>Ga0081539_10004227_pt1 | contig 16163 bp, 15 predicted proteins | sample TabmetS4T2R2_FD_71023 | JGI IMG/M metagenome (GOLD analysis project Ga0081539, IMG submission 71023) | Tabebuia heterophylla rhizosphere microbial communities from the University of Puerto Rico - S4T2R2 | ecosystem: Host-associated > Plants > Roots > Rhizosphere ...
GAGCGGTCGCACCGCCTCCGGGACCCTATGCGCCAGGGTTCGATGCGCTGCACTACGACATCGCGATCGAACTGCCGGCCTCGGGAGCGGTGATTCGCGGCGTCACCACCATTCGCGTCGGCCTGCGCGCCCCGCGAGCGCCGACACTCTCTCTCGATTTCACCGGGCTTGCCGTCGACCGCGTGCGCGTGGACGGCGACGTCACCACGTTCACCCACGATGCCGGCAAGCTACGCGTGCCGATACCGCCGCGCCTCGGCGTCGGCGACGCGCTCGACGTCGAAGTCGCCTATCACGGACACCCGGACGACGGCCTGATCATCCAGAAGAACGTGCATGGCGAGCTCACCGTCTTCGCCGACAACTGGCCGGACCGCGGGCGATTCTGGTTTCCATCGATCGACCATCCCTCCGACAAGGCGACGGTCTCGTTCACGATCGCCGCGCCGGCCGAATGGACGGTGATCGCGAATGGCTCGCTTCTCGGGTCAGCCGCCGATCCGGCCGACGCGAACCGAAAGACGTGGCGCTGGCGCACCGAGCTGCCGATCCCGACCTACACGATGGTGATCGGCGCCGCACGGTTCACCACGGCACCGCCGGTGAGGAGCTGTTCAGCAGACCGCTGCGTCGACGTCACGTGGTGGGCGTTTCCCGACGATGCCGGGACGCTGCGGCGATGGGTCGGCCGCGCCGATGCGATGCTGCGGTACTTTGCGGACCTGATCGCGCCATTCGAATACGAGAAACTGGCGCACGTGGAGTCGTCGACGATTTTCGGCGGGATGGAAAACACCAGTGCCATCTTCTATCCGGAGAAGCCGCTGGCCGAAGGCCGGACGCAGGAAGGCATCGTCGCCCACGAGACGGCGCACCAGTGGTTTGGCGACAGCGTCTCGATTCGCGAATGGTCCGACGTGTGGCTGTCGGAAGGGTTCGCGACCTACTTCGAAGCGCTGTTCTACGAGCACGCGGACGGCGCGGCCGCGTTCAGAAACAAGATGGCGACCAATCGCGACGAGTATCTCAAATCGCGCGCCATCAATCGGCCTGTCGTCGATACGGCGGAACGTGACCTGCTGGCGCTGCTGAACAAGAACAGCTATGAGAAGGGCGCGTGGGTACTGCACATGTTGCGGCGCTTGATCGGCGATCGCGCATTCTTCGACGGCCTGCGCGCCTACTACCGGCAGCACCGGCTCGGGAATGCCACCACGGCGGATCTGCGCGCCGCGCTCGAGCAAACGTCAGGCCGTCCACTCGATTGGTTCTTTCAGCAGTGGCTGTACGCGCCCGGTTATCCGAAGCTTCGACCGCGCTGGCGCTGGGACGCGCGGCAGCGCGAGGTCATCGTCTCGATCGAGCAGACGCAGCCGGCGACGTGGCCGACGTTCCGCTTGCCGCTGACGATCGCGATCGACGGCACGACCACGACACGTCACGCGGTCGACATGACCACTCGAATGGAGGTCTATCGTTTCGCGGCGGCGACGCAGCCAACCCGGGTGACGATCGATCCGGACGAGTCGATCCTGAAGGAGATTGAACGGTAAGAATCGCGGACCATAAAGGTCCGCGCCGCATCACCAGGAGTTGCTACGGCAGCCGGAGCTCGATTCCCGCGGTGACGCGACGCGGGTTCTGCGGAATCCCGATGAACTCCTCGGGATTGATGTAGGCGCGCTCGTTGATCGAGCGGTAGCGGCCGTCGAACGCGTTCTCGATCTTGAAGACCGCGTCGACGCGGTCCATCACGCTGCGGCGGCGCACCGTGATGTCGTTCGTCCAATAGCCGTCGATGGTCCGCCGGCGGTAGGCATCCGCACCGACGAGCGCGGCAAGCCGCTGGCGACCGACGACACCGGTCGATGCCGCCACGCTCATACGACCCCAATCGAGGTCGGCACCCACTCTGAGCTGCGCCGGCGCCATTCCACCAATCTGGTAGCCCGCCGACATCTGATCGGATGGCCAGATGCGGCCATCGACGAGGCTCAGGGCCGCATAGGCCGACACCTGCCGTTCGACGCCGATGTCGCGAACGACGTTCAATCCCAGCGTGCCGCCGTAGGTCTCCTGCCGTCCTTCGTTGGTCGGCAGATCGACGACGTCGACCGTCCAGCCGTGATACATGCCCGGCAGGCTGCCGTCCGGATCGGTCGGCTGAATCAGGTTGACGAAACGCGAGTAGAAGGCGGACGCCGACACGCTCACGGTCGGCCCGAGCCGCTGCAGGACGTTGGCCTCGACGGTCTTCTTGTGCTGCGGCCGGAGATCGGGATTCGGCAGATGCCAGTAGGGCGAATAGAACGTCTCTCCGCCGTCGTCGCTGAGGAACGATCCGTAGTGCTGATACGCCTGATAGGGCGACGGCGCCAGATACGCGGTGCCGTACAACAGCTTGACCGTGGTCGTCGACGTCGGTCGGGTCACGACGCCGATGCGTGGGTTGAACGTCGAGCCGTACCGGGTGTTGTAGTCGCTGCGGGCGCCGACGGTGACGGTGACTGCGGGCGCCACAGCGTAACGCGTCTCGGCGAAGGCGCCAACGTTGGCGTAGTGCAGCTTGAAGAAGTCATCGACGATCGCGGTGCCGAGGATCGTACCCGGCTCGCTCGTCGACCTGATCGGGGCGTTCAGATCCGCCGTCTGCGGGATCGCAAAGAAGCGTTCAACGATGCCGCCCGTCGTGACCGTCAGCCGCTTCACCGGATTCCACGACAGCTGCTGCTCGCCTTTGAGCATCGAGCCGTACGCGAACTTGTAGCTCCGGTTCATGTTGCTGTACAGGTCCCGATAGCCCGAATGCGGCTCCAGCTCGTGGCGGCTGAACGCGACGGAGGACGTGCTGGTGAACTGCCCGACCTGCCTCGTGTACGTGCCGGACCCGACGACCAACTGATTCTCGTTGAACGCCACATCGTCATACACCACGTTGTCGGGCGTGTAGACGCCGGCCGTCGTCGGCAGATGCGATCGGTTCTCGAACACCGAGAGCTGCAGTCCACCCGTGCGGTAGGTCGCGTGCACGCCGTGCGCACGCATCGGAATGTGGTACTGGGGCGTCACGCTGTCGCTGGGGGTCATCGTGCCGAACACGGTCGGGAACACGCCCGCGCGCTGCGCCTGCAGACCGTTGAAGTCCGCCGGATAGTAGCGACTCAAATCAGGCTGGCGGTCGTACTGGAACTGGCCGTCGACGACCAGACTCCCGTTGCGGCCGATGCGGGTTCCGTACGATCCAGCGTGGTTATACAAACCGAAGCTGCCAGCCGAGGTCGCCAACGACACGCCCGCGGCTTCCGATGCATCCTTGCTGATGATGTTGATCACTGCGGAGAACGCGTCGGCGCCGTAAACGGCTGATGCGGGGCCGTAGACGATCTCGATCTGCCGCGCATTGTGGACCGGATAGTTCGCCACGATCGGCAGCGGCTCGTTGGTCGGCGCCGACACACGGACGCCGTCGAGCAGGACGATGACGCGGGTGGCGCCGCGGACGCCCTGGATGGTCAGCTCGGCGGGGAAATCCCAGTTGCCGCGAAGATCCACCTTGAACTCGGGAAGATCCTTCAGCACGTCGAGGAGCGACCGATAGCCGCGTCGCAGGATCTGAGCGGCCGGAATCACCTGCACTCGCGCGGGGGCGTCGCTCTGGTTCTCGGGCACGAGCGTCGCCGTCGAGATCTTCAGCGCCATCAGCTCTTCGAGCGACAGCTGCCCGAGATCTGTTCCCTGTTTCTTGGAAGCACCATCCGCGGACGCGGCAATACCCAGAACGGCACATGCGACCAGCACGCGAGCGGCGAATGGAATCGACACCTTCACGGTGAGATCATCGGCATTCGCGGCTGCGTCTGAATGCCAGGCTCGCCGCTTCAGCGCTTTGCACGCGCTCGCATGGATGGGGTGCCCGCGGGCCCTGTCGATTCCGCCCGTGCCCGATCGACCAGTGGGCAAGGAGACGAAATCATGGCAACGCGAGGACGAAAATTCGAGGTTCTGCTGTGGACGGTTCAAACGCTGCTGGCGCTGCTCTTCGCATTTGCCGGCGTGATGAAGCTGGCGATGCCGGCCGAGATGCTGGCGCAGCAAAGCGGGATGGACGGCACGTTTCTGAAGTTCATCGGCGTGTGCGAGACGCTGGGCGCGCTGGGCCTGATCCTTCCCGGCCTGTTCCGCATCCGTCCAGGGCTGACCGGCGTGGCGGCGGCCGGACTGGTGGTCATCATGATCGGCGCAACCGTGCTCACTGCCCAGCAGGGCGTCGTCGGCGCACTCGTTCCGTTCGTCACCGGATGCCTGTCGACAGTGGTGGCCTGGTACCGCTGGCCCTCGCCGACGGCCGCGCGTCTTCAGCTGGTGGCCGAGCCCGTATCGCAGTAGCGGCCGATCGCGCCGAGCAGGTCGCCGACGGAGAACGGCTTCAGCAAGACGTGAGACAGACGCAATTTGGCCAGCATCTCGGGGTTCGCCGACCCGGTAAACACGATTACCGGAACATCGGCGACCTCGGGGTCCCGAAGCTGCTGTTCGCGGAACCAGTACCCGTCAGCCAGCGGCATCATCAAATCGAGCACGACAACGCAAACGTCTGGATGCTGGCAAAGCACATCCAGCGCCTCGTGGCCGTTCGCGGCCTCATAGACGTCGAAGCCGCGCAAGCGCAGAAGCTCGGCCAAGCCCACTCGGGTCGCATGCACATCGTCGACGACGAGCACCGAGACGTGACCGGTTTGCACACGTGTGCCTCGATCCACGAAGTGGGACGTAACGTCAGCGTGCCGCGGCATGGAAATACCTGAGGTGGGGGCGGCACTCACTCTATCAGGTTGGTCGGCCGGTTGCGACGAGAACTCGCTGGGGCCGCCAACGCTACACGATCGTCTCAGTTGGCGAGGGATTGCTGCGCCAGAAGCCAGCTTCCCAGCAGGTCGGATTGCCCCTTCACCACGCGGTCGTGGCAGGAGCAGACCTCGCGGAGCCGTTCTGACCCGCTGTCGGGCGCGAAGTGCGCCGAGGCGTATCCGCACAAGAGCGTAAAGGAGACGCGGTCCGACAGCGTGTTCCAGAGCTCCTCGAGCTTCAGCACGGCTCCGAACTCTGTCTGCTCCGCGAGGATATCCACCATCTCGCCGTAGACACGCAGGTGGCGTCCATCCGCGACAAGACTGCCGACCAGATCGCCGACGACTCGGTTGAACCGTCCCTCCTCCGGGACGCCGTAGAGAAGCAACTGACGGAGAACGGTGACGGCATCCAGCATTTTCAGGCGTCCGCTATCGATCAGCTGCCGGGCTGGAACATCGCGGTGCTCGAGCGCGCCGGTAATGGCCTCGACGTGAATCCCACGTGCGACAACCAGTAACGCGTCGCCGGTCGTCGCGCCTTCGCTGAGAAACGCAGCCACGCTCTCGCCGAGCGATTCGGCCGTGTCGAACAGCTGGACCGCGTGATCAGACCCCGTCCCGCTGCGCCGCTCTGCCTGACTCTTCATTGAAGTGCTTGAGGGTAGGCCAACCATGCGTCGCACGCAAGCTGAACGACAGGCTTACACTGAATATATGCAGCTTCGGAATGCCCGATTGTGTCTTGACTGCGAAGAGGTCCACGACAGCGACCAGTGCCCCGCGTGCGCGTCGGAGACGTTTGCCTTCATCACGCGCTGGGTTCCCGCGCCCGAACGTCGCGCCAACGTCCGCGGCGTCGAGCCTCAGCCGACCGAAACGCTCGCGACCTATAAAGAGATGCTCGGTTCCGACAAGGGCAACCATCGCTGGACCCTCGTGAAGGGCGGGGCGATGGGTCTCGCGCTGTTCGGCGTCGCCCAGTGGCTGTGGCAGCGAAACGCCAATCGCGAGACCCAGCCCACGTCCGAGGGCGGCAGCCGCGAACGGCGTCCCCCCTCGCGTCGACTGGAGTGAGGTGACGTCGCTCCCGATCTCACAGCGCGTCACGGCGGAACGGCTGCTCCTGCTTGGATGGTCTCGCGCTGTCCTCCTGCAGATGGCGCATCCGCTCATCGCCGCGGGTGTGTTCGAGCACAGCGGGTTTCGCGCATCACCGCTGGCTGCCGCGTCACGGCTGCATCACACAGTGGGCGCGATGCTCGACATCACGTTCGGCAACGAGCAGACCTGTGGTCGCGCGCTCGACGGCATCCGCACGATCCACAAGCGGGTGCACGGGACGCTGGCGGACCCAATCGGTCGCTTCCCGGCCGGCACGAAGTATTCGGCCGAAGATCCTGCGCTCGTGCTGTGGGTGCATGCGACGCTGGTCGAGACGATGATGATCACATACGAGTGGATGGTCGCACCGCTCACGGCCGATCAGCGCGATAGCTACTGCGCCGAAGCAGCATGGGTTCCGGTGGCGCTCGGGGCACGCGACGCCGAGATTCCGCGCACCTGGACATCGATGCGCGTGTACGTCGATCAGATGATGAACGGCGACACGCTCGTGGTGGGACCGCAGGCGGCGGAGGTCGGCCGCGCGTTGATGTGGTCGTCGCTCGGCGTGATGCTGCCCGGGTCAGGGTGGCTGAACCGTCTGCTGACAGCCGCGCTGCTGCCGCCGCGTCTGCGTGACGGCTACGGATTGAAATGGACCGCCGGGCGAGAACGACTTGCCAGACGGACGGCGGCGATCATTCGCCAGCTGCGCTATGTGACGCCGGATGCGGTCGCGCTGTGGGGCTCGGCTCGTCACTCGCAGTTTCCGGCGCGTGCCGCCTGAGGTCGAACTCCCCCTCCCACCGCGCGATCACCACCGTCGCCAGACAATTCCCCAACACGTTCAGCGACGTGCGAAGCATGTCCATCAACTGATCGATCCCGAGGATGATGAACACCGGTTCCACCGGCAGTCCGAAGGCCGACACCGTACCGAGCAGGATCACCAGCGCGCCGCGAGGCACGCCGGCGACGCCCTTGCTCGTCAGCATCAGCGTCAGCAGCAGCACGAGCTGCTGTGAAAGCGGCAGGTCGATACCGCCCGCCTGGATGACGAACATCGCGCCGAGCGACAGATACAGCGTGCTGCCATCGAGATTGAAGCTGTAGCCGGTCGGCAGGACGAACGCGACGATCTGGCGCGGCACGCCGAAACGCTCCATCGCCTCGAGCGCCCGCGGGAGGGCGGCTTCTGAGCTGGCGGTCGCGAACGCAATCGACACCGGTTCCGCAACCGCGCGAGCGAACCTCCGCAACGGCACGCGCACGAGGAACGCCACCGGCAGCAGTACCGCGACGACGAACACGGCCACGGCGACGTAGAAGGTCGCGAGCAGCTTGAAGAGCGACACGAGCACACCAAGCCCGAGATGACCCACCGTGTACGCCATCGCCGCACCGACAGCGAGCGGCGCCAGGTACATGACGAGGCCGGTGAACTTGAACATCGTCTCGGCGAGGCCCTCCATGAAGGCGAGCATCGGCCTGCGCCGCGTGTCCGGCAGCATGGCGAGCGCGCAGCCGAAGATCACCGCGAACACCACGACCTGGAGCACCTGGTTCTCGGCCACCGATCGCGCGATGTTCTCGGGGAAGATGTCGAGCACGATCGTCTGCCACGTGCGCTCGGCGGGAGGAGGCTGCAGCTGCTGAGTCTCGGCGGCCGGAGGCAGGTTCACGCCGACGCCCGCCCGCGCCAGGCTGCCCGCTCCCCACCCGATCAGCAGCGCGAACGTCGTCACGATCTCGAAGTAGATCAGCGCCTTCACGCCCATGCGCCCCACCTGCCGCAGGTCCGAGTGCCCGGCGATGCCGACGACGAGCGTCGCCAGGATCAGCGGCGCGATGATCGTGCGAATGAGCCGCAGGAAGATTTGACTGACCAGGCGGAGCGCGGTGCCTACCTCGGGAAAGTCATGGCCGACCTCCGCACCGGCAACGATGGCGACGAGAATCCACGTGGTGAGCGATCGCTTGCGCGCGGCGTAGACGAAAAGGCCGACGATGACCAACCAGCGGAGAGCGAACCAAAGCACGCGGACACTCTACCCCAGGTGCAGTGCTGCCTTCGCTGGTGGTGCCATGCTCCGTTCCCTGGTCGGTGCAATACTCCGTGGGTTGCGGCGCGGACCTTTATGGCGAAGACATGCGGCGCGAACCACTTGTCTCGCCGTAGCCTTGGCGAAGCCGGATGGTCCGCGAAACTCCATGTACGTTATCGTGCTCGAACAGCGATGCTGATCGACCTGGCCAAGCGGAGTCGTCTGGCGCAGCGGCTGCGGGCCGCCTGGCGTCATGACGTCGAGGAGGAGACCAAACCGCTCCGCAACGAGATTCGCCGACTGACTCGCGAGGTGGAGCGGCTGTCGACGCTGCTGACCGAGACCGCCGAGCGCGCGACGCGCGGCGATCAGATTGCGGCGCAGGTCAAGCACGTGCTGCAGGCGAATGGACGAGAGTCCCTCGACCAGCTTGCCTCTGTACTCGACGAACCGCGAATCGCCGCACACGTGCGCGAGGCTGTTGCCTCGGCAACCGTCTGCTCCGACCCTTTCGAGCACATCGTCGTCGATCGCGTGTTGCCTGATGATGTGTATCGACTGCTGCTGGAGGCACTGCCACCGGTCGCGTTCTTCGGGCAGCGGGATCCGATTCGACAGGATCTTCCGTTGCCGATTGAGTTCGGTCCGCCCTTACCGGTGCGCGTCTGGAACTTCGTGGAGGACGTGATCGCGCAAGGCATCCTGCGCCCGGCCGTGATCGAGAAGTTCCATGCGCCGCTGCAGGCGCATTACGACACGATCTTCGGACCGGAGTTCCGCGCGCGCGCCAACGAGCTGCCGCAGGCCATCTCCGGCGGTCGACTGATGTTGCGCCGTCCCGGATATCACCTGTCACCGCATCGCGATCCGAAGCGGTCGGTGGTCACCTGTCTCCTCTATCTCGCGCGCGAGGGCGACAGCGAGACCTACGGGACGCAGATCTTCCGCGTCCACGACGACGTGGAGGCCGGGTACAAGCAGACCTACTATCCGGAGCAGGATGGGAAACGCTGCGAGCTCGTTCGCGTCGTCCCGTTTCGCGCGAACTCGATGCTCGCCTTTCTCAATTCGCGGGGCGCGCACGGCGCGACAATCCCGCCCGACGCGCCGGCGACGATCGAGCGCTACACCTATCAGTTCTATGTCGCGCCGCGAACGGACATGCTCACGGCGCTGATCAAGCAGCTGCCGCCCGCGAAGCGCGCGATGTGGCAGAACAAGAATCGACGGTAATTACTGCTTGGCCACGCCGCCGTGCGAGCGGCAGGCAGCCGCGGCATCCGCTTCAGTTGAACCCGCTTGCCGAGTTCCGTCGACGCACGTAGCGTGGGCGTCACCGGTCACGACCTTCTTGACCTTGCTGGCACCCTTCTTCGTCGCCTTGGCAGTGGCCTTCCCGGCGTGCTTGGCGGCGTCCGCCGAATCCTTGCCCGCGTCCTTCGCGGCCTCGCCAGCCTTCTTGGTTTCTTCCTTGGCGCCCGACTGAGCCGAGGCCACCACCCCGAAGGCCCCGGTCGAGAGCGCGAACATCAGATATCCCGCGATAAGTCTGCGCATGTGCGTGTTCTCCGAATCCAGCGCATGCACGAACAGCGCCGACACGCAGGCTCGACGCCGCGGAGCCACGCATCGGCCGGGTCACGCGGAGCGCGCGTGGGCCGAGTGCCGCGGAGCGGATCCGGCGGGCGTCGGGGCATATTGAACAGCTCCCGACCGTGAGGGCGCGGACGCGTCAGTGACCGGCGGTTCCTCCCGGCCATGTCGGTCGGGGCGATCCCTGCGATAAGTCATAGAAGCCGAGGTCGCCCTTCCACGTCTTCGCGAGCAGGATGATCTGGCCGGTGTGCATCGAGAAGTGCTCCACCGCCGTGTAAATCGCCCGCATCACCGTGACGTCATAGCCTTGAATCCGTTTCGGCGCGAGCAGGCTTGCCGGCTCGACCTTCGCCAGAACAGCGTCCACCTCTTCGACCGTTCCGCGCAGCCGCTGCAGCAACTCGGGACCGGTCCATCCAGCTCGCTGTTTGAACTCCTCTGATCGGTTGCGCAGGTCCGGTTCTCGACCGAGTCCGCTGACGATCCACTGCCGCAGGTTGCCGTCGAGATGCAGGATCAGGTTGCCAATGCTGTTCGACTGCTCATTGGCTCGCCACCAGATGTTCTCGGTGGAGAGTCCGGCCACCGCGCCTTCGATGCGCGGCAGATAGCTGTCGATGAGGAGCTTCCGTGACTGGTCGATGAATGCTGACGCGATGTCGGTCACACGGGCCTCGCTGGCTGCGAACTACGATGACTTGCGCGAGGTCCCGCCGGACACCCGCACCCAGGTCTTTCCGCCATCGGATGAGTGCTCGCACATCTCGTTCGCGGTCTTGCCGTCCTGGGCGAAGCGCGTTGTGCAGCGGTTGCCGGCGCTCCGCTCTTCTCCCGTCCAGACCACCACGTCGCCATATCGCGCGCCGTGTAGGTACTCACGGCGCGGCCGTTGAATCCCCAGTAGACGTATACGCCGCGGCGGTCGTCACCGGGCAGCGTCTTCAGCGCTTCGGCGAAGATCTCCATGGCGAGCTCCTCCGTGCAAACATAACAGCTCGTCAACCCTACGACACGGGATAACGTCGCGTCTTGGCGTGCCGTATGCTTCCGCCACCTCCAGCCCTCTGGGGAGCACCGACCATGATGAGTCCGTGGCGCTGCATCGGTATCGCACTGTGGGTGGTTGCCACCGCTTCTGCGGCGAGCGCTCAGTACCCCATTCCAGACGTTCCGGCCAATCCGTGGCCGGTCGCACCTTCGCAGAGCACGGTTACACGAACGCATCCTGGCGGCGAGATCGGCCCGTCGCGGCGCGTGGAATCACGCACGCGAGTCAACGGGGTCGACCTGGCGACGTCCGTCATCGAACGGCCAGATGTCGAAGGCAGAATGCGACCGTCCGTCGAGATGACGACGGAAACGGTTCGGATACGTCCGAATGTCGTGCGCACCCGGCAGGATATCTTCGTGTTCGACCAGTCCCGTCGGCGAATGCTCGTCGAGTCCACCGAGTCGGAGCAGGAGATCCGCGGGGACGGATCGAGCAACATCGTTCGGACCACGTTGTCGCCCGATCCGACTGGACGTCTCATGTTGACGGCCCGTGAGATCGAGCACATCAGATCCGTTGCGCCCGGGGTGACAGAAACCGAGACAGCGATCTTCCGTCCCGGACCCAATCGCGATTTGCTCGAAGCCGAGCGCATTTCGCAGACCGAGCGTCAGCTGGGCGCAGGTCTGCAGCGACGGGATACGACGCGGTCCGTGCGCGACGCCAATGGACGCTTCCAGACGACGGAAACCCGGAGTGAGGACGTCCGCACCGGCCCCGCGGACTCGAGAGGTGAAGAGACGATTCACCGGCTCGACGCAACCGGCACGCTGGCGGTGGATCAACGCGACGTCATCCGCCGCTCCCGCGCCGACGGTCACGAACGCACCACCGTTGAAACGTTCTCCCGAGAGGGCGCTCCGACCGGGAGTCTGCAGTTGAATCGGCGCGTCACACGGACGACGACATCAGGCAGGGACGGCAGCAGCCGTATAGACGAAGATGTGGAAGTGCGAGTGCCCGTCGCACCCGGCGACCCGTTGCATCGGGTGGAGCGCGGCAGTAGCACGATTCGCAACATCGACGGCCGATACTTCGAGATGCAGCGCGAGGTCTTGGAGCTCGACGGGAACCGGCAGATGACGCCTCGCATTCGCGAAACCGGAAGCGCGGCCGCGACTTCCACCGCTCGTTGAGTTGAGCGAAGCGCGAAGGCTAGACGAACAGCGAAGCGAGGATTTGGTGCGGAAGCGGGGACTCGCGCTCGAAGACCGAGGCGAAGCCGATGGTCGAGTGACGGAGCCGCGCTGACGCGCTAAAGACGAGCGAAGCGAGGATTTGGTGCGGAAGCGGGGACTCGAACCCCGATGGCCTTGCGGCCACTAGCTCCTGAGGCTAGCGCGTCTGCCAATTCCGCCACTTCCGCATGGAGTGACTGCAGCGACGGCAGGAACATCGAAGTATACCATCCGGTCCGGCTAAAGCCGGACGCTACGACCCACGCGGCCGGTCCGCCTGAAGGCGGGCACTACATGGAGCCCGCCCCTCCGCGTCTCCATCGTCGTGACGAGTGACGGCACTCCGACCGATATACCTATCGCGGGTCGGCTCGGCTTGTTATCCTGAGAACGCGGCCGGAATCGTTCCCGCCTCCGAATCCCGCCGGACCTGAAGTCCGGCCTACCGATCCGCTTCAGCTCAACGAGCTCACGATGATTTCTGTCTCCGGTGTGTCCATGCGTTACGGGTCGAAGGTCCTCTTCGAGGATGTGACGACCAACTTCGTGCCGGGGCGACGCTACGGCCTCACGGGCCCGAACGGCGCCGGCAAGTCGACCTTCATGAAGCTGCTGACCGGCGAGCTGCCGCCGCAGAAGGGCACGGTCACGCGACCCGAGAAGCTCGGCGTGCTGCGCCAGGACCAGTTCGCCTTCGACGCCTTCCGCGTCATCGACACGGTGATCATGGGCAACACGCGGTTGTGGGCGGCGCTGCAGGAGCGCGAGGCGCTCTATGCGAAAGCCGACATGACCGATCAGGACGGCATGCGCCTCGGCGAGCTCGAAGGGATCGTCGGTGAGGAGGACGGCTACAGCGCGGAGAGCGACGCCGCGATTCTGCTGCAGGGCCTCGACATCGACTCGGCGCTCCACGAACGCACGATGGCGGAGCTGCAGGGTGGACAGAAAGTGCGTGTGCTGCTCGCACAGGCGCTCTTCGGCCGGCCGCAGGCGCTGCTGCTCGACGAGCCGACCAACCACCTCGACCTCGACTCGATTCACTGGCTGATCGACTTCCTCACCCGCTACGACGGCACGCTCATCGTCATCTCGCACGACCGCCACTTCCTCAACGCGGTCTGCACGCACACGGCGGACATCGATTACGAGACGATCATCACCTACACCGGCGGCTACGACGAGATGGTGATCGCCAAGACGCAAATCCGAGCGCGCATCGAAGCGGAGAACGCGCAGCGCGAGAAGAAGATCGCGCAGCTCCAGGACTTCATCGCCCGCTTCGGCGCCGGCACGCGCGCCAGTCAGACGACCTCGCGGCGCAAGGAAGTCGAACGGCTGCAGACGACGGAGCTGGCGCGATCGAACATTCAGCGGCCGTACATCCGCTTTCAGATGACCAGGCCGTCGGGACGCCTCGCGCTCGAGTTCAAGGGCGTCAGCAAGTCGTATGGCGACGTGGATGTGGTGAAGAACTTCAGCGCCGTAGTGAATCGCGGCGAGAGGATCGTCCTCGTCGGACGCAACGGCGTGGGCAAGACGACCGTGCTGAAGGCGCTCCTGTCCGACGCTCCGGGCTTCAGCGCCGCCGGCGATCTCGATTCAGGCGTGGTTCGCTGGGGACACGAGGTCTCGATTGGCTACTTCGCGCAGGATCACACCGGCGCGATCGAAAAGGGGCTGACGGCGGTCGAGTGGCTGCATCGGTTCGATCCGGAAGCGTCGCGTCAGGACATTCACGGGCTGCTCGGACAGATGCTGTTCAGTGGCGAAGAGGGCCTGAAGCCGACAGCGGCCCTGTCCGGCGGCGAAACAGCGCGTCTGCTCTTCTGCCGAATCATGCTGCAGAAGCCCAACGTGCTGGTGCTGGACGAACCGACCAATCACCTCGATCTCGAATCCATCAACGCGCTCAACATCGCGCTCCAGAAGTTCGAGGGGACGGTGCTGCTGGTCACGCACGACCAGGATCTGCTGGAAGAAGTCGGGACGCGCGTCTGGCACTTCGATGGCGGCGCGATCCATGATTTCAAGGGCGCCTACGAGGAGTATTCAGCATCGCTCGCATAACCGTTGCGCGGCAGTCGCCCGACGACATCGGCCAGCGGGAAATCTTCATTGCCGTGGACGGCGAGGAGCTCGCGATCCTGCGCCAGGGCGAGTCAGCGACGCGTGAAGTCGAGGCCGGCACCCATAAACTGCGGGCGCACAACACCCTTTTCCGCAAGGTGCTCGAGGTCACGCTCGCGTCCGACGAGCACGCGCGCTTCACCGTGATCAACAAGCCGGGTTGGGGCACGTACACGATGATGACGTTCCTCGGCGCCGGCCCGCTGTATCTCACCTTCACGCGCGACGGATAGCGCCATTCGCGTCACACTATCCGCATGAGGATCGCGCGCGAACGCTATCTCGACGACTCCACACAGTGGTTCCTGACCCTGGAGCTGTCCTCACGGACCGCCGAGATGCATTCCGCGATGGACGCGCTGACCCCGGAGCAGCGCCAGGCGATTGGTGACGCGATGGTCGACGCGTTGGACAGGATTGCGGAGATCGTCGAGCCTGTCGCCATTCAGCGCGGGGCCAGGCCGGTGGACCGGACCTCGCCGAAGCCGCGCGAAGGCGCGTCACGTCCAACGGGCGCGACGATTACGGGACGACCAGACGACCGCCAGTAACGTAGCGACGGTAGTTCGAAAACGTCTGTGTCGTGCGCAGACGCGGGACGCCTGAATTGCGAATGACGGTCATCGTCTCGACCTGCGCGGGCAGCAGCAGCGTCTCTTCGGGATCCTCGAACCGCACCGCCTGATAACGGATGTTCATATCCACGCGCTCGACGGTGTACCAGAGCGCGCTGCCCGGATGACGGTGTTCGCGCGGCGCCGGGATATCCGTCATCCCGACGAGGCGCTCCTCGTATTTCAGGATCTCCGCCGTGGCGGCGTCGGCGACGACGCGGATGGCCGTGCGGCCCGGAAGATCGATCGTCGCGCATTCGCGATCCCAATCGATCCGCGGCGGTTCAGCAATGAGCGGCTTCAGCTCGAGGACCACTGCGGCGCGACCATCGACGCGGGCGGTCCCGCCGATGCGCGTCGTGAACCTTCCACGGCGCTCCGGCAACAGCACGGCCAGTGGTTCCGGCGAGATCGGTTTCGGATCGAAGCAGTCGGCCTGCTTCGGTGGACCGAGCGCCGGCCCGCGCGCGGTGACCAACGAGCGAAGGGCGGTCGCCCGCTGATCCGGCGGTGCGTCCGGGTTCCATTCCACGCGCAGTTCGTAGACGAGCCGCCTGGCGAAGCCGTCAGGAGTCAGATCGGAGCGCAGCGGCTGCAACAACACTGTCTCTTGCGCGACGATGCTCTGGGCGCGGGCGTAGTAGCGCTCGACGTAGGCGCCGACCCGCGAGATGGCATCCACGATCGGCACGTCGGCCGTGCCCCTCGACTCGGCTCGGGGCAGGCCGCGCGCCATCAATGGCGCCACCAACGCCAGCACCAGTGCAACCGTCGCCAGCCAGCCGGCGCGCATAGCGGGCCAATCCTACGCCGCCACATCGCTTTGACGCCAGCGTCAATGAGTGTGTGCTAACTTACGGCCCTCTCTTTTCGAGGAGACATCGATGCGTATTAGGAACGGCGTTCTTACAGGACTGACGGCGGCGGCGATGTTCACCGCTATCACCTTCGCCCAGGCGCCTCAGCAGCCACCGGCCGGTGGCGCGGCGCAGGGCGCCCGTCCCGGCGGCGCGGGGCAGGGCCGAGGCCCGGCGGGCCCACCGAGCTTCTTCGTGACGAGCGTGGGCAAAGGCGATGGCGCGAATCTCGGCGGGCTGGCCGGAGCGGACGCTCACTGCGCGATGCTCGCGCAGCAGGCTGGCTTGAATCCCGGCCCCGGCCGGACGTGGCGCGCGTATCTGAGCACCACGGCGGCAGCCGGTCAGCCGGCGGTCAACGCACGTGACCGGATCGGCGCGGGACCATGGGTCAACGCGCGCGGCGCGCTCATCGCCCCCAACGTGGCCGATCTGCACGGCGACGTGCAGCGCGACCGCAACTCGGTCAACAAGCTCAACGCGGTGAACGAGAAGGGCATGCCCGTCAACGGCGTCGGCGACATGCCGAACCAGCACGACATGCTGACCGGCTCGGACTCGACCGGTCGCTCGATCGCCGGGACGATGGACACGACCTGCAGCAACTGGACGAGCAACGCCGAGACGGGAAGCGCGATGCTCGGGCACCACGATCGTCTGGGTGGCCAGAACACGTCCTGGAACTCCACCCATGCGTCGCGCGGCTGCAGCCAGGCGAACCTGGTCAGCACGGGCGGAGCG
>Ga0081539_10004228_pt1 | contig 16160 bp, 15 predicted proteins | sample TabmetS4T2R2_FD_71023 | JGI IMG/M metagenome (GOLD analysis project Ga0081539, IMG submission 71023) | Tabebuia heterophylla rhizosphere microbial communities from the University of Puerto Rico - S4T2R2 | ecosystem: Host-associated > Plants > Roots > Rhizosphere ...
AGCCTCGACCTGCCACTCCCTGAGCCCCGCCCCGTCGAGCCGCGGCATCTTCCTCAGCCGCGCCCGCAGCGTGTCCGGCTCCTTGGCCCACGCCATCAGCGTCTCGGGCCGGTGGAACGCGAACACACGCCTGGAGCGGTAGTCCGGGTCTCGCACGTCCCGGAACACCGTCTCTATGCCCGTGCTCTCGTAGGCGAAGGGCAAGGGATTACCCACGCGCTGGACATGAGAGGGTAGCCCGTCGAGGTACTTGCTGGACTGGGTATCCACGCCGCCGAGCGTCGTACCCCGCTTCTTTGCCTCGACCACGCCCACTGCCTGCCGGTCCACGAACAGCATGTAGTCCGCGAAGCCCGCTTCGAGAGGGAACTCGCGCAGGGCGACGCCGCGGGACAACCCGAACTGCACGGACTTGGCATCCTGAACACTCCAGCCGGCACGTTCGAGCATTAGATCAATGCTCTGCCTGGCAAGCTGTTCTGGCGTGGTCAAGAATCCCTCCGCAACCATTGTCGAGGTTGGAATTCTAATCGGAGCCCATTCCCCACGCCAGGAGCAAATGGAAGGGCCAGATTGCATCCCACGCCATCGCCCTCTGCACCATCGTCCAGACAGAGGGACGGAGCCCCGAAGGTCTTCGATCTAGTTATAGCTTCCGTCAATAGGCTGACAACTTGTCCTACCAGACAGCACTCCGAACGATTGGATCCCCTCTCGTCCGGCTATTGCCACGTTTGCTACTCGCCTGTTGACGAAGCCTCTAAGTTTGGTTGGCTTCGCTTTGCCGCTCCGCCTCTCTCATAGCTATGATCTCGGCCCCGGTGCGCCAACCTCCGGGGTGATCCCTCCTAACAACCCGGCGCATCAGGAGATTTATCAGACCCGTGTGATGATCGACCCAATCCTGTAGGTTCACGTCGTAGCCGTGATCTTCTTCTTGCGCAATCTCGAAGTACAGTTCGAAGGCATGACCGAGGTGGTAAAGGATTAGGGCCTCGCGCTCGTCCACCCCGTGACGCCGGGCTATGTCTGCAACCCTGTCCCTGTCGAGCCCCACGTATCGCCCTCTCTCTGCTCGCCCCCACCATCGCGCATCGGTTCTCGGTGGTACGGTAGGGCATCCGTAATAGAGAGGGCCGAGACCACCATCCTCGGCCCTCTCGAATTGCTTATTCGCAGGCTGGCCTGTCGAGGCTTAGCTCACGGTAGTGGTCTTGGCCCTCTCGCCTATCTTCTGGAGCGCCTGCTCTAGGTATCCCTTGAACACCGGGTAGTTCTCGCTCATCGGGAAGTGGCCTATGCCTTCCATCTCGATAAACTCGGCACCCTTTATCTGGTCGGCGGTACGCTTGCTGTCTTCGGGGGTGGTGAGGTAGTCGTACTCGCCGGTCAGGATGATCACGGGGCATCTCTCTCCATCTATCTCCTCCAGCTTGCCCCGCAGGTCGTGGTCCACGGAGTAGAAGTAGAGGTCTCCCTTGAACGCCTCGGAGCCCTGGGTGTAGTAGAACCAGGTCGCCCAGCGGTCCTTATCGGGCGACTGGGGGGCCATGAGGTCCCACACCCCGCTTGCGCAGACCTGGGCCGCGTTGGCGTGCGGGTGTCGCCACCAGTCCAGGTAGAAGCCGGGTGAGTAGTCGGCGGCCTCCACGGGAATGACCGCCTTGTAGCGGTCGGGATGCCGATAGGCCAACTGGAGTGCTACCTGCCCGCCGAAGGAGGAGCCCATGAAGATTGGGTCCTCAAGCCCCAGGGCGTCGCAGAAGGCGTTGATGAACGCGACGTAGTAGTCGGCAGTTAACGTGTACTCCTCTTGCCACCACTCTCGGTTTTTGGGTGGGTCGGACTTGCCGTGGTGGACTAGGTCGTAGGCTATGACGCGGTAGTTGCTCGTTATGTCCTCGTCCTCCAGGAGGTCGCGCCACTGGTGGTTGTGGCATCCTGCGGTGTGCTGGCAGACCAGGGGCTGGCCCTCTCCGTTTTCGAGGAAGAACACCTTTATTTCATCGCCCATGACGTCTATTGTCACGTAGCGGCCCGTTACCGGTGAAAACTCGGCCATTGTTCTTTGCTCCTTTTCCTGTCCCTATCGATGGTCTGGTTAGGGGGCTGCCTCTAGACCGGTACGCCGGTCTTCCTGAGCAATTCGAACTGCCGGGTAAAGCATCGGAGGTTTTGCATCAATATCAGGAGGTCCCCTTCGAGGCTCAGGTCTCTCTGGAAAGAGGCCGACCAGATGCCATGGTACATGGGAGGCGGGACTTCCTCTCCGAACTTGCGCCAGGTATCGGCGCTGGCCTTCAACTCGAACTGGTAGCGCTTGTCCAAGGGACCGGGGTCTATGAGGATCTCCTCGACCTTGCCCTTGTGCATGACGACCTGGATCTCGTGCTCCTCCATGTCCATCAGGTAGGAGCACGAGTAGTACTCGCCGTGTCCCTGGAGTTCCGGATCCTCATCACTTACCCGGCGAAATTCTTCGCCCCAGGTCTCGATAGCGCTCTGCTCTGTACCTACGGTCATATCTTCTCCCTTCCCCTCGGGATTGGTTGCAATAGAAGCGCATACCCTGCCTAACTTACGTCTAAACCTGTAGCAGTAGGGAGCACCTCATGGAACGCGGCCTTGCATACTCACACACCCCTTCGGACCACCGACGTGTTTGACGGCGACACGGATCGTGGTGCAACTCGTACGAGAATCATTCTTCCGTTACGAGATTCTGCCACAAAGTCCATACATGCTACGAGGGTAGCGCTTAGGCTGACGTGAAGCTACCTGATGGGCCAGAATTCCCGCTAATTCGACTCGGGAGGGGACTTATGCGGCGGGTGTCTGACGGTCTGTGCGTTGGTGTTCCTAATGGTGAGCCCTGCCGTGGCGCAGACCGACCAGTACGATTGCGCCTCCTTCGGCTCGCAGGCGGCAGCGCAGGCCGAACTCGACCGAGACCCGAGCGACTCCTCCAACCTCGATGGCGACAACGACGGGGAGGCTTGCGAGACATTCGACTACGGAAACAACGGGGGTTCTGGCGGCGGAGGCACGGGCGATCTGGACTGCGCGAACTTCGCTACCCAGGAAGAGGCGCAAGCCGAATACAACCGTGATCGGAGTGATCCGAACCGCCTAGACGCCGACAACGACGGGATAGCCTGCGAGGAACTCGAAGATGGGACTGCTAACGACCAGTACGATAATCCAAAGCCGGGACCACAGGATGTTGTCGAGGGCTCATTCCCGAACAGGAAACCTGCGCCGACTGGCGGTATGCCGCTTACCCTGCCGCTCGCTGCATTGATGGTGGTCTGTGGGTTGGTTGGGCTTGGGATTGTGCGCCGGAGGTAAGACCAAGAAGCGGGATCTGTACCGCAAGAGCGCGTAGCCAACACCGAATAGAGTCAATCTGGCCGGGCCGCGAGCTCCGGCCTTTTCTGTGGGCGCCCTCGCAATGGAAAGCAACGTTCAATCAACGCCAAAGATCACCCGTTTGGGGGATGCGCCTGACCCCGAAGGGCGTCATGCTTCTCCGGGTGCGGTAATCCAGCGGGGATCACCACGAGACACAAGGAGGATTGATGAGGCGCATAATCGCGGTGCTTTCGGTGATGGCGGCGATGGCAGCCCCGGCTTTTGCGCGCCTAAACACTTTTACGATAACGCATGGTCCCTCGTCGGGTGATTATGCTGCAGGCAGCTTTGGCCACGGCAATGGTGGCGGCAGCTGTACCCTTGGAGGTCCTAACGGGGTACATTGTCAGGGCACCTGAGACGGTTCCTAGCTTGATGGTACGGCAGAGTAAGTAGGTTCTACGGTGTAAAGGCGGCTCCTTCGGGGGCCGCTCTTTCGTGCCAGAAAGTGAGGTGGAATGCCCCTCCGCGTAGTCAACACCCCGAAACTCTTCCAAGACGCATTGACGAGTCCCGAAGGGCTTGACGCCAAGGACTCATAGGGCCGGAGCCCACTAAGACGGCTGATGTGTAATTCAGGCCAACGGAGAAGGAGCCCAGACCGTATGCTGCACCAAACTCTCTCCAAAGGATGGTGCCGCCATGGATCTGGACTCCTTCTTGGTCTCATTGTACGTCTTCGTAGACGACTGGTGGAAGCTCGAGCACCCCTCGAAGCTGCCCCGCCGACCCGGTCGGCCTGCATTGCTCACCAACTCGGAGGTTTTGACCCTGGCCATCCTCGCCCAGTGGCCCCGCTTCAGAAGCGAGAGGGACTTCTGGCGCTTCGCCTCCTCTCACCTGCGCTCCTACTTCCCGAACCTTTGTTCGCAGGGCCAGTTCAACCGAAGGGTGCGAGCCCTTCGAACAGAGATTCGCGCTCTGCAGCGAGCCTTCGCCCGAGAGCTCGCCCATCCCTGGGCCGTCTACCGCGTCTTGGACACGACGCTGATCCCGGCCATAGTGAGGGTGAGGGCTTCTCGCAAGGGGCTTTTCGCCGGTCAGGCTTCTTTCGGGAGGAGCGCCTCCAAGACCGAGTGGGTCTACGGGTTCAAGGTGGCGCTGGTGGTGGACCCCGAGGGCGTCATCACCGCCTTCGGTCTGGCCGTGGCCTCCTCCGACGAACGCCCGATCGGGGAGGCCCTCATATCCTCCGACCTCCACGGGGCCTACCTGGCCGACAAGGGCTTCACGGGGGTCCAGTGGGAGCGGCGTTGGCTGCAAGAGTACGGGGCACTCGTTGCTGCCACCCCATACGACGACTCCCGCAGGGCCTGGTCGAAGGTCGATCAGCGCTGGGCCTCTGGCAAGCGTCAGATCATCGAGGGGGTCATAGGCCAGCTCAAGGACTTCTTCTCTCTGGAGTGCCACCGCGCCAAGACGTTGGGAGGTCTGCTTACGCGTCTGGCCGCCAAGGTCGCGGCCTACACCTGTGCCCAAAGGATAAACGACTCCCTCGGCCGACCGCTGCGCCACCTGGCGGACCTGTTGGTTTAGATAATTGCGCATCAGCCGTCAAGAGGGGATGACGAGTCTTCGTAGGGACGGCCCACAGTACCGGGATCAACACCTCACTACCGACACGATTCGAGCGGAAGGTCGTGCGTCACCTTCGGTCTTCCGAGAAATCCATCCCGAAAATGGCCGAGAGCTAGGCATAGCCAGCGAGCCCTTGGGGAGGTGGGTCCGCAAGCATGAGGCCGACTATGGTGAGTTAGAGAGGTTCACCACAAAAGAACACGAGAAACTCTGTCTCCTGCGCCGCGAAAACAGGATCTCAGAGGAAGAGATAGCGATTCTCTCGAAAGCGACGACCTTCTTCGCCAGGCCGCAAACGAGTCGAGAGGCTCATACGCGAAGCCGGGCTAAGGGGCTACAGGTGTGACAGAGGGCTTGAGTCTTTCTAACCTACTTTCTCCTTCTCCTCCTCGCGTGCGTTGGCGGCGAGGACTCGTTCGACGAGGTTTGGCGGGACCTCTTCGTAGTGGCCGGGCTCGACGTGGAAGTTAGCCCGGCCGCCGGTTATAGAGCGAAGGTCGCGGGCGTAGGTGAGCATCTCTATCTGGGGGACTTCGGCCTGGATGACCTGCCGCTCGCCGCGCTGCTCCATGCCCATCGGACGGCCACGCCGCCCCGAGAGGTCGCCCATGATGTCGCCGACCAGCTCAGTCGGGGCGAGTACCTCTACCCTCACAAACGGCTCCAGCAGAACCGGGTTCGCGTCCGCGACGGCGTTCTTGAAGGCCATGGAGCCGGCGACTTTGAACGCCGCCTCCGAAGAGTCAACGGTATGGAACTGCCCATCGTAGAGGCGCACCTTCACGTCAACGACCGGATACCCGGCGATGGTGCCCTGGCGCATCGCCTCGATGATGCCCTTCTCGACCGCAGGGATGAACTGGCGCGGTATGGCACCGCCCACGATGGCGTTCTCGAACTCGAAGCCCTCGCCGCGCGGGAGGGGGCTTAGCTCGATCCTGGCGTCCCCGAACTGTCCGCGCCCGCCGGTCTGCTTCTTGTAGCGCCCCTGCGCCTGCGCGCTGCCCGAGATCGTCTCCTTGAACGGTACCCGGGGCGCTTTCGCCTCGACCTCCACGCCATAGCGCCGCTGTATGCGCTCCAGCGCGAACTCCACGTGCATCTGGGCCAGCCCGGAGAGGATGTCCTCCCCCGTGTCCTCCAGCCGCTCCAGCGTCAGCGACGGGTCCTCGTCCGTAACGCGCCGGATGGCCTCGAATACCTTCTCCTCCTCGCCGCGAGCTTTGGCCTCGATGGCGAAAGCCGTGGTCGGTTCTGGCAACTCCACCGGCTCGAAGGCGATGACCTGCTCCGGCTTGGAAAGGGTGTCGAAGGTACTCGTATCGCGGAGCTTGGCGACGGCGATAACGTCCCCCGCGACCGCCTCGTCCACAGATGATCTCTCCTTGCCTGTCAAGTGCGAGATGCCGCCGAGGCGCTCGTTGGAGCCGGTGCGCGGGTTGGTGAGCGCCTCGTCCGAGCGGCAACGCCCGCTGACGATGCGCATCACGCTGAGGCGACCGGCGTAGGGGTCTACGTAGGTCTTGAAGACGTAGGCGGCGAAGGGACCGTCCGGGTCGCAGGGGATCTCGCCTCCGTCCTCGGAGATCCAGCGTGTGCGATCCACCGGGCTGGGGGCGCTGCCCGCGATCACGTCCAGCAGCCGATCTATTCCAATGCCACGCTCCGCGCTCGCCGCGAGCACCGGGATGATGAGCCCCTCTGCGATGCCCTTCTTTATCCCTTCGAACGCTTCGTCGGTGGAGATTTCCTCTCCTTCGAGGTATTTCTCCAGCAACGTGTCGTCGCTCTCGGCGATGGCTTCGAAGAGCTGGGTCTTGGCGGCGTCTACCTCATCTTCCATCCCTTCCGGGATTTCCGAACTCTGCTCTCCATCCACGAAGGCGATGTCGGAGAGCAGGCCGTAGATGCCCCTGAGGCCATCTTCCTGGCCGATGGGCAGGTTCAACGGCACGACCGCCTGCCCGAAACGCTCCCTGAGCTGTTCCAGCACGTTCCCGAAGTCCGTGCGCTCCCGGTCGAGGTGGTTGACGACGATGAAGTGCGGGATGTCTTCCTTCTCGCCCCTGCGCCAGACGCGCTCTGTGACGACCTGAATGGGGTCCTGCGCGTGAACGACGAGCACCGCGCAATCCGTCACCCGCTGGGCGATGAAGGCGTCGGCGATGAATCCCCCGTCACCAGGGGTGTCGAGGAGGTTGATCTCACGTCCTTTCCACCCAAGGTGGGCGACGCTCATCCCGAGCGTCATGCCTCGCTCGGATTCCTCCTCTGCGTAGTCCAAGACGCCGCGCGTGGAACCACCCCTCCCCGATGCAAGCCCCAGCATCGCCTCCCCGATGGCGGTTTTGCCGCTTCCCCTGTGCCCGATCAGGCATACATTGCGAATCAACTCCGGCTCCGTGGCCATGAGCCCTCCTTTCCGGATCAACCCCAGTCCCCGCGTCCCTTCTGGCGGGGCGTCTAGCTTAACGCACCGTTGGGCTTCGCGCAGGGGTTTTCAGCAGCGGAGATCGGGAACAGGTATGCTACGGAAGTTCTTGGAAGAGGCCGAGAGGAGGCTACGCAGGTGGGGAGCAAGAGGAGCAAGAGCGCACAACACCCGCTCCAGAGCGACCGGGGAACGACGATCATCCAGGACGCGGCGGTAAAGACCATCGTCGGGGTTGCGGCCAACGAGGTGGACGGGGCCACCACGAGCACCGGCGGCACGCGGCTGCCGGGCGACACCTCAAGGACGGTTGGCGAGTTCCTCGGCGGCCTGGGTAGTGGCGGCACCGCCCAGGTCCGTGGTGTCTCGGTCGAGGTCGGTGAGCAGGAGACGGCGGTAGACCTGACGATGGTCGTGGAGTACGGCCGCCCCGTTGCCCAGACCACCCAGGCCGTGCGGGACAACGTGATCCGGCGCGTCGAAAGCCTCTCCGGCCTCACCGTTACCGAGGTCAACGTGGACGTGGTGGACGTCAACTTCCCCGATCAGGCTTAGAAACAATACCGGTTTCGAATAAGCCGAAGCCCCCGGCTCTCGCCGGGGGCTTCGGGCGTTCTACGGGATTTCGCGCCGTTCAAACCATAAGGAGCACGGGGTTCTCCAGGGTCTTCTTGACCTCTGCCATGTACAGCGCACCGTCGCGGCCGTTGGCGATGCGGTGGTCAGCGGAGAGGGTGAGCTTCATCATGCTTGCCGGAACTATCTCGCCGTCCTCGTCGTAGGAGGGCCGCCTGACGATGCTGCTGACGGCGATGATGGCCGCCTGCGGTGGGTTTACGATGGCGGTGAAGCTCTCGATGCCGAACATGCCCATGTTGGAGACGGTGATCGTGCCTCCCTGGTACTCGTCCGGCTGCAGCTTGCCGTCGCGGGCGCGAACAGCGAGGTCTTTCGACTCGCGCGAAATCGCCGCTAATCCCTTGCTGGTTATGTCCCGGATCACCGGTGTAATCAGGCCAGCATCGAGGGCGACGGCCATCGCCATGTCCACCTTATCGTGCAGCTCGAAGCCCTTGGTGGTCTGGATGGCGTTGAGGTTCGGGTAACCGCGCAGGGCGACCGCGCAAGCCTTCATCACGAAGTCGTTGACGGAGAGCTTCAGGCCCTCGTTTTCGAGCTGCTCGTTGAGCTGCTTTCTCAGGGCCATCGCCGCGTCCATCCTGACTTCCACGGTGGCGTAGAAGTGCGGGATGTGCTGCTTGGCCTCCGTCATGCGCTCGCCGATGACCCGCTGCATCCGGGTCGGCTCGACAAGCTCGGTGTCCGGCCCCTCCACAGGCTCAGGCAGCCGGGCAGGCTGCAACCCGACCTGCGGCGCCTGCTGCGGTTCCTCGGCTGTCGCAGGGGCTTCGGCCGCCTCGGCTTTGCCGTCCGCCTGGGCATCGCCGCGTTCCATCGCGGCCCGCACGTCCCGCTCCACGATGCGGCCCTGAGGACCGGAACCTTCGATCTTCGCTAGGTCCAGGTCATTCTCCGCCGCCAGACGCTTCACGATGGGCGAAGCCCGGAAATGCCCATCAGCCCGGCCGGCGGCCTGTCCGTCAGCTTCCGCCTGCGCCGCGCCTGTTTCCTCGGTTTCCTCTTCTTCGTCCTGTTCAGCGGTGGCGGTGGCTGCTTCGCCGCCCGAATCGTCTCCGCCCTCCTCGGCATCGGCCTCTCCGCCGCTTTCCTGGCGCTCGGGGACCTCTTCGCCCTCGCCCTGGATAAAGGCGATGGCGTCGCCGACGGGGATGTCGTCGCCTTCCTGGGCGATGATCTGGGCGAACGTACCGGAGTCCTCGGCCTCAATCTCCATGGAGGCTTTGTCGGTCTCGATCTCGGCTATCGGGTCGCCCTCGGAGACCTCATCTCCCTCGCTCACCAGCCACTTGAGGAGGGTGCCCTCCTCCATCGCGTCACCCATCTTGGGCATGTAAACTTCCGGCACCTTACTTCTCCTCCATGTAAAGAACCCGCCTTGCCGCGTTCGCAACCTGCTTCTCGCTCGGGAACGCCGCCACCTCCAGGTTGCGGGCGTACGGCGCGGGAACCTCTGCCCCGCTCACCCGCTCGACCGGCGCGTCCAGATAGTCAAAAGCTCGATCCTGGATGATGGCCGCAACCTCGCTCGCCACGCCGAACCAGCGCCACTGCTCCTGCACCGCCACCGCCCGGTGTGTCTTCTCCACCGACTCCACGATGGCGTCCTCGTCGAAAGGCCGGATGGAGCGCAGGTCTATGACCTCGGCGCTCACGCCGTCCTCCTCTTCCAGCGTGTCTGCGACGCGCAGGCACAGGTTCACCTGACGGCCGTAGGCGATGAGCGTCACGTCGCCGCCCTCGCGGGCCACGCGCGCTTTCCCGAAGGGGACGGCGTTGTCGCCGTCTTCCACCTCGCCCTTCGTCCCATACAGGGCGCCGGCCTCCAGGAAGATCACGGGGTTCGGGTCCCTGACGGCGGTGATCATCATGCCCTTCACGTCGTTGGGGGTGACGGGCGCGACCACCTTGAGGCCGGGAAAGTGGGCGTAGAAGTTCTCCAGGGAGTGGGTGTGCTGGGCGGATAGCTGGACGCCGCCGCCGTTGGGGCCGCGGATTACGAGCGGTATCTCGACCTGGCCGCCGGAGAAGTAGCGCAGCTTGGCGGCGTGCTGGATGATCTGGTCCGCCGCCAGGAACGAGAAGTTCCAGGTCATCATCTCCACGATGGGCCGCATGCCCATCATCGCCATCCCGACCGCAGCCCCGGTAAAGCCGTTCTCGGAGATCGGGGTGTCCATGACCCTGTTGGGTCCCCAGTCGTCTATGAGGCCGTCGGTTATCAGGTGGGTTCCACCGTAGACGCCTATATCCTCGCCCATGAGCACGACGTTATCGTCGCGCTCCATCTCGTGGACCATGGCCTCACGGAGTGCTTCGCGGTAGGTCTTGGTCTCCGCCACGGCCTTACTCCTCCCCCATGTACTCGTCTGCGCCAGCGTAGACGTCCGTGTACAGCTCCTCGATGGGCGGCTGTTCGCTCTCGTCGGCGAACTTCACGGCCTCGTCTATGAGCTCCTTGGCTTCGCCCTTGATCTCATCGAGCCTGTCCTCATCCGCCGCGTCGGATTCGAGCAGCTTCTTCTCCAGGATGCCGATGGGGTCGCGCTGTCGCCACTCCTCGATCTCCTCCTTCGTGCGGTACTTCTCGAAGAAGTCGGCGGCGCCGTGCGGTGCCGTGCGGTACGTGAGCGCCTCGACGGCGTAGGGCTTTCCCGTCTCGCGCACCTGCTCGGTGAGGCGCCCGGCGGCCTCCAGCACGGCCTCGATGTCCATGCCGTCAACCTTCTCGTTCTCGATGCCGTAGGCGTCGAACTTGCGGGCGAGATCTGTCATGGCCGTGGTGCGCTCCACGCTGGTTCCCATGCCGTACTGGTTGTTCTCGACGATGAACAGACACGGGCACTTGCTGTCCTTGCCCCACAGCCCGGCGAGGTTGGCGGCCTCGTGGAAGGCGCCCTGGCTCATCGCGCCATCTCCCAGGAAGAGCTGGCAGATGTTGTCCGTCTCGTGGTACTTGAGCGCGTAGGCGATGCCGACGCCGATGGGGATGTGCCCGCCGACGATGCCGTAGCCGCCCATCATGCCGCGCTCCACGTCGAAGAGGTGCATCGAGCCGCCCTTGCCCTTGACGATGCCGTCGCCGCGTCCATATAGCTCGGCCATGACGTTCTTGGGCTCGCTGCCGAGTAGTAGCGCGTGCGGGTGGTCGCGGTACGCGGTTATGACTTTGTCGCCTTCTTTGAAGGAGTCAAGGAATCCAACGGCCACCGCTTCCTGGCCGGTGTAGACGTGGAGGTAGCCCCCGATCTTGCCCTGCCGGAAACCCCTCTGGCACGCCTCCTCGAACCTGCGGATGGTGACCATCTCGCGGTACAGGTCCACCAGTCTGTCCGCGCTGGTGGCTACTGATCCCTCGTCGCGGGCCTCTACGCCCCCGTTCTCACCACTACCATTCTCTTCCGGCATCCGCCGCCCCTTCCCTATCCAGGTTGCAAACCTGCGAACAGAATACCAAACTCCCGGCTTCCGCCCCGCAGGTTCAATCTTCCCCACCAACCAACTCCACAAGCCCGAGATATACCCGAGGATCACATACCCCCTAACCTGATCCACCCCTCCCGAGGCCATCTTCAACAAAATCTGCCACAGGGGTCCAGTTAGCCCTTCGCCGTTGCATCCGTCCCTCCTTCGTTTCATCGTCGTAGTTGACGGACGTTGCATCTTCCGGGAACGCGTCTCGCTCATCGAACGCATTGACGTTGAGGGTGACGTAGGACCTGTCTCCATCAGGCATGACCACGCCCACATACACGCCGCACTCGGCGCAAACAAGGAAGTCCGCCGTGCGGAGGCCGAAGCGGTAGCGGTTGAGCCTCGCGCCGTCGCGAACGGTGAACCTCACGCTGCCCTGCGGGTCCGTCGTGGTGCGTCCACCGTCCCTGGTGCAAAATGAGCAGTCGCATGCCCTTACGCCCAGTTGGTCTGGCGTCTTCTCCGTCTCGAAGACGAATGCGATGTTGCCGCAGTGACAGCTTCCGTTGAACATCGTCCTATGCATCGTGGATCAAACCTTCCAGTCCGTTCCGCGCCTTTCGGAGAGCACGGGTCCTGTGCGAGTCCATGCTTTTCTCCTCCCCCAACTCGGCGTAGGTTCTGGTTCCGCCTTCGGGGACGAAGATGGGATCGAAGCCGAACCCACCCTCGCCGCGTGGCTCGCGGGAGATCTCACCCTCAACCACACCCCGGAAGATGCGGACGGTACCGGATGCGTCCGCCATAGCCACTACACAGACGGCCATTGCGGAGCGGTCGTCCTCGACTGCGAGCATTTTCAGCAATCCCTCGTTTCCGACGCTCTTCATCAGCCACCGGGTGAGTGGGCCGGGGAATCCCCCCCACGCCCCGACGGCCAGCCCTGAGTCGTCCACGATCACCGGATATGCGAGATCTCCGAGCACCTCCCGTGCAGCGAGGGCTTTGGCCGTGGCGACCTCCTCGAAGTCGAGCGACTGTATCTCCGGCACGTCCACGTCGGCCCGGTCGAGGTCCATGCCCAGTACCCCTGACGCTTCGCGGAGCTTGTTCGCGTTGGAGGTTACGAAGACCGGTCTCATGGCAGCAAGTCTACAATTGACAAGCCTCCTGTGATACAGTCGCCGTCGTTCGCAATTGCCGGAGAACCGTCTGTAAGGAGGCGCGGTTGCCGCTCGTAGACCTCGACAGGTTCGACTTCCTGTACGCCAACCGCGTCAGGGGCATGAAGACCGCCGCGACGCGCGACCTGATGGCCACGCTGTCGCGTCCTGGCATCATCTCGCTCGCCGGGGGGTTCCCGGACACGCGGGCTTTCGGGGAAGAAGCGTTCCGCGAGATCTCCCACAACGTCGCCGCCGACGCAGCCCAGGCCCTGCAGTACGGTCCCACCGCCGGCCTCGAAGCCATAAAAGACGTGATCGTTGACGTCATGGCTGCCGAAGGCACCAGGGCCAGCCAGGAAGAGGTCTTCACCACCACCGGGGCGCAGCAGGGACTGGACCTGGTTGCGAAGACGTTCCTGGATGAGGGAGACGGCATCCTGTGCGAAGGCCCGACCTATGCGGGAGCCCTCAACGCCTTCGCCGCTTATCGTCCACGGGTGATGCACGTTCCGATGGACCGGGCCGGTATGATACCGGCCGCCGCCCGCGAGGCGCTGGAGAAGGCCCGCCGTGGCGGCATCCCGGTGAAGTTCTTCTACACCGTCCCCAACTTCCAGAACCCCGCCGGGGTCACGTTGGTCGCTGAACGCCGGCGGGAGTTGCTGGAGATCGCGCGGGAGTTCGACCTCGTGGTGATCGAGGACAACCCGTATGGGATGCTCCGCTTCGAGGGAGACCCGATACCAACCCTGTCCGCGCTGGAGCAGGAGGAGGACGGGGAGGTGGACCGGGTGGTGTACCTGGGGACGTTCTCCAAGATCTTCGCCCCCGGTGTCCGTCTCGGGTGGGTGCGGGCGCAGCCTGGGATTCTGCACAAGATCAACGTCGGCAAGCAGGGCGCCGACCTCTGCTCCTCGAACCTCTCGCAGATGCTGATAGCCAGCTACTTCGAGAACGCGGACTGGCGGGCCTACGTGAAGCGCCTCACCGGCATCTACCGCGAACGCCGCGACGCGATGCTAGACGCCCTGGCGGAGTTCATGCCGAAGGATGTCCACTGGACCCATCCGAAGGGCGGCCTCTTCGTGTGGGCCACGCTCCCCTCGTACCTGGACGCCACGGCCATGCTGCCACGCGCCATAGCGAAGAACGTGGCCTACGTGCCGGGCGAAGGATTCTACGCGGGGGGCAAAGGCAAGAACTGTATGCGCCTGAACTTCTCGTTCGTGGAGCCGGACAAGATAAGGCGCGGCATCGAGCTCCTCGCCGAGGTGGTGCGCGAACGGATGGAGCTTCGCAGCGACCTGGAACGCGGCTCCCAGCGCGGATCGAAGAGCCGGAAGAGCCCCCGCTCCACGGGCGTCACCTCCGGCCCGGACAAGGGCTAACGATGGCGCGCGTTGCGGTGCTACGGGGTGGGCACTCCATGGAGCGGGACGTCTCCTTCGTAACGGGGAACCGCGTGCAGCACGCCCTCGAACGCCTGGGCCACGAAGCGCATCCCCTGGATATCGAGAATACGACCACGGAGAGCCTCATGCAGCTCGCGCCGGACGCGGCCTTCGTGTGCCTGCACGGTCCCGGCGGCGAGGACGGTACGGTGCAGGCGCTGCTTGAGACTTTGGGCATCCCGTACACGGGGAGCGGGCCTCTCTCCTCCATCCGGTGCATGGACAAGGACTACGCCAAGCGGGCGCTGCGGGCCGCCGGGACACCGACCCCGCCGTTCCGCACCTTCGTGCGGCGGGCAATGAACGAGATGGGGGCTTCGGCGGCGCTGGATCTCGCCGCTGACTCTCTGGGTTATCCGCTCGTCGTCAAGCCCGCAAGGGAGGGATCGAGCTTCGGCCTCTCGCGGGTGGAAGAGCCAGAACGGTTACTCGATGCCGTCTACGAGGCGTTCGGGTACGACGCCAAGATCCTGCTCGAATCCTGGGTCGAAGGCAGGGAAGTCTCACTCCCCATCCTCGAACCAGCCGGAGAGCACCCGGACGTGCTCGGCCTCGTGGAGATACGCCCGCGCGAAGGCGCATACAACTTCGAGGCCAAGTACACCCCCGGCGCGACGGACTTCGCCATCCCCGCCGAAGTGCCGGACGAAACCGCCGCACGACTGCGCGAGACCGCCCTCACCGTCTACCGCACCCTGGGATGTTCCGGTTACGCCAGGGTAGACACCATTGTGGATAGTGAAGGTGTCCCGCAGGTACTCGACGTGAAGACCATTCCCGGCTTCACTGAAACCTCCACCTTCCCGCTTGCCGCCGAGGCCGCCGGAACGTCGTTCGAGGAGCTGGCCAGCGCTATACTCAACGCTGCGCTCCATGGCGAAGCGGTAAAGGTGTGAGGCTGCTCAAGGCAAAGTAAGAACCAAACGGAACGTTCCGGGTTTCGCCTCGTCGCACAGGGCGGACAGCTTGCCTATCACCTCCGTAGTTCGGGGATCGGATCTCATCTTCTCTATGTCCTCCAAACTATTCCAGGGACCGAACGAGTAGAACAGGCGTGGATCTTCCACACTCCGGATCAGGGTCCCGATACCAGGTGGATTGGGAAGGTTCAGGAAATGCACGGCCAGATCCTCCCTCCATGCTCGCACGAACTCCTCTTCTCGCCCTTCTTTGACATGCCACAAAGCCAGAGTGTAGGCATCGTTCTCCACTGCATCTCCTCTCCGCTTCCCGGTATTCTAGCTCAATCTCGGTTGTTGCGAGAGGCCGTTCACCCTTCGCAGGGCTTCCCCTGCAATCCGCGACCATCTGGCGTCAGAAGCGTGACATAGCCGCCGTTCCCGCCCGGTATCGGGAACAGGATGGTCACATCATGCACCCGTACAATCAGATCCCCCGGATCTCCCAGGGCCAACGAGTTGATTGGCGGATGGGCCCACAGCGCGAGATCAAAGCACGCTGCCCTTCCTCGGCGGAAAGGCTCCCGCCTCACCCGAGAGGCTACTCAGGCAGTGTGTTCCGGGAATAGACGCATCCCCAAATGGCGATTTTCACAGGCAAGGTGGCACGGATGCTGTATCCAGCCTACTATCCGGCGGCTTTCATTCCTGCTCCGACGAAGCCATCCAGAACTTTCAGCGCCATCCGAGCCTGCCGCTCCCGCCGCTCGGGCTTGGAGAGCCGCTTCCCATTCTCCCGTTTCGGCACTGCTGGAACGAGGCCCCAGTTGGAGTTTATGGGCTGGAGCGTGCCCTCTTTAGTGGTTATGTAATGGGCCAGCGCGCCCATCATGGTGCCCCGGGGCATGGTGATGGTTTCCTCGCCCCGCGCCAGCCTCGCGGCGTTCACCCCAGCGAGGTGGCCCATCGCGGCGCTCTCGACGTAGCCCTCGACGCCGGTTAGCTGCCCGGCGAAGAACAGCGGAGCGGCGCTGCGGTTGGCGCGTATCCGCATCGTGGCGTCGAGCATGTGGTTGGAAGGCAGGTACGTGTTGCGGTGCATGACGCCCATGCGGGCGAAGTCCGCGTTCTCCAGGCCGGGTATCCGGCGGAAGACGCGTTTCTGCTCGCC
>Ga0081539_10004229_pt1 | contig 16159 bp, 15 predicted proteins | sample TabmetS4T2R2_FD_71023 | JGI IMG/M metagenome (GOLD analysis project Ga0081539, IMG submission 71023) | Tabebuia heterophylla rhizosphere microbial communities from the University of Puerto Rico - S4T2R2 | ecosystem: Host-associated > Plants > Roots > Rhizosphere ...
CGCCGCCATCGAGGATGCCGGCGGTTGGAGCGCGCGCTCACTTCTCGAGGACCTCGACATCAGCCTTCGGGCCTTTGACAAAGGATGGCTCAGTCTGCACTTGATGACGGTATCGGTCGCGGGCGAGCTGCCGGACTCGGAAGCGGCTCTCCGTCCTCAGCGGCGCCGATGGGCCATCGGGACCGGGCAATCGTTTCGCCTCCTGCCATGGAACCTGCTGCGGCATGTACGGTTCGACCGCGGAGCAGTATTCGGCTTGATGTCCTTGCAGCACGCCGTCGTGCCGATTCTCGTGATGGCGGCACTCGCCGCTGCGCTGGGAACCTGGCTGCTCGACCCAGTCAAAGGCGAGATTGCGCTGGCGTCACTGGTCGCTTCGGTCGGCCTCCTTGTTGCCGTCAAGTCGATGGGAGCATTCCTGGCAACTCGAGCCGCCGGCCGACCTTTCGGCAGGCACTTCCTTTTCGATCTTGCCGCCATGTGGATCCTCGAGGCGAGCCTGGTGCCGCTCAATGCGAGGGCGCAACTGAAAGGGCTCCTCCAGAGAGGGGAGCTGCCCTTCGTGCGGACGCCAAAGAAAGGCTGAGGTCGCTTACGGCTGCAGCAGCCGAGCGCTCCATCGCGCGGGCAGCAGGTTAGTGAACCAGACACTTGCCGTCATGGCCAAAGGAAAGGCGACGCGCGGTGCATTGCCCGCCAAGCCGCGACGGATGATTCGCGCGGCGTCAGTGGCGGTCATGATGAAGGGCTTGGCGCGCACGGTCGCGGCGCTCATTGGGCTTTCGACGAAGCCCGGCAGTATGACGGTCACGCCGACATTGTGCTTGTGCAGGGCAAAGCGGACGCTCTCGCCCCATACCCGCACGGCGGCCTTGCTCGCGTTGTAGGAGGCCGAGTAGGGGCGGCCGAAGAACGCCGCTTGCGAAGACATCAGGCCAAGCTGACCCTCGCGACGAGCCACCATGCGATCGATCAGCGGCTCGACGGTGTTGAGCATCCCATCGAAGTTGACGGCCATGGTCCTGCGGACGACATCGAATGTTTCGAGTGCGGAATTGTCCTGGTCAATCGAGATTCCGGCGCTGGCAATCGCCAGGTCCACCGGGTGAGCGTCGTCGAAATTTGCGAGCCAACGGGCCATGTCGGCACGGTCGGTGCAGTCGATAAGTTCGGACGACACTGTCGCGCCTTTGGCACGGCAGGCGTCGGCGACCCCGGCGAGCCGCGCAGAGTCACGCCCGATCAGCCCGAGGGCGACGCCCGGCGCGGCGTAGTCGAGGGCCAGTGCCTCGCCGATTCCGCTCGAGGCGCCGGTGATGACGATGCTTCGGAAGCTCTTGATCTTCACTGCTTCTCTTTGCCCTGGTGCGCGATCTTAGCCCATGAAAAGAGGAACTTGGTGAACAACGGAGTTTGGCGACATAGATCAAAGTATTGATGTCGCGCGTAGTTGGCTCCCATCGCTCTTGGCTATGTCACGGCTAGGTGTTTGAGGAGCGGCGGTTTTGCCCGGGAGCGCTTCAAGCGAGCGAGCTATCCGAACTTTTCAGGGCGGGTTGATGCGAAGGTCAGCGACGTGACGTCGGTCTCACTGTCTGCACGTCGATCGCCGTCGAGCGACCGTTGTGATCCGTCGCCGTGTACACGGCCGTCACGCCGAGCTCGACCTCGCTGACGATCTCGAGCAGACTGATCGTCAGCGGCGCCGGAGCAATAGGCGAGGCGCCCAGGAGCAGCTCGAGCAGACGGCAGCAATCGTCCATTGTCGCCGCGTGCGGCGGTAGGACGATCCGATCCGCCGCCCTTCGGCTTGCCGTGTGCGGCTCGCGCGCGACGACCGCCCCCGCGAGGACGATCGGAACAACATACTTCCTGATACGCGCTTCGCGGTCGTGCAGGTTGTGGATATTCACCTCGGTCGCGTACGTTCCCGGCCGCACGGGTACGCAATCACACTTCACATCGGTCTGGCGGCCGCAGACGAGCTTGACGACGTAGCGGAACAGATCGCCGCGTGGTCCGGTGACAACGACCGAAGGACGGCCGGGCTGCGTGATTGAGACGCCGGGCGGTGTGTCGGCCTCTGGATCCCACGCGACATCTTGAGTGTAGGATCCGTCGCCGCGATCGACGAGGCCGCCGATGGGTTCGCTTCCCGGCGCGCCGTTCACCTCGATCGCGCCTCCGCGCCCCGGGCCGAGGTAGTTGCCATAGCGGTCGCGCGGCGTGATCGTCACCCGCACGTGGTCGCGTCCATCAGGCAGCGTGCCAAGCGGCTCGGTTTGCACCTGCGTACGATCCGGATCGATGCCGATCGACACGTACGCGGTCCACGTCGCTTCGCGGCTGCCCACGCAGTCCTGCCCGAACGTCGCGATCGCGCGAAACGTGTAGTGGCCTTCGAACTGCGTGAGGTCCGCGATCGGATTGCCGAAGATGCCGTCCTCTTCAAGGCCGCCGTCCTCGTGCTTGCCGTCATCGAACAACGGGATCACGCGCGTGCTCGTCCCGATCAGCGCCGAGCCCTGCGCCTGCTCCAGCTGGATCAGCGTCTGAGTGCGCGCGTCGAGCGCGTCGCCGTCCAGCACTCCGCCGGCGCCGAGCTTCTTCTGCGTAAGGAGGTTGCCGGTGCCGTTCGTCGGAAGCTGGACCTCGACGCTCACGGTGCCGTGCGCGTTGCCGCCATCCGGAATCCACAGCTCGACAAGCGGGTTGACGACGTCACCGGTGTAGAGCGGCGGCTGGGGAAATGGCCGCAGATGAGGACCGCCATCGACCAGCGTGCTAACGAAGAATCGTGTCGCGGGCGCCGGCGGCGGAAACTCGCCGCCACCGCCCGGACGGCTCACCTCCACCTGCCAGACGCCGTCTCGCTCCCCGGCGAACGGGAGAGGAATTCTGAGGTGCGCCCACGTGCTGCCTGCGGCGGCAGTGACGCCCGGCGATGCGCTCGTGATGACGGTTCCACCCGGAGTCCGTACGGCGAGCAAAAGCGCCGCGTCCCGGTTCTGCCAACCCAGCACGGCCGTCAGCATGCGCTCGCCGCACACGCGCACGGAAATCGGAGCGGCGGACATCACGTTGGCCGGCAGGAAGAATTCCGGATCGAGCGAGGTCGGGAAGTCGAAGATCAATCCGAACGCGAGCGCGAAGAACTTCTTCAGTGCGAGGCCCTCGCCGGCGCGGACGTAGATCCCGCCGTGCTCGCGTGCAAGCCGGGTAAGGCCGGGTCCATCGAGGCTTGCGTCGGTGCCGAAGCCAATGACGTTAAGCTGTGATCCGGCAAGCCCGCTCATGGCCGTGGCGATCATCGGAGGCGTGTTCTCGAGACCATCGGTCAGGAGCAGGATCGCCCGTGTGTTCGTCGTCGGGCTGGGCGCCGGAAACATCGCGATCGCCGTCTGCAAGCCGCCGCCGATCGTCGTCATGCCGCCGGCGGCCAAGCCTCCGACGGTTCCCGTGTCGCCGGGCGGCACGGGTCCGATGAGAGCGGTCTTCGTCGCGTTGTTCACGGACGCGAGGGCGAAGTCGAGGGTCGGCGTGGTACTGAACGAGACGAGCCCGACGCGATGGGCGGCCGTGGTGCGGAGCAGGCTCACGAAGAGCGAGGCGGCGCGCTTCGCTTCGGTGATCTTGTCGTCGGCGCCGCCGAATCCGGGCAGGCTCATGCTGCCCGACCGGTCGAACACCAGCGCGACGTCCACGTCCCTCACTGGCGGCGGCTCGGTGGCGAGATCTTCGAAGATTGCGAGGATGCTCACGCCCCACGTCCACCAGCTCAAGTTTGCGACGATGCGGCCCCCCGAATCGAAGATCGACGAACCCGAACTTCCGTTATCGATGTCGCATTGGAAATAGACCTTGTCGTCGCTGGTGCCGGCGCCGACGCGGCAGTCGCTGTCCAGGGGATAACGGGAAATCTTCTTCGAACTGCCACGTGGGTGATGGATGATGAACAGTGCTTCGCCCAGCGGCGGTACGTCGGTTCGCAAGGGCACGACTGGAATGCCGAGGCCGCCGGGCGGCGTCTCGATCTGGATGATTGCGTAGTCGAGCGCCGGTCTCGAATCGCCCGGAGGCCGGTGGTAGCCTTGGCGCACAAGGCGTCTCAGCTTGTAGAACTTCGGGTTGTACCCGGCCGGCCGGGCGCCGACGCAATCAGTCTCGAAGTCGAACGTAATCGATCCCGACCGCACTTCGTCTTCGTTGTCGATGCAGTTTCCCGCCGTAACCACGATGTCGGGGTTGATAAGCGTGGCCGTGCAGCTCGTCAGCTCGTCGCCGTGCGTGTGGATGTAGATGCCCACGCTGCGCGCAGTCGTCTTCATCACGCCGGGCGCGAGGCACGCGACGTTCTCCCAGTTCGGAGAGGAACCCGGAGGGAAAAGGCCGCCCGAATAGTGATAGGTCGGCTCGACGTATGGCGAATCGAGAAGGAAAACGTCCGCGTTCGCGTTTCCTCCGGCCGCCGCGTCCGCGCCACCGAGTAGCAGCGCCTCTCCTCGACCATACTTGTCGAGCGTAACGTGCCCGGTGCCGCCGCCGGTGCGGATGTACCGGATGGACACCGCCATGTCGCCGCGCACCGGCCGCGTCCAGAAATCCGGCCCCCACGTGCTCCGGTAAACGTCGACGTCGTACCCGAGGTCGATTTCGACGCGATCCGACGCGGCGAGCGCGGTCCCGACGAGATGCAGCATCACGAACTTCGCCTGAGGATCCACGGGGAAGACGTGCAGCCACGTGTCGGGCGGACTAGTCGCGGGGCCCGAGTCGGGCCCTATGACGACCGGGGCGCCGAGCGTGATGACCGATCCTAGCCGATGACTCATGGGGTCACCGCAACCGCTGCGCTTCCACGGTGACGACGTCGATCGACGTGGAGTGCTTGTTCGAATCGCTGACCGTGTAGACGGCGGTGACGCTCAACTCGACCGGGCTCACGATCTCCAGGAAGCCGATCGTCAGCGGCAGCGGCGCCGCCGGCCGTGCGCCCAGCAGGAGCTCGAGGATGCGACAGCAATCGTCCATCGTCGCCCCGTGGGCGGGCAGCACGATCTTGTCGGTCGCGGCCGCCGTCGCGAACTTCGGCTCGCGGCCGCGCACCGCGCCAGCCAGGAGCAGCGGCAGCACGCGCTTCTGGATCGGCACCTCGCGCTCGTGGGCGTTGTGGATGTTGATCTCGGTCGCGTACGTCCCGGGGCGTACCGATCCACATTCGCAGGGATCGTCCTTTTGCTCGCCGCACAGGAACTTGACGCTGTAGACGTAGCGCCGCCGCTCCTCTGACGGGCCGATTACGACCGGCGGACGCTCCGGCTGGACGATGCCGACTTGCGGCGGATCCGACGATTCCGGATCCCAGCAGACGTCGACCTCGTACGATCCATTGCCGAGATCGCGGACGCTACCCTGCGGGACAGTTCCAGGCTGCGGCTGGAGGTCGAACGAGTCCTGCCGGCCGGGACCGAGATAGCTGCCGTACCGGTCGCGCGGCGTGAACCTCATCCGGAAGCACTGCGTCCCGTCCGGCCGGGTACCGATGGGATCGAGACTGACGTCGGTGTGCCCCGGATCGATGCCGACCGCGACGTGCAGCGTCCACGTCGTCTCGCGCGTGCCCGTGCACGGCTCGCCGTACGTCGCCTTCGCGTGAAACTCGTAGTTGCCCTCGAAGCGCGTGAGGTCCGGGAGCGGCATGCCGTAGACACCGTCGGGCTCCAGCGTGCCATCGCCGTCCAGTTCGCCGTCGTCGAACAACTCGAACGTGCGCGTCGTCACCGGAACGAGCGGTCCGCGCTCCTGCTCTAGTGCGATCAACGTGCTGGCCCGCGCGTCCAGGTGATCGCCGTCGAGATCGGTCGCGGGCCGCAGACCGGCGTCGGTCAGGATGTTGCCTGTGCCCGTCTGTGGCAGCTCGATGTCCACGGTGACTTTTGCCGCAACCGGAAACCCTTCCGGCTGCCGCAACACCACCTGCGGATTGATCGTGTCGCCGGTGTAGTAACGGCGTGGCCCGAGCGGCCGGAAGATCGGCCCACCTTCCACGGTAGCCGTCACGAAGAACCGCTCCGCTTCGAGTGGCGCAGGGAACTCCCCGCCGCCTCCGAAGCGACTCACGCGCACTTGCCACATGCCGTCGCGCTCGCCGCCGAACGGCAGGGTCAGCCGGAAGAAGATCCAAGTGTCACCGGACGAGACGGTCACGCCGGGCGTGGCGCTCGTAATCGTGTTGCCGGCCGGCGTGACGAGCGCGAGCTGCAAGGACTCTGCGCCATGCTCCCACGCGACGACCACGGTGATCACGTCTTCACCGCACACCCAAAGCGGAAGCGGTGGGACGCTTGTGGCGCCCTTCGGCATGGTCAGGAAAGGATCCATCGACACAGCGGTCTGGAAGATGTTGCCGAATGCCAATACGAAGAATTTCTTGAGCTGGAGTCCCTCGCCGGCCCTCGTGTAGATGCCGCCGTGCGTGCGTGCGAGCGCGGTCAGGCGCGGGCCGTCGACACTGCCCTCGCTGCCGAATCCGATGATGCAAAGCCGGGTGCTGCCGAGCGTCGGCTCCACTGACGCGATCATGGGCGGCGTGTTCTCGAGACCGTCCGTCAGCAGGAGGATCGCCGGCATGTTCGGCGACCCGGCAGGCAGCGCGCTTTGCCCGACCTGGAGCCCACCGCCAATGGTCGTCGTGCCTCCCGGCGTGATGGCTCCGACAATACCGGCGTTGCGAGCGGGCGCCGGACCGATCAGGGTGTCCTTGTTCGCGTTGTTGACCGGCGCTAGAGCGAAGTCGAGTGCGGCGGTCGTGCTGAATGTTGCCAGTCCAGCCTGGTGCGTGCGATCCGTCCGGAGCAGATCGATGAAGAGCGCGGCGGCTTCGCGGGCTTCGGCGATCTTCGTCTGCGTGCCGGTGAATCCCATCGCGCTCATGCTTCCCGAGCGATCCAGCACGAGCATCACATTCACGTCCTGTGGCGCCGGCGTGGGCAGCGCGAAGTCGACGAGGATCGCGGCGGCGGACTGACCCTGGTTGCCGCAGGCGCCCGGCGCCCAGTCGTTGACCGCCACGATCCGGCCTGACGCATCGAACACCGGCGAACCCGAGCTGCCGTTGTCCGAGTCGCAAGCATAGGTGAGGGTATTCGCGGATGCGGACAGTACTTGGCATGTCGCGTCGGCGGGCTTGCGCGAGACCTTCTTCGCGGTGGCGCGCGGGTGGTGGATGACGAACAGGTCCTCGCCGATGGCGGGCACAGACGAACGGATCGGGACGGGTGGCACGCCCAGCCCGCCCGGCGGCGTCTCGATCTGGATCACCGCGTAGTCGAGGCCGCTGCCCGTCGACACACCCGCGCCGATGCCGGAGACGGAGAAGCCGGTCTTCACCAGGCGCTTCAACTTGTGGAAGCGCGGATTGTAGCCAGGTGGCCGGTTTCCCGCCGCATCCGTCTTGAAATCCAGCGTGAACGATCCCGTGACGACCGCGTCGTTGTTGGCGCCGACACAGTGCCCCGCGGTCAGGATCAGGTCTGGTCCGATCAGCGCTGCCGAGCACGTGGAGACGTTGCCCTCGCTCGCCTCGATGAACATGCCGACGCTGCTCGCGGTGGTGCGCATGATGCCGGCCGGCAGCACCTCGACGTTCTCCCAACTCGGTAACGAGCCCGATGGACACACGCCGGCGGAGTTGAAGAACGTCGGCTCCACCCATGGCGTCGCGATCATGAAGATGTCGCCGTTCGCAATGCCGCCGGCCGATGCGTTTGTGCCGCCGTTCAGCAGGCCCTCACCGCGCCCGAATTCGGTGAGCGAGGCTTGACCGGTCCCGCTACCGCCGTCGACGAAGACGATGTCGACCGAGTTGCCCTTGATCGGGCGGCTCCAGAAGCTCGGCCCATTGGCGCTGGTGAAGATGTCGGTGTCGTAGCCGAGCGCGATCTCGATCCGGTCGCCGCCGCCGAATGTCGCGCTCGTCAGGTGCAGCATCAGGAACTTCGTGCCAGTGGCCGCCGGAGGCGGAGAGAACGTCACCTGCCAGTGCCCGGGCGTCACCTGTGTGCCGTGTCCCGGTCCGATCACGACGGCGGGCGATTGCGTCTGAACGGTCCCGATGCGATGGCTCATGACCGCGACTCCTTGCTGGTGCGCTCGCCCTGGTGGGCGAACGGTGTGGTGTCTGCCGAGGAGCGAGCAGGGGATGATGAGACAAGCCTGCCCGAGACTTGCTGGACGCGAATGCCGAGGGCCCCGGAGGTCAGGTCAGTGGTCGTATAGGTAGCGGTGACGCTGACCTCATGCGGGCTGGTGACCTCGATGAATCCGATCGTGAGCGGAAGCGCGGCGGGCGCGGAGCCACCGAGCAGGACCTCGGCGATCCGGCAGCAATCGTCCATGGTGGCCGAATGGGCTGGTAGCGTGATCCGCTCGAGGCTCCGCGGTGTCGCCGAGCGAGGCTCGCGCCCGCTCGGCGCGCCCAGCAGCGTCACCGGCACGACGCGCTTTTCGATCGGGACCTCGACTTCGTGATGGTTGTAGATCGTGATCTCGGTGGCGTAGACGCCGGGCCCGACCGACGCGCATTCACACGGGCACTCCGGCTGCGTGCCGCAAACGACCTTGACGCTGTAGCTGTATCGCCGAACGCAGGCCGGCACTGTGATCTCGACGCGCTTCTGCGCCACTGTCACGCCATCCACCACCACGTTCAGGGTTCCGTGGAACGCCTGCTCGCTCTCGCGACATGGCGCAGTGCCCGTGAAGGTCACTTGGAACTCGAGCCGGTGCGGTCGATCCGTGGCGAGTGGACCGTAGCCTCCTGCGGGAGTGATCGATGTCACGAACGGAACCGTCGCGCCGGCTGCGACCAGGCTCACGTTCTTGATCTGCGAGACAGCCGCCTTCACCAGAGTCACGATCGTGCCGGGATCGATTCCCGTGGCGAACTGTCCGCCGGTCGCGGTGGCGATGCGCGTCGCCTGGCCCGCCGCGCCGCCCGGCGCGCCGCAGGCCGCTTGATAGTCGGATGAGATCGGCCTGGGATCGGCGTCGAGACCGGGATTCGACACGCTGATCGCGAGCACGGTGATGTTCTCAGCAACGAGCCTCGCCGTGACCGACGCCTCGGTGACATCGCTGGCGAGGCCGGAAATCGCGGCACACACCGGGTCGTGTGCGGGAGCGTCGCCGAACCAGACGACGATACGCTTGACGCCGGATCGCCAGCCGATCGCCCCTGCCGGCGCTTCGGCCAGTTGGTGGAGCGCGAAGAGCTGGCCCTCCGGCGTGTCGCCGCCGCCGCTCGCGTTCCAGGCATTGATCGCGCTCGTGACGTCTCCGACGACAGCGGTCGGGTTCAGCTGATGCTGGAATGCGAACGGATCGTTCGGAAAGTCCTTGTAGTTGCCGACGCCGATTGCGAGATCGAGTCCGATCGTATTCAGGGCGGACAGGATCGTGCTGGCGCCGGCCTGCACCGCTGCGAGGATTTCGGTCATGCTTCCGGTCGTGTCGGCGAGAAAGTACACGTCCGCTCTCGGCGCGCTGACTTCCGGCGGAATCGTCACGACGACGGTTTCGTCATGTTTATCGCCCTGGTTCAGGACGAGGTGGTTCTCCGATGGGCTGATGGTGATGGCCGCGGCCGGCCCCGCTGGTGCTGGTGCTGCCGCGGGCGCACCGGGCGCGCCGGGCGCAGGAAAGTCGATGACGTCGCGAAGCCGCTCGAGGTCGAGTTCGTGTCCGGCCTCCGCGAGCAGCACGAAGTGATGCGGCGCGTTCGCATTCGCGAGCGAGGCGATGCGGAAGCGATGGATAGGCTCCTGTGTCTGGCGCAGAACGCCCTGTTCGGCATGTGCGACGAACGGATCGTTTAGCCCGTATTTCCTGCGGGCCAGCTCCAGCGCGAGGCGATCGAGCAGCGGCACCTTGGGACCATCTTTCCAGGCAGGGTATCAGTATGATTGCATATTACGAGAACGAATGCAAGCGTAGGTAGTGTTCAATTTTGAATGTCAGGAGAGAAGCTCTCCACACCGGAGAGAAGCTCTTGGGTGTCGCGTGATGACGAACTATTAGCGCGCGTCCCTGACCGAGACGTGACAGAGGTCAACTGCGGTCGCGGCGATTTTGGACGCGCTCACAGGCCAACGACCGCCGGGAAGCAGATGCGATCCTCTACAGTTCCGCGGTTTCTGCCGACGCCTTCCTCAAGCTCTTGATCTTCACTGCTTTTCTTTGCCCTGGCGCGCGATCCTAGCCTATGAAGGGCGCGATGACGTATCGGGGAGGTTAGGATGGCGACATCGCGGAAGGTGGCGATCGTGACGGGCTCTGCGACCGGGCTGGGAGCGTTCTGTGCGCTCGACCTGGCAGGGCGCGGCTGGAACGTCGTCGTCAACTACACCAAGAGCAAGAAGGAGGCTGATGAGACCTTTGCCGCCGTCAAGGCCAAGGGTGTCGAAGCGATCCTGGTGCAGGCCGATGTCGGCCAGGATGCCGACTGCAAGAAACTCGTCGCCGAGACGATGAAGCAGTGGGGTCGCGTTGACGGGCTCATCAACAATGCCGGCACGACCAAGTTCCAGAACCAGGGCGATCTCGACGGCGTCACGCCGGAGGACTTCGACCGCATCCTGCGTGTCAACGTCACCGGGCCTTACATGATGAGCCGCGCAGTCTATCCCGCCATGAAGAAACAGTGGGAGGAGAACGGCGACCGCGGCTCGATCGTCAACATCTCGTCGATTGCGGGCGTGATGGGAGTCGGCAGCTCGATCCCCTACGCCTGCTCCAAAGGCGCGCTCAACACGCTCACGCTCACTCTGGCGCGCTGGCTGTCACCGGCGGTGCGCGTCAACACCGTTTGCCCTGGCTTCATCCAGACGCGCTGGCTGCTGGGCGGCATGGGCGAGGAGAACTACAACAAGCTCAAGCAGAGCCAGGAGCAGACGATGCCCTTGCGCCAGGCCGGCACGCCCGAGCAGATGGCCGAGGCGGCGCTCTTCTTCCTGACCAGCGCCTCCAACATCACCGGCGAATTCCTCATCGTCGATGCCGGCATGCACCTCGCCAGCCTGCCGATGAAGGCGCGCTAGCGCCCTACCAGCGCAGCAGTCGGTGGCCGAGCAGGATGCCAAGAAGGACAACCGGGGCCGCGGCCAGCAGATACCAGGTGGCGACGAAAAGCGGCGAATCGTCGAAGCAGTGGAAGGCATAGAGCGTAGCACCCGACGCGGCGGCCAGCAGCCCGGCGGCCGCACCGGCGCGGGTCGGCGATTGCGGCGCGGCCGACCGCAGGGCGACCAGCAACGCGCCAAGCGGCGCCAGAGACAGCAGCGGAATCGCCGTCAGACAGATGGCCCAGTTGGTGCCCAGCAAGCGTGTGCCCCAGGTCGCAACAGGCGCGAGGGCGAGTTCCGCCACCAGCGCCGCTGCCAGCACGATGGCCAGCGGCAGCAATCGCCATGCCGGTCGCCGGACCTCGAAAGGACTCGCCAGCACGCGACAAAGGCGCCACGCCAGCACCAGCGCCAGCAGCATGACCGCGATCTTGAAATCGAAGCGCCAGGTTGCGAGTGCCGGCGCGATGTCCGGCCGCACGCCGAGCGTGGCGAGGAACGCCACGAGCGACACCAACAGACCGAGGGCGAATGCAATGGGCAGCCATCGTGGGCTCCACGCTCTGGCCTTCCGGTCGGCCACCAAGGCTTCGATCAGCTGATCGGTCCTCATGGCCCGCCCTTGCGAAAGGCGACGGCCAACGTCCGGAGCGCCCGGTGCAGCGCCACGCGCACCGCGCCTTCACTCATGCCAAGCCGGGCGGCGACGTCGGCGGCGCGGCAGCCCTCGAGCGAGATCTGCTCGACAATCCGGCGCTGACGGTCGGGCAGCGCGGCGAGCAGGCGACGCGAATCGACGGCGGGAGCCGGATCGGCATCCGTCGAGGCCGCGGCGGAATCGGCGTAGTCATCGATGTTCACGTGCTTGTTGAAACCGCGCCGACGTAAATGGTCCACCAGCTTGTAACGCGCGATGGCCCGCAGCCACGGCTCGATCGGCTGTGCGGCGTCCCAGGTGTCGCGCTTCAAGTGCATGGCCAACAACGTCTCCTGAACGATGTCCTCGCCGTCCTGCGGCCCGTGGCCGGCCGACGCGAGACCGCGCCGCACGACCGGCCGCAGCCAAAACGACACGCGGACCAGGAGGCGGCGATAGGCCCCGTCGTCGCCCTGCCGTGCGCGGCGCATCAGGGCCGCGAGATCGTCCGGGTCTTCCAACGAGATCGCTCGCTCACATATTCGTGTAGGGAAGGCAAAACGTTACAGGTAACGTTCCGCCGGTTGGCCGCGAACAGCCTCACGCGGGCCTCGTTGTCCGCCTATTCCGGAGGCTGTTCATGAACAACCGTACAGTGATCGCAACCGCCGCGGCAATCTTCGCCGCCAGCACCTTTGCCACCGCGTCCTTTGCCGCTGGCGTGCATTGCACCGGCGCCAACGCCTGCAAAGGGCAGAGCGCCTGCAAGAGCGCCACCAACGCCTGCAAGGGCCAGAATGCCTGCAAGGGTCAGGGCTTCGTCGAAGCGTCCTCGGCCGACGACTGCAAGGCCAAGGGCGGCAAGGCGATGTAAGAGGACGGCAGCGTAAGCGGGCGTCGCCTGATCGGCGATGCCCGCCGCCTGCAAGACGAGACATGAATGCCTTCATCACCATCTTCTACGACTGGTCGCGCATCGTGGCGGGTTACCTGACATGGCTGGCGCCGCTTGCGGTGCGCATCGTCGTGGGCTGGGTATTCCTGTGGTCGGGTTGGCAGAAGCTGCACATCCTGCCGCGCATGATCGAGAATTTCAGGGAATGGGGAATTCCTGCGCCGGAGCTTGCCGCACCATTCGCGTCGGGCATGGAACTCGTCGGCGGCCTCTGCCTGCTGCTCGGGTTCCTGACGCGCTTCTTCTCCGTGCCGATGATGATCATCATGCTGGTGGCGGTCGCCTCGGCGAAGTGGGGCGACGTCGATTCGCTCGAGACCCTGCTGGGTTTCGAGGAGATCTCCTATTTCGTGATGTTTGCCTGGTTGGGTGTCGCCGGGCCTGGCCCCGTGTCGCTGGACCATCTCGTGCTGCGCGTCTTCCGCAGCGACCGGTCGCCCGCGGACTACGGCGCCTAGGCGGCGTTGGCTTCAGTCCGCGGCGGGGCGGTTAGCCGCGGATAGACGCGCAAACGCCTGAGCGGCGTTGCGCACGTGCCGGCTGGCCAACAGCGCCGCCATTTCCTCGTCGCCGTCGATCACGGCGGCCAGGATGGCGGCATGTTCCTGCCAGTCCTCGCGCGCCCGCGCCCGGCCGTTGATCGAGAAGGCGAGGCTGGTGCGTTCGCGCAGGCTGCGCATGATGTCGCTCAGCACCGAATTGCGGCTGGCCTCGGCGAGCCGCTCATGGAACTCGGCGTTGAGCCGCGCCAGCTCCTCGGTGGTGCCGGACTGGGCCGCCGTGTTGCCGCGCTTCAGGGTGTCCTGCAGCAGCGCCACGATCTTGGGGTCGTGCCGACGCGCCGCCAGCCGGGCGTTCAGCGCTTCCAGGAGCGTGCGTACCTCGACGAGCTCTGCGACCAGCTCCGGCGTTATTTCGGTGACGGTGGCGCCGCGGTTGGGTTCCAGCCGCACCAGCCCTTCCATCGACAGTCCGCGCAGCGCCTCGCGCACCGGCACCCGCGACACGCCGAGCTCGGCCGACAACCGGTCTTCGACCAGGCGCTCGCCGGGCCTCAGCCGTCCCTCGAGGATCTGGCCGCGGATCTTCTCGCCCACGACCCGGCTCAGGGACGGACGCTCGGTCATGGGCTATTTCCTGAGCGTCGCCCGGAAGGCATTGATGCCCGCCTCGCAGCAGGCGATGTCCTGCTCGCCATTGCCGCCCGAGGCCGCGATCGAGCCGACACACTGGCCGTCAACGAAGATCGGGAAGCCGCCGACGAACACCGTGAACCGGCCCTCGTGCTGGGTGAAGATGCCGAACGCCTCCTCGCCCGGCAGCGCATTCTTGTAGTTGTGCGTGGGCTTGCGATGGCCGGCCGCGGTGAAGGCCTTGTTCATGGCGATCTGCACGCTTGTCACCTTGCCGCCGTCCAGCCGGCGCAGCGCGATCGGGTAGCCGGCGTTGTCGGCGACGCAGAGCACCTCGGGCACGCCGAGCTCCTCCGCCTTCCTCTGCGCCGCGTCGAGGATCAGGTGCGCCTCGGCGAGGGTGAGCGTCTGGTAGGTATGCATGGGAGAGTTCCATTGTCGTCCCGAGGGCGGAGCCCGAGGGATCGTTCGAGTTGCCGAAAGATCCCTCGCTGCGCTCGGGATGACAGATGCGCCTAAGCCGCGAGCTTGTTGCCCTCGGCCTGGGGCTCGGCGATGAACTTGCGGTAGACGCCGTCGAGATAGAGCCGGCGCATCATCGTCGCTTCCTTCACGAGCCGCACGCAGGCGGCGCGCTCCTCGTCGGTCGTGTCGACCGAGATGGCGCCGTAGCGCGACAGGATCAACGTCCTCAGGTCGTGCGAGTTCGAGCACGGCGCGGGAGCGCCGGCCGGCGCGACCACGAGCGCGGCGGGGGCGCAGGCACGCGAGCCCGTCCCGCCGAGCTACGTCGTGCCCCAGGACGCCACGCCGGCGGGCCCGGTCACGTCGCCGATCCGGCTCACGAACTACCTGATCCATCACAGCGCGTACGCCTCGGGGCTCGGCCGCGCGTCGGTCAGCTCGAACGTGGTGGGTGCCGCCGTGGAGCCCATGCCCGAGCCGGTGGCAGAAGACGCGGAGTTGAAATGGCGTTGACGCCGCGTTCTCTGGTCGGTTCGCCGTTGTTGCTGCTGACTCTGGTCGGCGGTCACGCCGTGGCGCAGGACGCCGCCAAGTGGCTCGACCGCATGAATCGCGCCGTCGACGAGCTGAACTACCGCGGCACGTTCGTACACTCGATCGACGGCACACCCGAGACGCTGGACATCGTGCATCGCAACGTCGCCGGCAATAGCGGCGAGCGCATACTGTCCGTCGACGGACCGCGGCGTGAAATCGTTCGCGAGAACGACCAGGTGCGTTGGATCCTGCCGGACCAGAAGCTGGTGCTGCTCGAGACCCGCAAGGACGTGAGCCCGCTCGTTTCAGCGTTGCCGAGCTACTCGGCCGATCTCGAGCCGCACTACGAGATCAATCTGCGGGCGACCACGCGCGTCGCGAACCGCCCCGCGCAGATGATCGAGATCAAGCCACGCGACGAGTTTCGGTACGGCTACGTGCTGTGGCTGGATCAGGAAACGGCGATGCCGCTGAAGTCGCAGCTGATGGACGAGCGCGGCCGCACCGTCGAGCAGATCTGGTTCACGCAGATCAGTCTGGCGGGCGAGATCGCCGCCGCCGACCTCGAACCGACGATCAACACGACGGGGTTCTCGACGCTGCGGCCGCCGGAGTCGGCGACGCTGGCCGGCACCGAAGTGCCGTGGCGGGCGTCCACCGTGCCCGGCGGCTTCAAGCTGTCGGCGGCGACGCAGAGCCCGATGCCGGGGTCGAAGTATCCGGTCGAGCACCTCGTGTATTCCGACGGGCTCGCCACGGTGTCGGTGTTTATCGAAGACCCGAAGACCAAGGCGGAGGTCAGCGACGGCTTCTCGAAGGTGGGCAGCACGAACACGTTCTCGCTGACGCTGCGCGGGCGCAAGGTGACCGCGGTCGGCGAAGTGCCGCGACAGACCGTTCGCACGATCGCCTCCTCGCTCGTCGCCGAATAACCCTGCCGGCTTCGCACGCATGCAGAAGCTCGTGCTGTATAGCCGGCCGGAGTGCCATCTCTGTGATGCCGTGATCGAGCGGCTGCAACCACTGCTGGCCGGCCGACCGGTCGAGTTCGCGGTCGTCGACGTCGACAGCAGCGTGGCGCTCGAGCGGCGCTACGGCCTGCGCATCCCCGTGCTCGTGGCCGGCGACATCGAGATCTCCGGCTACCCGCTCGACGAGCCGCGCGTCCGCCGGTACCTCGACTCGCTCTGATTGAGGCCGGGCGCGGATGCGGACGAGGATATCGTGCCCGGTCGAGGGCGGGCACGGATGCGAGCGAGGATATCGTGCCCGCTACCGCCCGGGCGGCCGAAAGTTCGCGTCGCGCGCTCCA
>Ga0081539_10004230_pt1 | contig 16158 bp, 16 predicted proteins | sample TabmetS4T2R2_FD_71023 | JGI IMG/M metagenome (GOLD analysis project Ga0081539, IMG submission 71023) | Tabebuia heterophylla rhizosphere microbial communities from the University of Puerto Rico - S4T2R2 | ecosystem: Host-associated > Plants > Roots > Rhizosphere ...
CTCGCGATGGAACCGCCGTTGCTCCTGATGGATGAACCGACCGCGTCGCTGGATCCCGCCCGCCGCGACGACCTCGCCGCCACGCTCACCAAGCTCGTCTCGGAAGGGCGCACGATCGTCGTCGCCACGCATGACGACGACTTCGTCACCGCCTGTGCGCGGCGCACGCTGACGATGCACGAGGGTCGATTGCGAGACTGAGTTGACACGGTGCGCCCGAGGACTGCGGGTAAGATAGCGAAAATCGACGGCACACACCGATGACGACTCAGCCGACCGTCAAGACCGACGCGCGATACATCGAGCTCGACACCGATCGCAAGATCCGGCTGCGCAACAAGCTGTATTACCGCTTCAATCACTGGCCGATCTGGGTCTTCGTCTTCTTCATCGCACCGGGACCGTGGACCTACACGGTGTTCGAGCACGGGTTCAACAGCAGGACGGCAACATGGCTGGCCGTGGTGATGGCCGTTACCGCCATTGCCGGTCTGCGCGGCCGGCTTCCTGGATGCGAGCCGGCCCCGTACATCATCCGCTTCACCGAGGACCGACCCAATCCGCTGTACCGCCGCATCTGCTACACGACAGCGTGGGGCGAGGTGGTCGCCTTCGCGGTGCTCAACGCCGTCGGTCTCTCCTACGCGATCGTCTCCGGGGCGTGGCGACTGAAGCAGATGTACGACGTGGCCTATTTCCCGATCGCGGGATCGATGTGGGCGCTTGGCGCCCTGGGTCTGCTGCCGCGCGTCAAGCGGTCGACGCAGGGTGAAGGACACGAGCGCCGCTACTTCTATGGATCGGTATGGGCCGTCGCGCTCGCGCAGCCCGCGCTGTGGCTGCTGTGGAAAGTGCTCCCCGTGTCGCGTACGGCCGACACCGTCAAGCTCCTCGCGTTCCTCGGCATCCTCGGCATCGTCGGCTACATGTCCCGCCTCGGTCTGCTGCCGCGCACGCGCCCGATCGTGCCTGGCGAGTGGGCAGTGTCGGACTGAGCGCGCAACGCCGCACACTGTCGCGAACCACGGAGGCACGGAGTCACGGAGATTGTTTTTCAAGATCGAATCTCGATTCGAAGCAACTTCTGAGTGCGCAGAACTCCGTGTCTCCGTGTCTCCGTGGTTTGTGAGGGTGAATGGCTGAGGGACATGAAGGGTGGGACGAGTACGCGCCGTTCTACGACTGGGAGAACGCACGCACGCTCGGCCGGCGTGACGTCCCCTTCTGGCGCAATCTCGCGGTTCACGCGACCGGACCGGTGCTCGAGCTCGGATGCGGGACCGGACGGATCGCGCTGCCTCTCGGTCGTGCCGGCGTGACGCTCGTGGGGATCGATCGATCCGAAGCGATGCTGGCGCGCGCACGTGCGCGTGTGAAGCGAGCGCGGATGGCGGGACGCGTGCAACTGGTACGCGGCGATATCCGCCATCTCCCCTTCGCATCGCACGCCCTGGGCCGGCTGAAGAGGGCCCCTGCACCATCGAGCGCAGGGTCCGCCTTCAAGCGGACCGGGCCATTCGCAATGGTGATGGCACCGTACGGGATGTTGCAGTCGCTGCTGCGCGAGAAGGATCTCGCCGCCACGCTGTCGGCGGTTCACGGCGTGCTCGAACCCGGTGGTCGCTTTGGCGTGGAGCTCGTGGCGGATCTTCCGGCATGGGAGGAGTACCGCAAGCGCGTGAGCCTGAAAGGCTGGCGGCAGCGTCCTGGTGGGTCGCACGTCACGCTGGTGGAAACCGTGCGTCAGGATCGCGAGCGCAAGCTGACGATCTTCGATCAGGAGTTCATCGAACGCCGTGGCCGCCATCGCCGGTCGAAGACGTTCTCGCTCGCCTTCCGTACGCTCACCGTACCGCAGATGGTCCGCCGGCTCGAGAAAGCCGGATTCGTCATCGACGCGCTGCTCGGCGACTATCACGGCGGTCCGTGGGACGCCCGCGCCGAGGTCTGGGTCATCCTGGCACGGCGTACCTGACGTGATAGAATCGCAGGTCGGATTCGCGCTGTTTTAGGGGAGTTTTTGCATGTCAGGCCATTCCAAGTGGCACACGATCAAGCACAAGAAAGGTGCCGCTGACGCCAAGCGCGGCAAGATTTTCACGCGCCTCATCAAGGAACTGACCGTCGCGGCCCGCAGCGGCGGCGGCGATCCCGACATGAACCCGCGGTTGCGCACCATCGTCGCGGAGGCCAAGGCCAACAACATGCCGCGCGAGAACATCGAACGCGCCATCCGTCGTGGCACGGGTGAAGAGCCTGGCGTCTCGTACGAGGAAATCATGTACGAGGGCTATGGCCCCGGCGGTGTCGCGCTGATGATCCAGACGCTCACCGACAACAAGAACCGGACGGTGGGTGAGATCCGTCACCTGCTCGCCAAGTACAACGGCAATCTGGCGGCGGAGAACAGCGTCGCCTGGATGTTCAGCCGCAAGGGTCAGGTGCTCGTCGAGAAGAACAAGGTCGACGAGGAGAAGCTGCTCTCCGCGGCGCTCGACGCCGGCGCCGACGACATGAACGACGATGGCAGCGCCTGGGAAGTCGTCTGCTCGCCGGAGAGCTTCGACGCTGTGCGAGAAGCGGTCAAGGGTCTGGGCGTCGAGCCGGCAAGTGCGGAAGTGGCGATGATTCCGCAGAACTACGTGAAACTCACCGGCAAGGACGCGCAGCAGATGCTGAAGCTGTTCGAGGCGGTTGACGACCACGACGACGTGCAGCACGTGTGGGCCAACTTCGATATCGAGGAGAAGGAGATCGAGGCCCTGGCGTGAGGATCTTCGGCATCGATCCCGGCTCCGACCGCACCGGCTACGGATGCGTGGAGACGGATGGGCGCCGCCATCAACTCATCGCCTGTGGCGCCATCAGCGCGCGCCCGGGCGACTCCTTCCCTCAGCGTCTGGAACGTATTCATCACGAGCTGACAGGGCTGTTGACCGCCTGTCGGCCGACCTCCGTGGCGCTCGAAAATCTGTTTCATGCCAGCAACGCCCGCAGCGCGTTGAAGCTGGGGCACGCACGCGGCGTGGCAATGCTTGCGGCCGTGCAGGCCGGTTGTTCGGTGGCCGAATACACGCCCGCCGAGGTCAAGCGGGCGCTCGTCGGCTACGGTCGCGCCGAGAAGCGGCAGGTGGCGCAGATGGTGAAGCTGCTCCTCGGCCTGGACAAGCTTCCGACGCCGCACGACGCGGCCGATGCGCTGGCGGTGGCGATCTGTCATCTGCACCGCATGCCGATGCGAGATGCGCAGGCGGGCCTGAAGGCCCGCGTCTTCACCGCCGGGCGAATCAATGGATCCAAACGAGACGTAGAGGCGGACCTTCAGGTCCCCCTGCCGCGATCCTGGCGCCACTATCGTCCTCCGACGGGATGATTGCATTCCTCCGCGGCCGCATCCTCGAGAAGCAGCCGAACCGGGTCATCGTCGACGTCAACGGTGTCGGCTACGAAGTCGTGATTCCGCTCTCCACCTACTACGAGGTCGGCGACGAAGGCAGCGACGTCGCGCTGCGCGTGCACACGCACGTGCGCGAGGACGCGCTGCAGTTGTACGGCTTCATCTCCGAGCTCGAGCGCCAGGTGTTCGAGCGGCTGATTGGGATCAGCGGCATCGGGCCGAAGCTGGCGCTGGCTCTACTTTCGGGGCTCGACTCGCGCGATCTGGTGATGGCGGTGCAGCGCGGCGACGTCGCGCGGCTCACCGCGATCCCCGGCATCGGCAAGAAGACGGCGGAACGAATCGTCCTCGAGCTGCGCGATCGCCTCGCGCAACTGGCCGTGCCCGTCACCGCGGCGCCCGATGCCACGACGATCGAGAGCGAACGCCTTCGCGCGGATCTGCTGTCGGCACTCCAGAACCTCGGCTATCATCGACCGCAGGCCGACAAGGCGGTCGACAACATCCTGACTTCCGTTCCCGAGCCCACCTTCGAGCAGGCGTTGAAGAGCGCGCTCCGCGAGCTGATGCGATGAGCGAGCGCGTCGTCGCCGCCGGACGTGTCGACGAAGACGATGCCCAGTACGAAGCGGGGCTGCGTCCGCGCGCGCTCGACGAGTACATCGGTCAGGATCGCGTCCGCGACAACCTGCAGGTCTCGATCGCGGCGGCGAAAGGACGCAAGGAGGCGCTGGACCACGTCCTGCTCTACGGCCCGCCCGGCCTCGGCAAGACGACCCTCGCCTATGTGATCGGCAACGAGCTCGGCGTGTCGGTGCGTGCCACCGCCGGGCCGGTCATCGAAAAGCCCGGCGACCTCGCCGGCATGTTGACCGACCTCCAGCAGCACGAGGTGCTCTTCGTCGACGAGATCCATCGCCTGCCGCCGGCCATCGAAGAGATCCTCTATCCCGCGATGGAGGACTATGAGCTGGACATCGTGATCGGCCAGGGGCCGGGCGCACGATCGGTGAAGGTGCCGCTGCAGAAGTTCACGCTGATCGGCGCGACCACGCGCGCCGGGCTGCTCACGTCGCCGTTACGCGCTCGTTTCGGCATCGTGCACCGGCTCGACTTCTACACGGATGCCGACATCGAGGAGATCGTTCGCCGGTCGGCGCGCATTCTGCGCCTGCCGATCGACGCCGATGCCGCACGCGAGCTGGCGCGGCGCTCGCGGGGCACGCCGCGCATCGCGAACAGGCTGCTGCGCCGTGTCCGCGACTTCGCACAGGTGCGGGCCGACGGTCGCGTGACCGGCGAGGTCGCATCCGCCGCGCTGCGCCTGCTCGAAGTGGACGATTTCGGGCTCGACGAGGTCGATCGCAAGCTGCTGCGAACGATCATCGACAAGTTCAACGGTGGACCGGTCGGCGTCAACACGATCGCCGCAGCGATCAACGAGGAAAAGGACGCCATCGAAGACATCTACGAACCATTTCTCATTCAGGCGGGATTCCTCGATCGCACGCCGCGGGGGCGCGTCGCCACGCCGCGCGCGTACGAATATTTCGGCCTGAAGCCTCCACGAAGGGATCCCCGCCTGTGGTGACCGCCGCTCCGCGCACGCTGCCGCGTGCGCGCATTGCCAGCCTCGCGACGTACGTTCCGCCGCGAGTGCTCACCAACGCCGACCTCGAAAGGCTGGTCGACACCAACGACGAATGGATTCTCCAGCGCACCGGCATCCGCGAACGGCACATCGTCGATCCGGGCGTGGCGACCTCCGACCTGGCGTTCGAGGCGTCACGCGTCGCCATCGCGCGCGCCGGTCTGCAACCCGAGGACATCGACTTCGTCGTCGTCGGGACGACAACGCCGGACATGGCGTTTCCCAGCACCGCGTGCCTGCTGCAAACCAAGCTCGGACTTCCGCACGCGTGGGGGTTCGACCTGGCGGCGGCCTGTTCGGGATTCGTGTATGCGTTGACCACGGCGTCGCAGATGATCTCGACCGGCGCGAGCCGGCACGCGCTCGTGGTGGGCGCGGACGTGATGTCGAGCATCATCGACTACACCGATCGCCAGACCTGTGTGCTGTTCGGCGACGGTGCCGGCGCGGTGGTCGTCGATGCGAGCGACGACGACGGGATCGGCATTCTCGATTTCGAGAACTACATCGACGGCAGCGGTGGTCACGCGCTGTGCATGCCGGCCGGAGGCAGCCTGCGGCCGGCGTCGCACGAGACCGTCAACGAGCGGCAGCACTATGTGAAGCAGGAAGGGCAGGCCGTCTTCAAATACGCCGTCCGCAATATGGAGGAGGTCTGCCGGCGGATCCTCGAGCGCAACAACATCGAGCCGTGCCGGGTCGACCTGTTCGCGGCGCATCAGGCCAATCGGCGCATCATCCTGTCGACGGCGGAAAAGCTCGGCATGCCGCTCGAGAAGGTCGTCATCAACATCGATCGGTTCGGCAACACCACGGGCGGGACGATTCCACTCGTGCTCAACGACGCGGTCGAGCAGAAGCGGCTGAAGCGAGGCGACCTCGTCCTGCTGGCGTCGGTCGGCGCCGGATTCACGGTCGGCGCGATGCTTCTTCGATGGGGTTTGAAGAACGTCGGCGACTAGAATCGGTGCTTCGGCGGACCGCACGCGATTTGCGTATCAAGTATTCGTGAGTGGACGTCACAGGTCGAGACTCGACTGGCTCCATCGCGTGTCTCAGCTGCTCGATTCAGCGTTCCCCATCCCCGGCACCTCCTACCGCGTAGGGCTCGATCCGATCGTCGGCCTCGTGCCCTGGGTGGGCGATCTGGTCAGTCCGCTCTTCACGATTGCGATCCTGTGGCAGGCGCGCGAGATGGCACTGCCGCGCGTGGTCCAGCTGCGGATGGTCGTGAATGTCGCCATCGACGCGCTTCTTGGCGCGGTGCCTGTCGTCGGGGATCTGTTCGACTTCGCCTGGAAGGCGAACGACATGAACATGGCGCTGCTCGAGCGGCACGCGCTCTCATCCCGCCGTGCGTCGGTGGGCGACTGGCTCTTCGTCGCCGGAATCATCGTTGTCCTGCTGCTGATTGCCGCAGCGCCATTCGTGCTCGCCGTCTGGCTGCTGACCGTGCTTCGTGGTGGAAGAATGTAGCCGGACCAGGGTTCGCGCATGGCCAAGCGCCCACGTAAGATTCCTGCTGACTCCATCACGCGCGTATTCCTGCTCTCGCCCGCCAACTGCAACGGCAGGCGCGCACAGATGGTGATGTCGGAGCGCGCGCAGTTCGCCCTCGCGCGGCAACTGCGCACCGCTGACGGCGCACCACTCGGAGACGTCTTCAGCTTCGTCAGCGGGCTCTACTTCCGCGGCAAGCTCGCGTATGCCCGCCGCTTCGCGCGTCCGCCGGATCCGACCGATCCCGTCATTGCTGGCGGCGTGCTGGTGATCACGCCGAACGCGGGACTGCGAAGCGCCGACACCGCCATCACGCTCGAGTCGTTGCGCGCGTTCGCCAACGTCGATATCGATCTGAGGAATGCGGCCTATCGCGCTCCCCTCGAGCGCGGCGCCCGCGCGTTGCTCGAGGCCGCAGGACCGGAGTGCGAGGTCGTGCTCCTGGGCAGCGTGGCGTCGGGCAAGTACGTCGAGCTGCTGCAGCCAATCTTCGGGAACAAGTTGATGTTTCCTCCGGCCTTCGTCGGCCGCGGCGACATGAGCCGCGGCGGCCTGATGCTGCGGTGCGTGACCGCGGGGCTGGAGCTGGATTACACGCCGCTCGCCGGCGCCGTGCGTCATGGTCAGCGCCCTCCCAGGCTCGAACCCCTTCGCCCACACAGGGCCACGAAGGCGAATGCCTAAAGCGCGCGTCACGATCCCGACGGACATCAACGACGTCACGATGACCGTCGATGGGCGCGAAGTACGCCTGACCAACCTGCGCAAACCGTTCTGGTCCGAGCGTGGGATCACGAAGGGCGACCTGATTCAGTACTACGCCGACGTCGCCCCGGTGCTCCTGCCGCACATCGCGGATCGCGCCATGGTCATGAAGCGCTATCCGCATGGCGCCGCGGGCGAGTTCTTCTTCATGAAACGGGCACCGGAGCCGCGGCCCAGGTGGATTCGGATCTGCGAGATCGATCACGGATCGAAAGGGGTCATCCCGTTTCCGGTCATCGACGACGTCGCGTCGTTGTTATGGGTCATCAATCTCGGGTGCATCGATCTGAACCAGTGGTACGCCCGCTGCGACGACGTCGACCGCCCGGACTACATGCACTTCGATCTCGATCCCGGCGACGGCGTGCAGTTCGCGCAGGTCCTCGAGTGCGGGCTGATTGTGAAGGAGGCGCTCGAAACGCTGTCGATGAAGCCGCTCGCGAAAACGAGCGGGTCGAAGGGGCTGCACGTCTATGTGCCGATCGTGCGCGGTCCGGAGCAAGGGGACGTGAGGGAACTGGCGCAGAAGATCGCCGGGATCCTGGCGGCCGCGCGGCCGAAGCTGATGACGTCGGAGTATCGCCGCACGAATCGCCCGAAGGGACGCGTGCTGGTCGACTACAACCAGAACCGGTGGGGCAGCACGCTGGCCAGCATCTATTCAGTGCGGCCCACTCCGCAGGCCACGGTCTCGACACCGATCACGTGGGACGAAGTGGCTGCCGGCGTGCGCATCGAGGATTTCCGTCTCGACAACGTGCGTGACCGGATCGCCAGGCTCGGCGATCTGTGGAAGCCGCTGCTGGCCGCGAAAGGCCGCATAAACCTGGACAGGTTCACGGCCCGATAGGGCCGCGCCTTGTTGGGCGCGGCGTCATTCTCCCAGCAGCTCGCCGACCGGCTTCAGATCTTCGACGTGGTCGCAGCACGCTTTGACCGCGACCAGCATCGGCACTGCCAGCAGGGTGCCCCAGATCCCCCAGACGAAGCTCCAGAAGATCAGGCCGACGAAGATTGCCACCTCGTTGGTGCGCGCCGTGCGGCTCGTCAGCCATGGCGTCAGCAGCCAGCCTTCGAGGCTCGTGATCGCGAGCGAGATCCCGGAGACGTAGAGCGCCATCGGAATCGTGCCGAACTGCAGAAAGCCGACCAGCGCCGTACCCGCGGCCACGATGAGCGGGCCAAAGTAGGGAATGCTGTTGAAGATTCCCGCCGCAAGGCCCCAGAACGCCGCCTGCTGCAGACCGACCAGCGTGAACGCGAGCCACGTCGCCACGCCGACCACGACGCTCGTGATCACGCGCACGAACAGGAAGCGCGCGATCTGCGTGTTGATCTCGTCGAGGATCTGCACGGTGATTCGCTTTCGCTCGAGCGACGGTCCGGCGATTTTGACGATCTTGCGCTTGAAGAGATCGCCGGAGGCGAGGAGGAAGAAGACGAAGAAGATGACCAGGATCGCCTGCCCCGCAAATGCGACAGCACTGGCCGAGCCCCAGGTCAGGTACTGACGCAGGTCGAAGGCTGGCTGCACGATTTGCACGCGCTGGACCCCGCGCGGCGCGGTCGCAGCGCCGGTCGCTTCATCGGCGGTTCGCTGCAGTTCCTGCGCGGCCTGCTGCACCTGTTGCAGCGTGCCCGTTTCACGTTGGCCGCGTCGGACCATCTCCCGGAGTTTCTGCGCGGCTTCAGGGATGGACGCGACGATCGCCGTCGCGTCATCGGAGAGTGAGTACACGCCGTAGCCGAGCGATCCAGCCAGCACCGTCACGACCATTCCCGATGCGACGAGGCGCGGCAGCTTCACCCGCGTCAACCAGACGACCGGCGGATCCAGCGCGTAGCTGATGAGGAGGCTGAGCACGATCGGGATGAAGACCTCCTGCGCCCAGTAGAGGAGGTAGGTGCCTGCGGTGACGGCGACGACCGTCAGCGCGATGCTGCGGACGCTGACGTCGACCGGCGGCGCGTGTGGCGCTTCACGCTCTGTGTGATGCGGCTTGACCTCGCGCGCAGGGGTTGCCATGGTCACGCGCCCACCTTCTCTGCCGCGAGTCCTGCGAGCGACTGCAGCGCCTTGTTGATCGCCACGCCTGCCTTCGCGCCCTCGGCCGCCGCGACGACGACGAATTGCACGTCGCGGGAGGCATCGCCGACGACGTACACACCGGGGACGCACGTGTGGCCGAGGCGATCGGTCTTCACCGTGCCACGTCGCGTGAACTCACACCCGAGCCGCACGGCGAGCTCCGATTGCTGCCACTGCGGCGCGGTGAAGAAGACAGCCTCGCACTCCACGCGCGTTCCATCCGCGAGCGTGAGCCGTTTGATCCAGCCGTTGTCGTGCTCGGCGCCGACGATGCGAGAGGTGTACAGGGGAATTGCATGCGCCTCGAGCTGCCGCCGCTGCGCCGGGCTCACCCGGACGCGACCATTGGTGAACGCGAGGACGCGATCGGTCCATGTCTTGAGCGACAGCGCCAGTCCGGTGGGCGAGCGCGTTTCCCCGATGACGGCCACCGCCTTGTCGCTCACCTCCCAGCCATCGCAGTACGGGCAGTGATGCATGCTGACGCCGTAGCAGGCGTCGAGCCCCGCGATCTGCGGCAGCGCGTCACGCATGCCCGTGGCGATCAGCACCGCGCGCGCCAGAATGCGGTCGCCGTCGGCGAGCGTCACCGCGAAGCCATCGGCGGTCGGCGTCACGTCTGTGACGACGACCTGACGCGGGACGATGCCGTACTGGTGCAGCTCGTCGCGGCCCAGCCGGATCAGTTCGAGTGGCGGCGTTCCATCGCGGGTGAGATAGCCATGCAGCGCGCGGGCGCTCGCGTTGCGCGGCTCACCGGCGTCGCAGATGAGCACGCGGCGACGACATCGCCCCAGCACCAATGCCGCGCTCAGACCCGCGGGGCCACCACCGACGATCACCACGTCGAAGACGTCGAGCATTTCTCAAGTGTGGTCCGGCTAAGCCAGACTCGACGATTGGACCGGGTGACGTGGTGCAAGAGCTCGGCCGATCGACGGATGGTGGTTAGTGGATGGTGGTTCTCTACTAACCACCTCCCACGATTGACCATTCAGCTGAGGTAGTGTGTAGCCCGTGGACGTCGCGGAGTTCGACTTCACGCTGCCCGAAGAGCTCGTCGCGCAGGAGCCGTCCGCTCGACGCGGCGACTCTCGTTTGCTGGTCCTGCATCGGGACACCGGAGCGCTCGAACACACCTACTTCCCGCAGCTCGGTGACTATCTCGCAGCGGGCGATCTTCTTGTCGTCAACACCACCCGCGTCTTCCCCGCGCGTCTGCTCGGTCACCGTGTACCGAGTGGAGGGTCGGTCGAGTGTCTGCTGGTCCGACCGCTTCGAGGCGGACCTGAAGGTCGTCCTCTACAAGATCGTCGAGGCGGGTCTTTGGACCAGCCTGCCGAACTCTGGGAAGCGCTGGTCCACCCAGGCCAGAAGTTGAAGCCTGGCATGCGCGTCGTCTTTGAAGGGGAGGGTCTGCGGCTGCACGGCGAGATTCTCGATCGGCACTTCTTCGGCAGACGAACCGTGCGTTTATGGACCGAGGACGACGGCAACGTGACGAACGCGATCGATCGCCTCGGCCACATGCCGCTGCCGCCGTACATCAAACGCGGGGATCTGCCGTACGATCGCGATCGCTATCAGACGGTTTTCGCCCGCACTCGCGGCTCGATCGCGGCGCCGACCGCGGGACTGCATTTCACTGAAGACCTGCTGACGGATCTCGCAGATCGTGGCGTGCAGAGGGCCGAGGTGACGTTGCACGTCGGGTATGGCACGTTCAAGCCCGTTCGCGTGCAACGGGTTGAAGATCATGTCGTCGACCCTGAGCACTTCGAGGTCACGCGCGAGACCGCTGCCTTGCTGACCGCCGCCCGTCGCGAACGGCGCCGCGTGATCGCCGTCGGAACGACGACCGTGCGCGCGCTCGAGTCGCTGGTCGTCGATCGGGACGAGGTGGTTCAGCCCGCGTGCGGCGAGACGCGGACCTACATCCACCCGGGCCATGCGTTTCGCGTGGTCGACGCGTTGATCACCAACTTCCACCTGCCGCGATCGTCGCTGCTGATGCTCGTGGCGGCCTTTGCAGGTCGCGACAAAGTCCTTGCGGCGTACCACGAGGCGATCGCGCATCGCTATCGCTTCTACAGTTATGGCGACGCGATGCTCATTGTTTGAGGAGCGCATGACGTTTCCGTACGAGGAATTCGATCTGTCCGGCGTCCGGACCTATCCGCTGTCATCGCGGCGCAGCAAAGCGCAGGCGCAGGACTTTGCGACGCCGGTCGATCGTGGCGCCCTCTTCAAGACCTTTTTCGACTCGTTGCCGCGCATCCTCGGCGGCGTCGATCTCCGGCGCGTCGTCGACGCGATTGCGGATGCGCATCGAAACGGGCGCGGCATCGTCTGGGGCATCGGTGCGCACGTGATCAAGACCGGTGTTTCGCCGGTACTCATCGACCTGATGGAGCGCGGCTACGTCTCGGCGCTGGCGATGAACGGGGCCGGCATCATCCACGACTTCGAGATCGCGTTGTCAGGGGCGACGTCGGAAGACGTCGACGAAGCGCTGGGACCAGGACGCTTCGGCATGGCGGAGGAAACCGGCCGCGTGCTCAACGAGATCATTCGCGACGCCGAGAAGACGCAACGGGGAATCGGGCAGGCTGTCGGCGCCCATCTGATCGAGCGGACAGCACCGTACGCGTCTCGCAGCCTGGCCGCGTCCGCGCACCGACTCGGCATCCCCGTCACCGTGCATGTGGCGATAGGCACCGACATCAGTCACATGCACCGTGATGCATCGGGCGCCGCGATCGGCGCGGCAAGCCTGCGCGACTTCCGGTACTTCACGTCCGGCGTGGCACGACTGGCCGGCGGCGTTTATATGAATTGCGGGTCGGCGGTCATCCTGCCGGAAGTCTTTCTCAAAGCGGTGGCGCTGGTGCGGAATCAGGGCATCTCGCTCGATGGATTGACGACGGTGAATATCGACTTCATGCGGATGTATCGACCACAGACCAATGTCGTCGAGCGGCCGGTAGCGGGGACCAGTGGCACGGGCATCTCGCTGATCGGCCACCACGAGATCCTGATTCCACTTATCGCGGCGGCGGTGATCGAAACCGCCGGCGCTGGATAGCGGACGTCGACACGAACACCATCCACCATCCTGCTATGATGAGGTTTTGCGCCGGAGTAGCTCAGCCGGTTAGAGCACGCGTCTCATAAGCGCGGGGTCGGCGGTTCGAGTCCGCCCTCCGGCATCAGCCTTCGCTCACGCATGGAAAGCCGAAGCGTGAGCTTCGGCTTGACCAGCCGTACGAAGGCTGATGTCTCGCCGAAACGGCGCAGCCGCGGATTGCGGACCTGTCTCGCCGAAGCGGCGCAGCCGCGAAGGCGGACCGTTGAGCACAACAACTACCGCGCTCCACCAGCGAGTTCGTCGAACCATCCTCAAGTACGGGCTCTGCCCGTCCGGCAGCCGTGTGCTCGTTGCCTTGTCCGGGGGCTCTGATTCGGTCGCGCTCACGCTCCTGCTCCGCGACCTCGCCGCCACCAGCCAATTCCAGGTAGTTGCCGTGGCGCACTTGAATCACCGCCTTCGGGAATCGGCGTCCCGCGACGAGCAGTTCTGTCGCGACCTCGCCGACCGGCACGGGATCCCCCTGGTCGCCGACTCGATCGACGTTCGCGGATACGCGGCCAGCCAGGGCCTGTCGCTCGAGGACGCCGCCCGCCGCGTCCGCTACGATTTTCTCGAGCGCGCCGCCAAGCAGGTGGCGGCCGACCAAATCGCGGTCGGTCACACGCAGGACGACCAGGCGGAGACGTTCCTGCTCAAAGTCATCCGCGGTGCGGGGCTCCGGGGTCTCGGCGGCATCTATCCCCGCCGCGGCCAGGTTATTCGCCCGCTGCTCGAGACGACCCGGGCCGATCTTCGCCAGTTCCTCGCCGGTCGGGGCGAAAGTTGGGTGGAGGACGAGACCAACGCCGACGAGCAGAACCCGCGCAACCGTCTGCGGCACCGCATCATCCCTGACCTCGACCGGACCTACGGCGGTCCGACCAGTCCGTCGTTGGCTCGCGCCGCCGGCCACATCCGTGAAGACACGGAATTCCTTGACGATATCGCCCGCGAAAGATTCAGCGCCCTGGCTGTAATTCGCGACACGCGATCGACCGACACTGCACAGTATGGCGGAGCTGAGACGGGTGGCTGGTCGCTCGAGCTCGAGGCAGACCTCCTCACCGTGTTGCCCGTTCCGATAATCAGGCGGATCCTCCTGCGGGCACTCGGTCTGTGCGGCGAGGAGCGCGAAATCGGCCTGGTCCACATCGAAGCGGCGCTCGAGGTGCTGCACGGGACGCGGGGAGGTGCCGACATTCCGGGTGGACGCATGGAACTTCGGCGCGGAAAGCTGGTCTTACTGAAGCAAGGGGCCTTTTGAAGTGATACTCTTTGTCGTTGCCCGTGTTTTGGGGAGGGTAGGTTGAATTCAACCCTGAAGAGCCTGGTTTTCTGGATGGTCCTCGTGGTGGTGGGGCTCCTCGTGTGGAACGTGTCCACGCGCTTTCAGCCCAACCAGAAGCCACAGCGATTCAGCGAATTCATGGCGAAGGTCGACGCCGGACAGGTGGATCGCGTCACCATCACCGGCAACGAAATCACCTACATCTCGAAACAGAGCGAGAACTTCCGCACCTACGCGCCATCCCAGTACGAAGGACTGGCCAACAAGCTGATTGAGCGCGGCGTCGACGTGTCGGCGCGCGAGCCGAGCGCGAGTCCGTGGTCTGCCATCCTTTTCTCGTACGCCCCGATCCTCCTGATGATCGGCTTCTGGATCTTCTTCATGCGCCAGATGCAGAGCGGCGGCAACAAGGCGCTCTCGTTCGGCAAGAGCAAGGCAAAGCTCTCCTCGAGCGCACAGAAGAAGGTCACCTTCAAGGACGTCGCCGGCGTCGACGAAGCCAAAGAGGAGCTGCAGGAGATCATCGACTTCCTGCGCGAGCCGCAGAAGTTCCAGAAGCTTGGCGGGCGCATTCCCAAGGGCGTGCTCCTGATGGGACCGCCGGGAACCGGCAAGACGCTGCTCGCACGAGCCGTCGCTGGCGAGGCCAACGTTCCCTTCTTTTCGATCAGCGGCTCCGACTTCGTCGAGATGTTCGTCGGTGTCGGTGCCTCGCGCGTGCGCGACCTCTTCGAGCAGGGCAAGAAGAACGCACCCTGCATCGTGTTCATCGACGAGATCGATGCCGTCGGCCGTCACCGCGGCGCCGGCCTGGGCGGCGGTCACGATGAGCGCGAGCAGACGCTGAACCAGCTGCTCGTGGAGATGGACGGCTTCGAGTCCAACGAGGGCGTGATCCTCGTTGCCGCCACCAACCGCCCCGACGTGCTCGATCCGGCCTTGCTGCGTCCCGGCCGCTTCGATCGCCGCATTGTCGTCAACCGGCCCGACGTCAAGGGCCGTGAAGGCATTCTTGCCGTCCACACGAAGAAGATTCCGCTTTCCGACGACGTGGACGTGGCGGTGCTGGCGCGCGGAACGTCAGGATTCTCCGGCGCCGATCTCGCGAACCTGGTGAACGAGGCGGCGCTCAACGCCGCGCGCTACAACCAGAAGGTCGTTCGCATGCTCGACTTCGAGTTTGCGAAGGACAAGGTGCTGATGGGCGCCGAGCGGCGCTCGATGATCATCAGCGAGAACGAGAAGCGCGTCACGGCGATCCACGAGGCGGGGCACGCCATCCTGACGGTGATGCTTCCGCACGCCGATCCGATCCACAAGGTCACGATCATCCCGCGCGGCATGGCGCTCGGGTTGACGATGCAGCTGCCGATCGACGAGAAGCACAACTACAACCGCGAGTATCTGGAGGACCAGATCGCGATCCTGCTCGGCGGGCGCATCGCCGAAGAGATCACGCTCGGCAGCATCACCACCGGCGCCGGCAACGATCTGGAGCGCGCCACCGATCTCGCCCGCAAGATGGTCTGCGAGTGGGGCATGAGCGACGCGATGGGGCCGCTCACCTTCGGCAAGAAGGAAGAGCAGATCTTCCTCGGTCGCGAGATCGCCCAGCATCAGGACTACAGCGAAGACACCGCTCTGCGGATCGATCAGGAAGTGAAGCGGTTCGTCACCGACAACTACACACGGGCCCACACCATCCTCGTGGAGAACAAGCAGCATCTGCTCGACATGGCCGATGCGCTGCTGGCGCGCGAAACGCTCGACGCCGAACAGGTGAAGCGGATTTCCGCCGGTCTGCCGCTCGACGAGCCGGCCGCGCCCGCCCCGGCGCAGCTGCCGCCGCCACGCGAAACGCGCCCGGCCAAGGAGCGCCCGGCGGCCTCGATCGTTCCGCCGCTGCCGCCGCGCCCGGTCACGCAAGAGTGAGCTCACGCCTCGGGAGCGTCGTCATCTTGACGACGCTCTTCCTCGGCTCCTTCATCCCGCTCGCCGCGAAAGACGATCCTCCGCGTATCGCTCCGGAGGAAATGAAGCAGTGGCTTTCCTACCTCGCTTCCGATGAGCTCCAGGGCCGCCAGGTCTTCACGGAAGGCCTTGGCCTGGCTGCCGCCTATATTGCCGACCATCTGAAGACGTGGGGCGTCAGGCCCGGTGGCGATGCGGGCACGTATTACCAGACGGTGAAGGTGCTCGGGATGCGGACGACCAGCCGGTCTACGGTCACGGTGAACGTGCGCGGGCAGACGCGAACGTTTGCGGATGGCGACGGCGTGGTCTTTCCGCGCAATCAAGGCGGGAAGCAGACCATCACCGGTCGTCTGGCGTTCGTGGG
>Ga0081539_10004231_pt1 | contig 16154 bp, 13 predicted proteins | sample TabmetS4T2R2_FD_71023 | JGI IMG/M metagenome (GOLD analysis project Ga0081539, IMG submission 71023) | Tabebuia heterophylla rhizosphere microbial communities from the University of Puerto Rico - S4T2R2 | ecosystem: Host-associated > Plants > Roots > Rhizosphere ...
ACCGTAGGTTGAACACGAGACTCGCCAGCAAAACAGTCAGAGCCAGCAGGCCCAGTGTCACCCGACCACTGCTCCTCTCACTGCGCGCCAGGAGATAACACATGTAAGTGTACGCCAGGACCATGACCACTATCTTCCAGGCCAAGAGGCTACCGGTCACGAGCTGTACAAACACGATGAGCGGGCTTACGCTCAGACTCAATACCAACGCGACAAGGACGCCTTCCAGCAACGTTGGGCGGTGCATCGCTTCTCCTCCCATGCGCAAGATCGTTGTTATTCTCCCGGTGCTCTCATGTCATGTCTGTCATGGTGTGCCAGGCGCTGCCCCGCTCCGGCGCCGCTTCTCCTCTAAGAAGGCCACCTCAACCTCATCATCCGTGATGACACTACCACTCTGGAGTGGCGCACAGGGTGACGACGCCCAGGGGTGGCTCGGTCGGGTTTCCTCATACACCTTGAGCCTCTGCACCACGCTCGCAAGCTGCGCTTTATGCGTCGCAATCCTGGTGGCCAGCGCGTCGCTTTGGGCCCGCGTCTCTTCCTGGGCCCGCGCTATGCCTTTGGCGCGCCTGGCCATTTCGAGTCGCTTACGGATCAGGTTTTTAGCCAATGGCTCATGCTCTGCTGCAAAACAGATGTCGATTTGTGACTCAATCTCCTGCATCGCCGTCGTCGTCTCCTGGGCTTCCCTCTCGAGTCGCTGCAAGACGGCGTGGAGTTCTTCGCGCTGGCGCTCTTGCGCGGCAATGTCCTCTTCCATATCACGTATCGCCTGTTTGATGACCTCCTCCGGCTCTTCGAGACCATCGAGGAGGCCGTGCAGATCAGCTTTGACTAAGCGGGTTATGCGTGTAATTAAGGTCATGGTAGACACTCCTCTGTGCGCTGCTGATGCCTTAAGCTCTCATTGCGACCGCTGGCTCTTGAGCGACTCGCCGTAACGTGATTTGGCGGCACGATTGCGTTTCTCTGCCTGCTGCGGCGCCGGTCCCGAAAAAGCCTCGTTGAGTTCCTGCTCCATGACAGACAGCTTGTCGATTACCACCTGATTCTCCACTCTGACACCTGTGTCGGTTTCCGCCTTCTGCAGGGCCTGGCGATAGTCGGCCAGGGCTTGCTGCGCCTGCCGCTGATCACCAGCCCGCAGCCAGTGGCTATAGTCCTTCTGCAGCCGTCCGAGATTGTTGCCTTCCCAGAGCTGTTGGACCAGATCCCGGCGCACCGAAGCCACCGCTTCATCACGCCGTGCTGGCTCTAACACGGCGATACGCAGGTTTTCAAGCGCTAACGCGATGCTGCTCGAGCCCTGACTGGTGGTGTAGTGCAGCTTAACCTTGCCTAAGGCGACCTCGCCAAGGCGGTGTGTAGGGACGGTCATAGTCACCACGAAATGCTTTTTGGCACCGCCTAAGAGTTGGCCGGTAGCGACATGCGCCATACCGGGTTGCGAGGTTAAGTCGATGGGATACCCCCCCACATCGGTGACGGTGACACCGTCGCCGCAGGCGATCTCAAGACTGCTGGCACTCGCAAAGACCTGGCGCGTGTCAGACATATCCTGCTCCAGGATGTCGCCGAGCTTTTCCAGATGTTCTAAGTACGCATAATGGCCCATGCCGTAATCCGCTAGCGCGGCCATGAGCGTTTCATTAAACCCAAGTCCCATGCCAATCGTTGATAGCACCGCGCTGTATCCCGTAAAGCTCGCAGCGATTTTGGCCAGTTCTTTGGGGTCGACAATACCCATATTGGCTTCGCCATCAGACAGTAAAATCACCTTACGGCTGCGCTCTCCCGCGTGCCCTTGCAGCAAGGCGCGGGCCTTGAGCAAGCCGTCGCTGAGGTTCGTCGAGGACCCAGGCTGGAGGGCATTTACCCGCCGCACGATGCGCTCACGCGCGGTGTCCGTGACTGGGGTGAGTTCGGTGTCAACCACGGCAACGGCATCAAAGGTGATCAGGGCGAACCGATCCTCGGCATGCAGTTGACGCACCAGACGGCGCACTGCCTCTTTCGCATAGGGCAAGCGATTATCCGCCGCCATTGAGCCACTGCGGTCGAGCACCACCACGATGTCGCTGGCTTTCACGCTCGCGGGTGAGAGCGTTGCCGCGGGTGTGGTAATGGTCAGATCAAGATACATAACCCCATTCCCGCCCTGCACAAGTTTGGTCTGGGATAACGTTCCCGAGAAGGTGACACCGTCGCTACCCTGATGCACAGTCGGACCTGCTGCGGTCCCTGCTGCTCCTCCGCCACCTCCTATGGCCTGCGGTGCCAGCGCCACCGCTGCGGTCCCCACTACCAGGGCAGCAAAGAGCCCCAGCGCCCCCCGGGGCGAGCGCAGTAGGCGCGTGATGCGTGTGATGAGGTGTTGCATGGTCGTTCCTCCATGTTGGTTGGTCCTGAGCGTTGACGACTGAGCCCATACACTGCACAGTGTAGCCACGGACCTCCATGCAGGTGTAGACATGCGTGTGTAAAAAGAACGCCGTATTTTTTACGCGACTTTTACAGTAGGCAGGGGTACGCTGAGGTACTATTATGTGTATGGGCTGAGGGACACGCTAGGGTAGAACTATGCAGCGCAAATCGCGCCTACTCATTATCGAAGACGAGCAAGCTATTCTCACCGGGCTCCTGGACCTCTTCGTGTACCATGGGTACGACGTCGATGCTGCCCAGGACGGCCAGCTCGGGTTGGAGAAAGCCCTGCAAGGCAACTATGACCTGATCATCCTGGACATCATGCTCCCCAGGCTCGACGGCTTTGCCATCTGCGATGCTATTCGCCACCACAGTCGCGAGCAGCCGCTCATCATCCTCACTGCCAAAACAACCGATGACGACATCATTACGGGACTCACGCTTGGTGCCGACGATTATGTTGCCAAGCCCTTTAGTGTGCGTGAGCTGGTCTTGCGTGTCGAAGCCGTGCTGCGACGCTCGGCAAAGCGCCGATATGAGGCAGCTCAACTGTGCCTTGGCACGCACCTCCAGATTGACACCAGGACGCTCGTGGGCACACAGCGAGACCATCCCGAGCCCATTCTCTTTACCCGGCGTGAGGTGGAGATCTTGCAGTATCTCACCCAGTATCACGATCGGCCAGTGTCACGCGAAGAGCTCCTGGTGGAGGTCTGGGGCTATACCAATGCCTCGCACTTTGAAACCCGCACCGTGGATATCCACATGGCCAAGCTACGCCGGAAGATCGAACTCAACCCCAAAGCCCCCGCCTGGCTGATCACGGTCCGTGGCGAAGGGTATCGCCTTCTGACCGGCTCTTAGGAACGCCACCATGCTGCCGCACCTGCACCACTGGTTGCGTCATACCCCCGTAACAGCACCGTTGCGTCCTGGGATACGTGGGCAGGCAACACGACGCCTGCGCCTGCTCCTCTGTGCCTCACTGCTCTGTGTGGCCCTCCCGCTTACACTGCTCCTGAGTCGTGTCTATCAGTACCTGGCACAGGAGGTCTTCTATCAGTACCGCAGTGCTGCGGAAGAGGTGGTGCAGCAGATCAATCAACGGCTCGCCGACATCTTGCAGGGAGAAGAGCTGCGACCGTTTGATGAGTATAGTTTTCTCAAGGTCACGGCCAATCAGCTGTTCAAAAATTCTGCCATCATTGCCTCACCCCTCTCCGAGCTGCCGCCGCAAAGCGCCGTGCCGGGGGTGATCGGCTACTTTCAGATCAATCCCGATGGGAGCTTGAATTCGCCTGTACTCCCGGATCTCGATGAGGCCGAGTTGTCGGCCAATGCGGAGCGCTTTGGCTTTGGCAGCAGTGAGCTGGCTAAGCGCCTGGCCTTACGCAGGCGCATCGAGGAGCTGCTGCGCGCCGGGGCCCCTGCGACGGAACGCCGCAAACGGCAGCAACACGCGGCGCAGCCAGCGGCAGCCACAGCCCCAATGGCCTCTGCGCCAGCCTTCCATGACACTGGCGAAAGCGATTTCACTTTGCGCCGGGACAAGCCGGCTCCGCCCAGTGCCGAAGCGCCACAGATACCTGCCCAACAGGCTACGTCACAGCCGAAACTCTCCGGGACCAGGTCGACCCTATATCGAGAGCGTCGTAAGGAGCAGGTGGCGCTCCCCGAACAGTCGACGGTGGCCCAGGTGCAGGACGCGCTCGACAAGCTCAACGCCCGACCGCAAGAGCAAGAGACTGGCCGCAGCGCTGAGAAGCGTGCGCCGTCGGAAGCACAGAGCACCGCCAAAGATGCTGCCGACAAGAAGCAACGCACCACCGTGAAAATTCTCAGTTTTGAAGGCGAGGTCGACCCGTTCCAATTTACCGTGTTGAGCACTGGGCCGCTGGGGTTTTTCCGCAAAGCCTGGCGCAATAATCTACGGTATATTCAGGGCTTTGTGGTGGACAAAGACGAGTTATTGCAGCAGCTCGTCTCTCCCATGAGTGGTACTTCCCTAGGGCAGTTAGCGTCGCTCACCGTGTCCTACCAGGGCCAGGAGATCTTCTCACGTCCTCCGGTACGGACGAACGGCTCCTCGTCGCTCGCCTTGCGTCCGCTGTACAGCGCTACCCTTGAGGTACCACTTGACTCTGTGGAGCTCGCTTTCCGGGTTGGACCTCTGCCGCGCAGCGGGGGTGCGGTAGTGGTAGATGCCCTCGCCCTCGCGCTGGTGCTGGTGCTCCTGGTTGGGCACTATGGCCTCTACCGTCTGGGGCTGCAACAGATCGACCTGGCTGTACAGCGCAGCGATTTTGTCTCGGCAGTCAGCCATGAACTCAAAACGCCTCTGACTGCCATTCGCATGTATGGGGAGATGCTGCGGGCCGGCTGGGTGCAGGATGAGGCACGACGGCAGGCGTATTACGATTTTATTTTTTTTGAAAGTGAGCGGCTGTCGCGGCTCATTGCCAATGTGCTGCAACTGGCTCGTCTGACCAACCAGGATGTCCCTCTCGATCTGAAGGAATACACCTTGCGCTATCTCCTCGATGTCGTACGCAGCAAGGTCTCAACGCAAGCCGACGCGGCTGGTTTCACCTTACGGTTTTCCACCGCAGGAGAGGTACAGGAACTTCTGGCGGCCTCTGTGCTCGTCGATGAGGACGCCTTCGTGCAGATTTTTATTAATCTTGTCGATAATGCCCTGAAATTTTCCGCCAACGCCGAGGTCAAGTGCGTCGACATCGGACTCCATCGGCACGCCTCACAACCGCAGCAAGTGGTCCTTTTCGTGCGTGACTATGGACCCGGGGTCGCCCGTGATCAGATGCAGCGCATTTTCCAGCTCTTTTACCGGGCCGAGGACGAGCTCACGCGTCAGACCAAGGGCACTGGTATTGGCCTTGCTCTCGTCCAAGTGCTTGCCACTAAGATGCACGCCACGGTGCATCTGCACAATCGCCATCCGGGTGCCGAGTTTCAGCTCACTTTATCGACTGTATACGAGGGGGCCAACCGCGGAGGAGCATAGCCCACGTCTTTCCCACAGTCCTTCAACACCCTAGGAGTGTAGAGGCTCGGGAATTGTGCCCTAAAGGTGCGGTGGGCGAGCATCATGCACTCATCGCAGGGGGCTTCGGTCGGCCCGGGATTGCCACAGGGTAGGTGGGTAGACGGTAAGGAGCACCAAGCCTGCAGGGATTCTAGAAAAAATTTCCTGTGGATTGTGCAGTAGAGGGTGGCATTGGGAAGAGTGCTTGCGAACATATTCTTGCGCCTTCTGTAAATGAAAATCCTGCGTGATCTGGGTCCATTAATTTGTTCCCTTTTCAAAAGGATAATACGAGAATATCACATATACAAGCTTGATTTTTGTTCTGCTGGTAGGAAGGGAGACATAGGAAGAAAAAAAAAGGCTCTAGAACCAGGAGTTCTAGAGCCCTTGTGCAGAGTAGCGGGGGCCGGATTTGAACCAGCGACCTTTGGGTTATGAGCCCAACGAGCTGCCTGACTGCTCCACCCCGCAGTTGTAGCGAGAGCATACCGTCTCACCAGCACTTTGTCAAGCGCCGCCGCGGCCGGGAACGCGTCTAAGACCTTAATCTGCAAACTCGAAGACGGTCTCGCCAGGGCGCACCAGCCCCAGTTCCTCGCGGGCGATTTTCTCGATGTACCCAGGATCGCTGCGCAGACGCTGCATCTCGCGCACCAGGGTGGCATTTTTTTGCTCGATAATCTCAATTTCGCGCACCAGACGCTCGAGCTCGTGCTGCGTACGCCACATGGCCTGCAGCCCACGATCCCCCCAGACCGTGGACGCCATCATCGCGAGTAAAAAGAGACTGCTGCTTATGAGCACCAGCGTTAGCCAGGGCGTGGCCACAATCTGGCGCACCAGGCTCGGCTTCGGCATCTCAGCATACGGCGCCTGCGGAGGCGCACCAGGGATTCTCTGGGCCATGGCTTACTTCCTCAAGGCCGTAATGTTGTAGAAGGCAGCGAGACCCGGGTAGTGGGCTTGGGGGCCAAGACGGCTCTCGATGCGTAACAACTGGTTGTATTTCGCAGTCCGATCGGTACGGGAGAGCGCACCGGTCTTAATCTGGCCAGCATTAGCAGCAACGACCACATCGGCAATGGTCGTATCTTCGGTTTCCCCAGAGCGATGCGAGACGACCGAGGTATAACCAGCCCGTTTGGCCATCTCGATGGCGTCGAGCGTTTCTGTGAGGGTGCCGATCTGGTTGAGTTTAATGAGGACAGAATTGCCCACGCCCTCCCGAATACCGCGTTCCAGGATACGCGTATTGGTGACAAAAATATCATCGCCGACCAGTTGCACGCGCTCTCCCAAGACGGCAGTAAGTTTTTGCCAGCCCGCCCAATCCTGCTCCGCGAGACCATCCTCCAGGGAGAGAATGGGATACTTGTCCACCAGCATCTGATACCAGGCAATCATGTCGTCAGCGCTGCGCTCTGGCTGGGTCTCAGCCGCCATGCGGTATACGCCAGCGTCATAAAAGGCACTCGCTGCAGCGTCAAGGCCTAAATAAATATCTTCACCCGGGCGATAGCCGGCGCGCTCGATGCCGCGCAAGACCATTTCCAGGGCTTCTGCATTGGATGTGAGATTTGGCGCAAAGCCCCCCTCATCGCCAACGTTCGTTGGATAGCCATGTTCGTGCAGCACGGCGCGCAGACGATGGAAAACTTCTGCACCCATACGCAGGGCTTCCGCAAAGCCAGTGGCGCGCACGGGCAAAATCATAAACTCCTGGATATCCACGTTGTTATCCGCATGGGCGCCGCCATTCAGGAGATTCATCATCGGTACTGGCATGACCCGAGCCTGCGTGCCGCCAATATAGGCATACAGTGGCAAGCCACTCTCTACCGCCGCCGCCTTCGCCACTGCCAGAGAGGCCCCGAGGATCGCGTTGGCACCCAGACGTCCCTTATTGTCCGTGCCATCCAGCGCGATCAGCGTGGCATCGATCTGCGCCTGGGCCGTGGCCTCCATCCCGAGCAGGGCTCGGGCAATCTCGCCATTCACGTGCTGCACGGCTTGCAGGACACCGCGTCCGAGATAACGTTGCGGATCACCGTCGCGCAGCTCCACGGCCTCACGCGTGCCGGTCGACGCTCCAGAAGGCACCGCCGCCCGCCCATGCGCACCACTGGCCAGGTTGACCTCGACCTCGACGGTCGGGTTGCCACGGCTATCCAGAATCTCACGGCCGACTACGTGCGTAATATTCCCCATAGCGCTCAGGCCTTCTCCGCAACTGCTTGCAGTGCTGCGGCCCCGGCACGCAGCGTTATCTCGACGTCCTCATCGGTATGAGCCGTCGACAGGAAACCCGTCTCGAACTGTGAGGGTGCCAGATAAATGCCAGCTTGCAACATGGCAGCAAAATAGCGCCGAAACGTCGGGATATCACAGGTGCTGGCGTCGTCGTAATTGTGGATGGGCCTGGCACTGAAAAAGACGGTGAACATCGACCCTAATGACGTGATATAGACCGGCACCCCGTAGCGCTGCGCCGCGCGCTCGGTCTCCTGCACCAGGTAAGTCGTACGTTCTGCCAGGACCGCATACGGTGGCGCCGCGCGCAACAGTTCGAGGGTGGCGATGCCAGCCGCCATCGCCAGCGGATTGCCCGACAGCGTGCCGGCCTGGTACACTGGCCCCACCGGCGACATGCGCTCCATAATCTCGCGCCGGCCCCCATAGGCCCCCACCGGCAGACCACCGCCAATCACTTTGCCGAGAGCCGTCAGGTCGGGCGCGATGTTGTAGAGCGTCTGCATGCCGCCATACGCCACGCGAAAGCCCGTGATGACCTCGTCGAACATGAGCAAGGTCCCATGCTCACGCGTGACCTGGCGTAACCCTTCCAGAAAACCCGGCTCAGGCGGCACCAGGCCCATATTTCCCGCGGCCGGCTCGACAATGACACAGGCGACCTGCCCTGCGTGCTGTTCCAGGACCTGACGCACTGCCGCCAGATTATTGAACGGCACGGTCAAGGTATGACGGGCCAGCTCCGCTGGCACCCCTGGGCTGTCCGGCACGCCAAAGGTCATGGCGCCTGAGCCAGCTTTCACCAACAGGCTATCGGCGTGACCGTGATAGCAGCCGGCACATTTCACAATCATGTCGCGCCCGGTAAACCCCCGTGCCAGGCGAATGGCCGTCATCGTCGCCTCAGTGCCAGAGTTCACCATGCGCACCATGTCCATGGCGGGAAACGCCTCGACAATCAGTTGCGCCAGGCGTACCTCACGTTCGGTCGGCGCCCCAAAGCTACAGCCATCGGCGGCGGCTTGCTGTACGGCAGCCACGACCTGCGGATGCGCGTGGCCGAGGATGAGGGGTCCCCAGGAGCCCACATAGTCAATATAGACATTGCCATCGACATCATACACGCGTGCTCCGGCAGCACGCTGTATGAAGGGGGGTTGGAGATTCACCGATTTAAAGGCCCGCACCGGGCTGTTCACGCCGCCCGGAATGAGCTGCTGCGCTTGCTGAAAGAGGGCTGCTGACTTGCTTCCAGTCTGGACCGTCACAGGCGTTCCTTCTCTATGCCGTGAGATAGTGATTGATGAGGAGCCCGAGCCGCTCCCGCACCGCGGTTGGAATCATCGCCCGATCTGTAATGATGGCAGTCTGCAGGGCCGTACTGCACGGGCAGGTGCGCGTACCCTGAAGCTGCGGCACTGTGCGTGTAATGACTTCCTGTGCGAGCTGAACATTGCGCTGAAGAATGGCCAAGATTGCACCAATATCCACGTCGGCAGCACTAGTGTGCCAGCAGTCATAGTCTGTGGCCAGTGCCAGGGTAGCGTAGCACAACTCCGCCTCGCGGGCCAGTTTTGCTTCGGGCATGTTCGTCATGCCAATGACGTCAACCCCCCACTGCCGGTAGAGGCGCGACTCAGCACGGGTCGAAAACTGTGGTCCCTCCATGCACAGGTAGGTGCCACCAAAGTGGACAGTCGCCCCGGTAGCGGCGGCCGCCTGATGCAAAGCGTGCGCTACAACAGCACAGACCGGATCAGCGAGCGCCACATGCACGGTGAGTTCTTCGAAAAAGGTCGACACCCGGCTGCGCGTACGATCGATAAACTGGTCTGGAATGACCAGATGGCCTGGCTGAATCTCCTCCCGCATGCTGCCCACCGCACTCACAGCAATGACCCATTCTACCCCGAGAGCCTTGAGGCCATACATGTTGGCCCGAAAATTGATCGCCGACGGCGGCAGACGATGGCCACGCCCGTGGCGTGGCAGAAACACCATGTCGCGTCCGTGTAAGGTCCCGACGATATAGGCATCGGAGGGCGGGCCAAATGGCGTCGTGACCTCGACCTCACGTACCTTCTCTAAGGCCGCCATCGCGTAGAGGCCGCTGCCTCCGATGATACCGATTTTGCCAGTGTCCATGCCTCACCCTGTGCAGCCTAGCGGTAGAATCTCACGTGCTCAACGCATCGTAAGGAGTTCAGCAGTCTGTACGGCGTTGAGGGCAGCGCCTTTGCGCAGGTTGTCGGTGACCACCCAGAGATGCAGTCCATGGGGCACCGACAGGTCAGCCCGGAGCCGCCCGACAAAAACCTCATCGTGGCCGCTGGCGCGGATAGCCTGGGGGTAATGCAGACGCGTCCGGTCGTCCTCGAGCACGATCCCAGGCGCCTGTTCGAGCAGCGCCCGGGCTGTCTCGGCACTCAGCGGCTGTACGGTTTCAAGAGTAATAGAGGCTGAATGACTGTGCGCCAACGGCACATAGGCCGCCGTCGCGGTGATGGGCAGGTCTGGGAGCCCAAGCAGTTTGCGCGTTTCCAGGATAAGGGCCATCTCATCTTGTGTATAGGCATTGTCGAGGAAATCCCCACACTGTGGCAAGCAGTTGAAGGCCACCTGATGCGGGAAGATGTCGGCCTGCACTGGCCGGAAATTGAGCAGGTCGCGTAACTGCTGATCAAATTCCTGCACCGCCCGTCGCCCACCATCAGAGATGGCTTGATACGTCGACACAATGACACGTTTCAGCGTTGCCGCCGCATGCAGCGGTGCCAGGGCCAGGCTGACTTGGATCGTCACACTGTGCGGCATGGCGATGATACCCTGATGGTGCAGGAGCACGTCAGCATTGATTTCTGGGACACACAGGGGCACGTCAGGCGCCAGACGAAAGGCACTGCTACAATCGATCACTATCGCACCAGCACTCACGACTTGTGGGGCATACGTTTGACTGGTCTCAGCATCTGCCGCGAACAGGACCAGATCGACACCGCGCAAGGCCTCCCTGGTGAGCGGACGCACCACGTAGCTCTGGTTGTGAAAGTCGAGGCGCGTACCAGCGGAGCGTCGCGAGGCCAGCAAGGTCAATTGGTCCAGCGGGAAATCCCGCTCCTCAAGCACCCGCAGGATTTCTTCGCCAACGATACCCGTGGCACCCACGAGAGCCACATGCCAGGCAGTCATAGCATTTTACCTCTGCGGCGCTGCGGCCGCCGTACGCAGAGCGGTACAAATCGCCTCGCCCATCTGGGTGGTACCAACGCGGGTGCAGCCTGGTTCCATAATGTCCGCGGTACGATAGCCCTGGTTCAGCACGCTCTCGACGGCCGCCTCAATGGCGCTCGCTGCCTGGGGCTGATGGAGGGCATACTGCAGCAGCATGGCCACGGAGTTAATGGTGGCAATGGGATTGGCGATGTTCTGTCCGGCGATGTCTGGGGCACTGCCGTGTACCGGCTCAAAGACGCCTACCGTCCCACCGATACTGGCCGACGGCAGCATGCCAATGGAGCCAGTCAGCATTGCGGCCTCATCGCTCAGAATGTCACCAAACAGATTGCCCGTGACGATCACGTCAAACTGCCGCGGGGCTCGCACCAGTTGCATGGCACAGTTGTCAACATACAGGTGTTCGATCTCGACATCACCAAATTCCCCGGCCAACTCCGTCACCTCCCGCCGCCACAGGACTGACGTCTCAAGCACATTGGCCTTATCAACCGACGTCACCTTACGGCGCCGCTGCCGGGCCAGCTCAAAAGCGAGCCGGGCCACACGTCGAATCTCTGCTGAAGTATAACTCATCGTGTTAAAGCCGCGTTCGCCCTCGGCCAGTGGTTCAATGCCCCGAGGTTCACCGAAATAAATATCGCTGACCAGCTCACGCACGACCAGCACATCAATGCCTTGCACCACCTCCGGGCGCAGCGATGAGGCGTCAAGCAAGGCCGTATAGAGCTTGGCCGGGCGCAAATTGGCAAACAAATCAAGCGTCTGCCGCAGACGCAGCAAGCCCCGTTCCGGGCGCTTGTCCGCCGGGAGCGCATCCCACTTGGGCCCCCCGACGGAGCCAAAGAGGACCGCGTCACTCTCCCGGCATAATTGTAACGTCGCTTCTGGTAAAGGGTCTCCGCTAGCGTCAATGGCCGCCCCGCCTACCAGACCGTGACGCAGAGTAAAACGCATATCATACAGCTCGGCAATGACGTGCAGCACTTTGACGCCCTCAGCGACGACTTCGGGACCCACGCCGTCCCCGGGCAACACGGCAATACGGTACTCCATGAGTGCTAGTCTCCCTCGCGCTTCTCCTCGTCTCTATTTCGATGTAAGCTCCCACGAGCCGTCCCAATGCGGACCAGGAGCGTTCTCTTTCAAAAAGTCACAGCGTTCGATATACACTCGACTCGGCGTGGTGGGGCGCCGTGGGAACACTTCCTCGAGCTTCTCGCTTTCGGTGAATTTCGCTATGGCTTCGTCCCACTGCTGCTGCTGGTAAAGCTTAATGCCCTGCTGGTATATGGCACGCATCTGGACCTGCTCCGGGGGCAATTGCCCCTTGTAGGCCATGATTTCCACGGTCTCCACAGCCTCTGACTTGCCTACCACTCTGACTTTGTCGAGAGAACGCCATTCAAAGTCATCAGGGCCAGCGAGCTGCAGCGTCTCAGTGGTGCACAGGATATAGATACCATATTGCTTCGCCGCGGCTTCGAGCCGCGCTGCGGTGTTCACCACATCCCCCATCATAGTGTAGTTCATGCGCATGGTCGAGCCCATATTGCCGGTGACGATTTCCCCAGAACTGAGGCCAATACGCATGCGCATCTGGCGTACCAGGTCAGGCCATTTGTCTCCTTCAGCATGCCATTTCTGGCGCAACCGTGCCAGGGCCTGTTGCATCTTGATGGCCACACGCACAGCGCGTGCCGCATGGTCCGGCTGCGCAATGGGCGCACCAAAGAACGCCACAATCGCATCCCCTTCATATTTATCAAGGGTACCACCTTCGGCCACTAAAATGTCCGTCATCGCCGACAAATACTCGTTGAGCAGTTCGACGAGTTGCGTGGCGCTGAGGACTTCTGAAAAGCTCGAAAAAGAGGCGATGTCCGTAAAGTACGCCGTGCGCATGCCTAACGAGCCCCCGAGCCTGGGTTCAATGCCTTCGCGCACCATTATGGTAACGAGCTCTGGGGAAAGATACGTGCTAAAGGTCTTACGCAGATAGCGACTCCGCCTCTGCTCAAACAAAAAGTGGTAGCTGGTCATGCCGAGCCAGACCAGGAACGTGGCCAGCAGGGGATACATGATACTCAACACCCAGCCTTGCGTGCTGAAGAGGGCGTAGTTCAGCCCCACATTCCCCAGCATCATCAGGATAGTAATGATATCACCGCGTAGAGCCCCCAGACGTGGCAAGAGCAGTATGAGGCACAGCCCCACCAGCACGATGTGGGCGGTGGTGTACCAGCTTCCCCACCAGGGCGCCACGAGAAAACGCTGGCGCAGGACATTGTCAATAACGGTCGCATGCGTCTCCACTCCGGGGAGGGCCAGGTCAAAGGGCGTAACGCGCTGATCCGCCAGCCCTACGGCCGTAGCCCCAATAAGGACAATCTTATCGCGGAAGGCCTCAGGCGGGGCGGCGGTCTCACGGCCCTTGACGATATCGGCGATAGCATAGTGTGGGAAGCGGTATTGACGGCGCGCTGTCGTCGCGTTCGGGCCCAGCTCGGAGGGACCGAGATGATTGATGAGCATCCGCCCCTGCGCGTCGGTGGGGATCTCAAAGCGCTGACGCCCCGCCACCAGCCACACCTGGATTGTCTGGTCAGCACTAATGGACACAAGTGTGCTGGCATTGCCGTGACGCTCTTGCAGATAGCGCTCTAGGAGGCGAATGCCCAGTGGCGCAAAGAGATCGTTTTGCTGCGCAGGAACCGCTGCTTGTGGCGCAGGAGCCGCTGCCTCCCGACCACTGTCGGCCGACACACCCATACTCCCACGGTACTGCGCGATGAGTGGATAATACCGAATGACACCGTCGTCTGCGTCCGGACGGCTATTGAAAAAGCCGTTTCCCCAGACGGCCTGGGATAAAATCGGCAGATTGGACTCGACTGCACAGGCCGGGGATAAGTGCAATGCTCCCAGGCTGGCCCCGGGCTCCACTCTGGGGACATATCTGGCATTTTTCGAGATGGTCAGATTGTGGAGAAAGCGCTCCAGTTCGCTTTCCGGCAGATGGGCAACGTCCTGGCATTGCCAGTGAAAAAAGTAGCCCAGAATCGTCCGACTCGATTCTTGTAGGGCAGTGGCGAAGAGCTGGTCGTGGTCTGCCGCGGCCAGAGTACGCTCTACGAGCGCTTGCAGCTCTGCATCATTATAGTAGCCACGGGCCGCCAGAGAAGTGTTAATGGTCTGCAAGTTGTCAAGGCCAGCACTGGTATCTGATGACGAGAAGACCACATCGTAGCCGATGGCTGCAGCGCCGTATGAGGTCAGGCGACGGATGAGTTGCGCCTGCACCGTATAGGGCCATGGCCACCGGCCCAGCTCATCAACGCTCTGCTCATCAATGGCCGCAATCACCACCTCAGGGCCAGGAGCCATGGGGCCCCGCACTCGGAAGCGCAGGTCGTAGGCGAGCAGTTCGAGACGATGCAGCCAGGCCACCACGAAAGGCTTCTGCGTCTGATGGGCATCGTCGAGCCAAAAGAGCAGCAACACTATGAGGGTCAGCAACAGCCCAAGCGTTGTACTGTTCAAGCGGGAGAAACGAATGAGCCAGGTGGGCATACTACACCTCATGTATGAGTCCGTATGTATACGCGCCTAGTACTGCGTACCGCACGTGCCGCGCCAGTTTGGCGCGGGAGAACGCGTTGTTTTTCCACGTGCTTCGGCGGAAAGAACTGGAGACATATTGCCGCCGAGCTGTACTAGCGTGTCCTCTCCGAGATGCTGGCGCTACCAGGATGGGGGAACAGCGTGTTTGGCATTGCGAATGAAGGTACGGACCTTGTCCCAATCCTTCGTGCCTGGTGTGGCTTCCACGCCACTACACACATCCACGGCATAGGGGCGGACAATACGGATGGCCTCGCCGACATTCTCTGGCGTCAGCCCGCCGGCGAGCATGATCCGGCCATATCGGTGCAACGCGGCCACGCGCTGCCAATCGGCCTGCACACCGCCGCCGCCGTACAGGTCAGGGTGAAAACCCTCAATCAACAGGGCCTCGACGCTGTACTGTTGCATGATCTCCGGTTGCACCTGCGCCGTGAAGCGAAAGGTTTTAATGACAGGCCAGGATAACTGCTGGCACAGTTCAGGGCTTTCTGTGCCGTGCAGTTGCACCATGTGCACCCCACTCGTCTGGGCTATATGCGTGACGGTGTCCAGGTTTTCATTGACAAACACCCCCACCGCGGAGCAGCCTGGCGGTAGATGCGCCACGATGCTGTGCGCCTGTTCTGGGGTGACATAGCGCGGACTCGGTGGATAGAAGTTCAGGCCGACCAAACCGGCCCCCGCCTCCACCGCCACCGCCGCGCCGAGCACGGCGGCGCCGCCCGAGCCGTTGTCCGCGATGCCGTCGAACGTGGTGGCGGCGCGATTGCCGGTTCCCGGCGCGTACCGGCTGGCGGCGAGCTCGAAGGCCGGATGGAACGTCATCGCGCCGGCGATCGCGTCGCGCGTCGGCGCGCCGGCGGGCCATTCGCGCGTCAGACGGAACGCGAATTCGCACTCGACCTTCACGCCGGCGAACAGCCGCGCGGGAACCTGCGCCGGGCTGTCGAACAGGCGATCGGCGAAGATGCGGCCGGGCAGGGGACCGTCATGGCCTTCGAACAGCTGCACGGCGCGCACCGTGGCGCCGACTTTCCAGCCGGCGACCGCGCCGCCGATCAGCTCGGCCATGCGGTCCTGGATGGCGTAAGCCTCGGCACGGCTCGCGGGCGGCTGCGCCGGCAGCGCGATCGTTGCGCCGCTGCGCCAAGCACCGGCGAGATCGTGCGCGAGTTGCTCCAATCTCTCGTTCATCGGTACATCGTGTTCTCGCGCGTGATGATCTCGATCGGGATGCGCGCCACGTTCGCCGATGCCTTGCCGACCGACAGGCAGGCGAGCGCGTCGCTCGCGATGCGCCCCATGTCCTGATGCACCAGCGCATGGATCGTGCCCGACAGCAGATACGGCTTGGTCTCGGGATTGTAGTTGTGCCCGATCAGCACGACGCGCGGCGCCAGGCCCGCCCGCTCGATCGCATCCGCCGCGCCGGCAACGCCGCCGCCGACACAGTAGATGCCGATCAGATCCGGGTGCGCGGCGAGCGCCTCGCGCACCCGCTCGCGCGTCATCTCCGGGTTGTCGTTGCCGGTGATCAGCTCGAGGCTCTGCAGGTCGGGACGCTCGG
>Ga0081539_10004232_pt1 | contig 16154 bp, 9 predicted proteins | sample TabmetS4T2R2_FD_71023 | JGI IMG/M metagenome (GOLD analysis project Ga0081539, IMG submission 71023) | Tabebuia heterophylla rhizosphere microbial communities from the University of Puerto Rico - S4T2R2 | ecosystem: Host-associated > Plants > Roots > Rhizosphere ...
TGTCCACCGACGGAACGCCCATGGCTCGCTCACCCCACGTACGACTAGCAAACACTCAATTTTTTTGTTAAGATGCGCATCGAAACGCGACACAAAAAACAACAGGACTTGGGTTTAATTAGTACATGACCCAAGCGTACCCGACGCCTTCCGTCCCGCCTGACTCTTCCCGGCGGAGGGCCGATTTGGCGGCATGAAGCCTTTAAAAACCGAGCTACAAGACGCTGAGACGCTGCGCGACCTCGGGAGCGCGTCCGTGCAGATCGTTCACGACCTCAAAAATCAGTTGAACGGTCTCAAACTCTATGCCACGTTCCTGCGCAAGCGCATGGAGAAGGCCGAGCGGCCGGCGGACGAGCAGGAGACCTTGGCGAAACTGATCTCGGGGCTCGAACGTGCGGCGGCGGACATGACGGTGCTCGTCCGCTTCGGGCGCCAGCTTGAGCTGCGCCGCCAGCCGGGGACGGATTTGGCCCGGCTGCTACAGGACTCGGCCGACGGCGCGACGGTCGTGACCGACGGCGGCTGGCGGGCGGGCCAGACCGGACCGGACGGCTGGACACAGCCGGGCTTCGACGACCGCGCCTGGCCGGCCGCGCGGGCCCTCGCCACCTACGGCACCGGGCCGTGGGGCGCGGGTGTCCACATCGGAGAGCCGGCACCGTTGCTGCGCAAGGGTTTCACCGTCGACAGGCCGGTCGCCCAGGCCCGGCTCGCCACGACCGCGCTGGGCCTCTCCGAGACCCGGCTCAACGGCGCCCGGGTCGGCGCGGACGTGCTCGCGCCCGGGTGGACCGACTACCGCAAACGCCTGCAGTACAAGGTGTTCGACGTGACGGGCATGGTCAGGCAGGGCGCCAACGCGCTCGGCGCCTGGCTCGGCAACGGCTGGTACTCGGGCAGCCTCGGCTTCGCCGGCAACCAGTACTACGGCACGCGGCCGTGGTACTCCGCGCAGCTGTGGCTCACCTACACCGACGGCACCACGTCGGTCGTCACCACCGACGGCTCCTGGCGGACCACCGCCGGCCCGATCCGCGCCGACGACCTGTACCAGGGAGAGAGCTACGACGCACGCGCCGCGGTGTCCGGTTGGGACAGTCCGGGGTTCGACGACAGCGCCTGGTCCACCGCCGTCGTGCGCACCGGGCCGGCACCCACCCTGGTGTCCCAGGTGGACAACGGGGTGACCGTGCAGCAGGAGTTCCGGCCGGCCGCGATCACCCAGCCGAAGCCCGGCGTGTGGGTGTTCGACCTCGGCCAGAACTTCACCGGCTGGAACCGGCTCGCCGTGCGCGGCCCGGCCGGCACCACGGTCACCATGCGGCACGCGGAGGTGCGCAACCCCGACGGCACGATCTACACCACGAACCTGCGTGCCGCGCGGGCGACCGACCGGTTCACCCTCGCCGGCACCGGCGGCGTGGAGACCTACGAGCCGAGGTTCACCGTGCACGGCTACCGGTACGTGGAGGTGACCGGGCTGCCGGCCGGCACGACCCCGACCGCGGACATGGTCACCGGCCGCGCCGCGTGGGCGTCCGGCGGGCAGCCCGGCACGCTCACCACGTCCAACCCGCTCGTGAACCAGCTGCAGCACAACATCCTGTGGGGCACGCGGTCCAACATGCTGTCCATCCCGACCGACTGCCCGCAGCGCGACGAGCGGCTCGGGTGGACCGGCGACATCGGGATCTTCGCCGCGACGTCGACGTTCAACCTCGCCACGCAGAACCTCCTCGACAAGTTCGCCGACGACCTCGTCGACGCGCAGCGCGCCGACGGCGCCTTCACCGACGTGGCGCCGGCCGTGATCGACGGCGCGGGCCGCGCCGGCTGGGGCGACGCGGGCGTGATCGTGCCGTACACCGTGTGGCAGCGCTACGGCGACACCGCGGTGATCGGCGAGCACTTCGCGGCCATGACGCGGTGGGTGGACTACCTGCGTGCCACGTCGGGCGCGGACCTCGTCCGGACCGAGTGGACCTACGGGGACTGGCTCAACGTCAACGACAACACGGCGACCGACCTGATCTCGACGGCGTTCTTCTCCTGGTCCGCGCGGCTCGTGTCCCGCATGGCCGCGGCGACCGGCCGCACCGCCGACGCGGCGGCGTACGGGCACCTGGCCGACCAGGTGGCGGCGGCGTTCACCAACCGGTTCGTGGCCGCGGACGGGACCGTCGGGTCGAACACCCAGACCGGGTACGTGCTGGCGCTGGCGTTCGGCCTGCTGCCGGCAGATCGTCAACAGGCCGCGGCGGACCGGCTCGCGGCCAAGGTCGCCGCGACCGGCGGGCACCTGTCGGTCGGGTTCCTCGGCGTCGAGAACCTGCTGCCGGTCCTGGCCGACCACGGGCACGCCGACACCGCGTACGAGATCCTGCTGCAGCCGGACTTCCCCGGCTGGGGCTACATGGCGAGCCGTGGCGCGACCACGGTGTGGGAGCGGTGGGACGGCATCCGCCCGGACGGCTCGTTCAACGACCCGGGCATGAACTCGTTCAACCACTACGGCCTCGGGTCGGTCGGCGACTTCCTGTACCGGCAGGTAGGCGGCCTCGCCCCGGCGAGCCCCGGCTACGGGTCGCTGCTGATCGCCCCCAGACCGGGCGGCGACCTGACCTCGGCGAGGGCGGCGTACGAGACGCCCTACGGCCGCGCCACCAGCGACTGGACGCGGTCGGGTGGCGTGTTCACGCTGCGGGTGACGGTGCCACCCGGCACCTGGGCGACGGTCCGGCTGCCGTCCACGACCGGGGTGACCTATCCGCCGGAGGCCGTGCCCACCGCGCCGGGTGTGTTCCACGTGCCGGCCGGCGACTACACGTTCCGCACCGGCTGACCGCGGTCAGGGCGTGAGCGTGGCGGGATGAATGTCGTCAGCCGGCGAGTGCGGACTCGACCCAGCAGCCCGTGGCGAGCAGGTCGGACTCCCGCCACGAGCGCCCCACCAGTTGCAGGCCCAGCGGGAGTCCCGCCGCGTCGCGTTGGCCCGGTACGGTCACCACGGGCAGGCCGAGTGCCTGCCACGGGCGGCTGACCAGGGGATCACCGGTGGACCCGAGCCCGGTCGGCGCCGCGCCGACGGCGGCCGGCCCCAGCACCGCGTCGTAGGACGTCAGCAGTTCCAGCACCTGCTGGCCCGCCGTGGTGATGGTCCGCCGGGCGGCCTGGTAGTCCTGGTCCGGGATCGCGGCGCCGGTCCGCAGCAACGTCGCCAGCTGCTCACTCAACGCCGACGCCACGGACAGTTCCCCCGCGCGTTCGCGGGCGGCCTCGTACGCCATCACGATCGGGTGAGCGGCGGTCAGGTCGGTGACCGGCTGCTCGTCCGGGAACGCGTCGACGACCGCGCCGGCGGCGGTGAGCCGATCCCGGGCGCCGGCCACCGCGGCACGCATCTCGGCGTCGGCGGGGCCGGTCCATACCAGGAGCCGCGGTGGGCGCGCCGAGGTGGCCGGGTCCGGCTCGTCCATCAGGGCCGACCACGCCAGGGCGAGGTCGCTCACCCCGGCCGCGTACACGCCGTGGCTGTCCAGGCTCGGGCTCAACCCGCTGACCCCGGCCATCGAGTACCGGCTGTGCGTCAGCACCAGCGCCGCGACACCGCAGAACGACGCCGGCCGCGTCACCGAACCGGCGGTCTGCGTCCCGAGCGCGAGGGGCACGTGGCCCGCGGCGACCGCGGCCGCCGACCCGCTCGACGACCCGCCCGGGGTGTGGCCGGGCGCGGCCGGGTTCCGGGTCGGGCCGGGGGCGAAGTACGCGAACTCCGTCGTTGCCGTCTTGCCGATCGGCTCCGCCCCGGCCCGCCGCCACGCGGTGACGATCGGCGCGTCGGCCGGGGACGGCTCCACCTCGGCCCGCAGCGGCGTGCCGCACCGGGTCTGCAGCCCCTGGACGTCGATGATGTCCTTCACCCCGAGCGGCACGCCGCCGAGCGGGCCGCCGCCGGGCTCGGGTCCCAGCCAGGGCTGCACCCACGCCCGCAGGTCCTTCTCGGTCTCGCCGATCCTGGCCCGGCACCGGGCCAACGCCTGCTCGCGGGTCGTCCCACCGGTGACCAGCTCACGCAGTGACCACGGCTGCCACAGCTCGCTCATGCGCGTCATCCTCACACGGCGCACCGCGAACCCGTAGCCGCCCGTATTTGATCGGAATTATCGCGGCGCCGATTAACCCGTGCCGTGCCGATAATTTCGAAACAGCCGGAAATTATCCCGAGGATTACAGAGGGGTGGCTAGGATACGCGCCGCCGGGAGTTCGACATACGTGCGCGGAGGCGCAGGTGGAGTTCCGAATACTGGGGGCCCTGGAGATATCGGCGGGTACCGGGCTGCTCGCGCCCGCCGGCCGGCGCCAGCGCAGGCTGCTCGCCTTGTTGCTGGTCAACGCCGGTCGCGCCGTCTCCCTCGACACGCTCATCGACGCGGTGTGGGAGGAGGATCCGCCCACCACGGCCAAGCGCCAGGTGCAGAACAGCATTTCCACCCTCCGCCGGCTGCTGGAGTCCGGCGCCCGGGACGTCACCGAGGGCCCGACGATCGCCGCCGAGGGCGACGCGTACCGGTTTCGGCTGGCCGGGAGCACGCTGGACGCGCGGATTTTTCACGACCAGGTGGAAAAGGCGCGCCGGTCCAGTGCCGAGGGCGAGTTCAGCCGGGCCGTGACCGAGCTGAGAGCGGGTCTGCGGCTGTGGCGCGGGCCGGCGCTGGCCGGGCTCGGCGGCCGGTTGCTCGAGGCCGCCGCCGCGCGGCTGGACGAGCAGCGGCAGGCGGCCACCGAGGAATGCGTCGAACTGGAGCTGCGGCTGGGCCGCCACGCCGACCTGGTCGGCGAGCTGACCGAGCTGGTCGCCGCGCATCCGCTCCGGGAACGGCTGGTGGGCCAGCTGATGGTCGCCCTGCACCGGTCCGGCCGGCAGGCCGACGCGCTTGAGGCCTACCAGCGCCTGCGCACGGCGCTCGCCGACGAGCTCGGGCTCGAACCGGGCGGCCACCTGCGTGAGCTGCACGCCGCCGTGCTGCGGGACGAGGACGGCACCGCGCGCCCGGCCCGGCCGGAGACCGCGACCACACGGGTGACCCCGGCGCAGCTGCCCGCCGACGTGGCCGGGTTCAGCGGCCGCGTCCGCCACCTGAAGGAGCTCGACCAGCTGCTCCCCGGCGAGGGCGACGCGACCGCCGCCGTGATCACCGCGATCGCCGGCACGGCGGGGATCGGCAAGACGGCCCTCGCCGTCCACTGGGGACAGTCGGCGCGCCACCACTTCCCGGACGGTCAGCTGTACGTGAACCTGCGCGGGTTCGACCCCGACCGCGCGCCGGTGCCGCCGGCCGAGGCGCTGCTCGGGTTCCTCGAGGCGCTGGACCTGCCGCCGGCGACGGTGCCGATCGGCCTCGCCGCCCGGTCCGCGCTCTACCGCAGCCTGCTGGTGGACCGGCGGATGCTGGTGGTGCTGGACAACGCCCGCGACGCCGACCAGGTGCGCCCGCTGCTGCCCGGCGGCCGGGGCTGCCTCGCCGTGATCACCAGCCGCAACCTGCTGTCCGGGCTGGTCGCCGCGGAAGGCGCCCGGCCGGTGGTCCTGGACGTGTTCGATCCCGGCGAGGCGGCGCAGATGCTGGCCTTCCGGCTCGGGCGGGAACGGCTGGCGGCCGAGCCGGCGGCCGTCGAGGAGATCATCGCCCGCTGTGCGTCGCTGCCGCTGGCGCTCGCGGTGGCGGCCGCCCGCGCCGCCACCCATCCCCGGTTCCCGCTGGCCGCGCTCGCCGCCGAGCTGCGTGCCGGTGCGGACCTCGACGCCCTGTCCGGCGACGACCCGGCGACCGACGTGCGGGCCGTCTTCTCCTGGTCCTACCAGCAGCTCAGCGACCCCGCGCGGCGCCTGTTCCGGCTGCTCGGCCTGCACCCCGGCCCGGACGTGACGGTGGCGGCGGCCGCGAGCCTGGCGGACCTGCCCGCGGGCCGGGCCCGCGCCCTGCTGGCCGAACTGACCGGCGCCTGCCTGCTCACCGCGCAGGCCCCCGGCCGGTACGGGTGCCACGACCTCCTGCGTGCGTACGCGGGTGAGCTGGTGCGCGACAGCCCGGAGGACCGGCAGGACGCCCTGCACCGGCTGTTCGACCACTACCTGCACAGCGCCTGCGCCGCCGACCGCCTGCTCGACGCCCACCGCGACCCGATCACTGTCCCGGCCGCGCGGCCCGGCGCGGTCGTCGAGGCGCACACCGACCACGAGCACGCGATGCGCTGGCTGACCGACGAGCTCCCCGGGATCCTCGCCGCCGTCGACGCGGCCGCCGCGGCCGGGTTCGACGCCCACGCCTGGCGGCTGGCGTGGGCGGTGGCCTACTTCCTGGAGCGGCGCGGGCACTGGGAGGCGTGGAGCGCGGCACAGCACACCGCGCTGGCCGCGGCGCGCCGGACCGACGACCGCGCCGGGCAGGCACACGCGCACCGCAGCCTCGGCCGCGTCCACGTCCACCTGGACCGGGAGGCCGACGCGATCGTCCACCTGGGACACGCCCAGCGCCTCTTCCGGGACGCGGGCGACGCGGCCGGCGAGGCGAGAGTCCACTTCGACCTGTGCTGGATCCGTGCCCGCCAGGGCGAACACGGGATGTCGCTCGCACACGCCCAGCGGGCCTTCGAGCTGTTCCGCGGCATCGGCCACCTCTCGGGCCAGGCGCGGGCGCTCAACACCATCTCGTGGGAGCACAACCACCACGGCGCCCATGCGCAGGCCCTGGCCGCCGGCGAGCGGGCCCTGCGGCTCAACCAGGAGGTCGCCGACGACGTCGGCATCGCGGACACGTGGGACACCCTCGGCGACGCCCACCACGGGTTGGGGAACCACGAGGAGAGCATCGCGTGCTACGAGCGGGCCGTGGCCCTCTACCGGGACCTCGGCCACCGCTGGGCGGAGGGCGCCACGATCGCCCGCCTGGGCGACGCCCGCCACGCCGCCGGCGCCGTCGACGCCGCGCGCGACGCCTGGCGGCGAGCCGTGGCCATCCTCGACGACCTCGGCCACCCCGACGCGGACGCGGTCCGCGCCCGGCTCGGCCACTGATGAACGCGGTGATGCCGATTCGATGAAGGCCGGTGCCGAGACTGCGGATGGCGACAAAGCCGACCTTCTACGAAAAGGGAGAGACAATGCGCCAATCGTTCAAGCGCGTCGGTCTGCTGCTGGTGGCCGTCCTGCTCGCGCTGGCGGGGGCGATATCCGCGACCGGCACGGCATCGGCGGAGATGCAGCCGAACCGGCTGAGCCGTGACCTCACGACCAAGACGTTCCTGCGGCCCTGCGCGTCCCCGTGTGGCGTGCAGGACGCGGTGGGTATCGATCCCGGCACCGAGGTCCACACGTTCTGCCTCCAGAACCGCGACTACAACCTCATGTACTCGGGCCCGTCCACGGGTCGTGCCGGCTTCGTCCTCAGGCTGCGGCTCGACTTCCCCGACCTGCAGCGGGAGGCCTGCAGCGCCGAGGGCTCCTTCGCGACGGTGGGCACCGCGTCCAACCTGCGCTCCTGCTCCGGCACCTGCGTGGACTTCGGCCGGGTCACCGTCGGGGAGGTCCTCGACGTCTTCTGCGAGCTGGGGTCCGGCAACGACCGGTGGTTCCTCGTGTTCGTGAACAGGACCGCGGACGCGCGAGCGGGCTTCCTGCCGAAGTCGGCGATATCCCAGCAGCAGCTGAGCGCGCCCAGTTGCAACCAGGGGTTCTGACGGCGGTCCTCAGTCGAGGACGTTGATGGCCCGCGAGATCACCAACGCGACGACGACCAGCGACACGGCGGACTGCAGCATCATGATGAGCTTGGCCCATCGCGAGAGCGGCAGCACGTCGGTGGGGCTGAACGCCGTCGCGTTGGTGAACGACAGGTACAGGTAGTCCACGAGCTGCGGCTCCCAGTCGGCCGGCGCCAGCGACGGGTCGCTCATCTGCGCGAACTGGAAGTCCGGCAGGGCCCGCCGCCCGACCGCGCGGGCGGCCGGGCCGCCGCGGTCCAGCTCCCAGTACCACAGGGCGAACACCAGGATGTTGGCCAGCCAGATCACCGCCCCCGCCCGGAGCAGCTCGGTCGCGCTCGGCCCGGGCGAGCTGGTGACGAGCCAGTCGACGAGCAACACCACCGACCACGCGTTGGCGGTGCTGATGACCGCGATCAGGCCGAGCCCGACCCACCGCAGCAGCATCGACTCCCGGCTGATCCGCCCCGGGTTGGCGACGACCAGGACGGCGAAGAGCGCCAGCGCCAGCCCCACGAGCGGCCAGCGCGCGGGCCCGACGAGGTGGTCGGGCAGGAACATCCGCGACGCCAGGGTGAACACGACCGTCAGCGCTGCCGGCCACCGGTGCTCACCCCGTGTGTGGCGCCGCCACGCCGGTTCGCCCGCCTCCATAGGGGACGAACGGTAACAGGGTCAACGCGGCATGGCGCTACGCGAACTCCTCGACGTAGTCCCGACCGAGGTCTACACCCCGACGATGACGGAGATCGCCGTGTATGGAACGTGAGCGACCGGTGCCGCGGCCGACGACGGCTCACCACCGCCGGGACGTACGTGCCGTGACGGCGATGCCGGGAGGCTCGGAGACGGCCTGGGTCAGCTGGGTGATCCGGGCGGCGGAGTCCTGCCAGGACAGGTCTTTCGGCTCCAGGGTCAGCACGACCACGATCTTCCGGTCGCCCTCGCCGACCGTGCCGGTCGTGTGCATGGCGCGGCTGGTCAGGTCGATGTCGCGGACCGCCGTGGTGGTCGGGCCCTCGCCCGGCGCCGCGGCGGCCGCCGCCCGCACCTGCGGGGAGGACAGCACGGCCCGGACCCGCGCGCTCGGCTGGCTCGACTCCACGCACTCCTCACCCGGTGCGGGCCCCGCGCCGAAGCCCGACCAGCCCTGCTTGACCGCCCACGGCCGCGGCAGCGCGCTCGGGATGCCGAACGACTGGTCGAACCCGTCCGAGCCGCACCTGGTGGACAGGCGCAGGTTCCCCATGATGAAGTCGCGGAACTTCGGGTGGGCCTGGGTCAGGACGTACTGGTAGGTCCTCACCACGTCGGCCGCGCTGATCGCGGTGTACCCCCACCTGCCGCGGTCGGCTGGCGGCGCGGTGTCGGTCAGGCCGATGGTGGCGACCATGCGGGTGACGATCTGCTCCCAGCCGTTGCGCACCCACAGCGTGCTGGCCGCGTCGTCATTGCTGGACCGCAGCATCGGCTCCAGCAGCGCGAGGTCGTCGGCCGGGATCTGGTAGTCCGGGCCGTGGGACTCCAGGTAGTCCAGGGCGATGAACAGCTTGACGACCGACGCCGAACGGTACTGCTTGTGCTCGTCCAGGCCCCACGACGCGCCGGTCGTGCGGTCGAGCACCAGGTAGCTCGCGGTCATCCCGTCGGGCAGGACGGGCGGGGTGGGGGCGGCCGCGGCCGCCCCGGTCATCAAGGCGGCCATCGTCGTCCCCGTCAGCAGGGCGATGCGGATCTTCATTATCAACACAATAGTGATCACTATTATGGTCGTTGCCAGTTCGGCGAAATGATCACGGGCGAGGACTTGCCAGTCTGAGTGTTAGCGTTCACACTCAATGCTCATCGCCGCGAGGCGGTATCCCCGGGGAGACGGTGGTCTTCGCGCGGGAACCTGTCGAACCGGTTCGACACGCCCGAGTCGAACCGGTTCGACGACCAGGACCCGACCCTCAGGAGCAGCAACGATGGTGCCGAAGAGACTGGCCTGCGCGGCCGCCGCGGTTGTCGCGGCCGCCGCGATGAACGTCCCGAGCGCGGCGGCCGCCGACCTGCCGGAGCCCTCCCTCCACTACGCGTTCGACGCGGACGACCTGGCCACCGGCACCGTCACCGACTCCTCGGGCAACGGCCTCGACGGCGCCCTGGTCAACGGATCGACCGCCGCGCTCGTCGCCGGCGCGGACGGCAGCCCGGCCATCGACCTGCCCGGCGGCGCGCCCACCTCCGCCGGCGCCTACGTCCGGCTGCCCAGGGAGGTCCTGGCCGGCGCCACCGACCTGACCGTGTCCGCACGGGTCCGCTGGGACGGCACGACCGCGCCCTGGCAGTGGATCTACGCGCTGGGCAGGGACAACAGCCGCTACCTGTTCTCCACGCCGTACAACGGCGACGGCCGGCTCCGGACCGCCGTCACCACCGGGGGCGGTGGGGGAGAGGCCCAGGTCACCGGGTACGCCCCGCTGCCGGCGACCGTGTGGCGCACGCTCACCGTCACCCTCGACACCACCGCCGACCGGGTGACCACCTACCTCGACGGCGCCGCCGTCTCGTCGGCGCCCACCACGATCACCGCGGGCGAACTGCTCGACACCGCCACCTTCTCCGGCTACCTGGGCAAGTCGTTCTACGCCGACCCGCTGTTCGACGGCGCGGTCGACGACTTCCGGGTGTACCGCGCCGCGCTGTCCGCGGAGCAGGTCGCCGAGAGCGTCGGCGGCCAGGTGCCGCGGCCGTTGACGCTCACACAGGACACCTTCGACGTCCGCACCACCACCGGGACCGCGCCCGCGCTCCCGGGTGCTGTTCGCGCCACGTTCACCGACGGCTACGACCGCGACCTCCCGGTCAGCTGGGCGGCCGTCGACCCCGGCGACTACGCGGCGCCGGGCACGTTCACCGTCACCGGCACCGCCGCCGGTCAGCCGCTCCGCGCGACCGTGACCGTGGTCCGGGAAGGCCAGCTGATCGTCGACCTCGCCCAGAACACCGGCGACTTCCACGGCGGCGCGGCCGGCACCCTCTACGGCCTCTACGGACAGGGTGTCCCGACCAACAACCTCATCGAGGGCATGAACCTGCGCACGGTGTCCACCAAGGCCCAGGACGGCCCGCAGCACCCGGGCGCGGACGCGCTCGAGGTCGTCAAGCCGCTCGCCGACAGCACGGACGGCGACGTGTACATCTACATGACCGACATCCACCGCGGCTTCCCGTACCAGTGGCCGGGCAGCACGCCGGCGGAGAAGATGGCGCTGTACAAGCAGAAGATCGCCACTCAGGTCGACCAGGTGCTGCGGCTGGCGCCGGAGTACCGCGACAACGTCGTGTTCGTGCCGTTCAACGAGCCCGAGGGCAACATGTTCGGCACCGGCGAGTGGAGCTACAACGGGATCAGCTGGCGGACCAACCCGGCCGACTACTTCGCCGCGTGGGACGACGTCTACCGGCTCATCAAGACCAGGATGCCGGACGCCCGCATCGCCGGTCCCAACACGAGCATCCTCTACGACGAGGTGCGTGGCTTCCTCGTCCACGCCCGCGACGCCGGCACGCTGCCGGACGTCATCACCTGGCACGAGCTCTCCCACCCCGAGCAGGTGCGCACCAGTGTCGCGCGCTACCGCGCGTGGGAGAAGGAGCTCCTGCCCGGCAGGACCCTGCCGATCAACGTCAACGAGTACGCGTTCAACTACCACACCTCGGTGCCCGGCCAGATGATCCAGTGGGTGTCGGCCATCGAGGAGTCCAAGGTGGACGCCGACATGGCGTACTGGAACATCGACGGCAACCTGTCCGACTCCGCCGTGCAGGCAAACCGGGGCAACGGGCAGTGGTGGCTGTTCAACGCCTACGGCAGTATGACCGGCCACACCGTGAAGGTCAGCCCGCCGTTCCCCGGCCAGAACTACTCGCTGCAGGGCGTCGCCACGCTCGACCCGGCGAAGAAGCAGGCACGGGCGCTGTTCGGCGGGTCGACCGGCCGCGGCTTCGTCCAGTTCGACCACGTGCCCGCGACGGTGTTCGGCAACCGTGTGCACGCCTGGGTGCGGGAGATCCCGTGGACCGGCCAGCTCGGCGACTCCGCCCCGCCGCGGCTCGTCGCCGAGAAGACCCTCGAGGTGCGTGACGGCCGGGTCGTGTTCGACTTCGGCGCTGACCTGCCGAGGATCCAGGAGTCCTCGGCGTACGAGATCGTGCTGACACCGGCGGGCTCCGGGCGCGCCACCGGCGTGCCGCCCGCGCTGTGGACCGGCAGCTACGAGGCCGAGGACGCCGCCCACACCGGCACCGGCTACAGCCGCAACGGGCCGGAAGGCTCCCCGTCGGACGTCTCGAAGTTCTACACCTCCGGCCGGTACGACGTCGGCGGCCTGCGCACCGGCTCGAACGTGACGCTTGACTTCACCGTCGACGTCCCGCGGGACGGCACCTACGACCTGGGGGTGTTCGCCAACTCCCTCAACACCTACGACCTGGTGCGGGAACAGGGCCCGACGAACGTCTTCCTCCGCGTCGACGGTGCCGCGGAACAGGAGCTGTACCTGCCGCTCGGTTACAAGTGGGTGGTCTGGGACCACGCCGACACGACCGTGACCCTCACCAAGGGCCGGCACACGATCACGCTCGCCGCCCAGAGCCTGGACGGCACCCGGGGCACCCAGGGTGACGCGATCGTCGACCGCCTGACGCTGTCGCTGCCGAACCCGAAGGCACGCACGGCCGGCTACGAGGCCGAACTGTCCACACTGGACGGTGGCCGGCCGGTGTACGACCAGCGCACGGCGTCCGGGTCGGGTGCCGCGGAGCTGGGCCGGGGCGACACCGCGACGTTCTGGGTGTACTCCGCGGCCGACGCCGAGTCGACGATCACGGTCGACACCCTGTGCGGGCAGGCACGGCTCACGGTCAACGGGCAGGACGTCGGCACGACCGACAGGGCGGCGGTGTCCCTGTCCGGCGGCATCAACAAGGTCACGGTCACCGGCACGGCGCGCCGCACGGTCGTCGACCGCGTCACCGTCACGCCGACCACCGGCACGCTCAAGTCGACCACCTACGAGGCCGAGAACGCCCAGCGGGCCGGCACGGCCGAGGTGGCCCCGCTGTCGCTCGCGAGCGGGGACGCGGCGGTCCGCGGCATCGGCGGCGCACCCGGCAACGGCAACACCCTGACCTTCCCGGTGCGCGCCGACCGGTCCGGCACGTACGCGGTCCGGATCCGCTACGCCAACCCCGAGCAGTCCGAGGCCACGCACTACAACCCCGACCCGCTCGCCCGGCACGCCGACATCTCCGTCAACGGCGGCGCGGCCCAACGGGTGTCGTTCCCGCACTCGTTCCACCAGAACAACTTCTGGGAGCTGACCATCCACGTGCGACTGAACAGGGGCGACAACACGATCTCGTTCCGGTCCGAGGAGCTGCCCAACTTCGACGGCGTGACCTACGCGTCCGACGTGTGGCCCGGTGTCCTGCTCCGCGCCGACGAGGCGCCGGTCATCGACCGGATCACCGTCGTGCCGTTCGCGCGGGAGCGGTGACGTGGCACCACCGAAGAGCGAGAACGGCGTCACCATCGGGGACATCGCCCGCGCGGTCGGCGTCTCCCGCAGCACCGCGTCCTACGCCCTGTCGGGAAAGCGGTCGATCTCCCTGGAGGTCCGCCAGCGGGTCGCCCAGGCCGCGCGGGAGCTGGGCTACACCCCGAACGCCGGTGCGAAGGCCCTGGCCACCGCGCAGACGATGGTGCTCGGCCTGCTCGCCCAGTTCCACTCCGACGAGTTCGCGCCGGCCATGCTGCAGTACATCCTCGGCGTCTCCGACACCGCCCGCGAGCTGGGCTACGACACCCTGCTCGTGACCGAGGGGGACGGTGCGCGGGCACTGCGGCGGATCTCCGCGTCCCGCATGGTCGACGGCGTCGTGCTGCTGAACGTGGCCGAGCACGACGACCGGCTGCCGATCCTGCGGGCCGCGCCGCAACCCGGCGCGCTCGTCGGCAAGCCGGCCGACTGCACCGGCGTCGACGTCTTCGACCTCGACTTCGAGGGCGCCGGCCGGCTGATGGTCGAGCACATGCACGCGCTGGGCCACCGCGAGCTGATCCTCGTGTCCCAACCCGAGCACGTCGTCGAGCGGGGCGGCGCGTACGTGTGGCGCCTGCGCGACGCCGCACAGGAACGGGCCCGGGCGCTCGGCATCCGCCTGCACGCCGTGTTCGGCGAGTCGGGGCAGCCGGAGATCGGCCGGACCCTCCACACACTGCTGGACACCCACCCGGCGGCCACCGGCCTGCTGCTCAACAACGAGGCCGCCGCGGCCGCGCTGCCCTCCGTGCTGACCGCGCGGGGGCTCTCCGTGCCCCGGGACCTGTCCGTCATCGGGCGCTACTCCGCCGAGTTCGCCCGGATGTTCTCCCTGCCGTTCTCCTCCATCGAGAGCGCGCCGGACCGGCTGGGCGGCCTCGCCGTACGCCAGCTCGTCCGCCGCGTCGCCACCCCGGCCCTGCGGGCCGAGCCCCACGTCGTCGAGCTGATCGCGCCCGAGCTCGCCGACCGGGGCAGCACCGGCCACCCACCCGCCACGCACTGACCCGAAGGAGCGTCACCGTGAAGCGTCCGTCCACCTTGGTCAGCCTCGCCCTGGCCGCCGGCCTCGCACTCGCCGGGTGCTCGTCGTCCGGCGGCGACAACGACCAGTCCGCCGACACCTACACGTGGTGGGACCCCTACCCCCAGCACGACGCGAACTCCGCCTGGGCCAAGCGCGTCCAGTCCTGCGGCGACAAGGCCGGCGTGACGATCAAGCGCACCGCCTACGACACCACCGCGCTGACCAACCAGTCCCTGCTCGCCGCGCAGGAGGGCACCGCGCCCGACGTCATCCTCATCGACAACCCGGCCGTGTCCACCCTCGCCGACACCGAGATGCTGACCACGGTGGACGAGCTCGGCCTGGACACCGCCGGCATCGACGAGAACCTGCTGGCCGCCGGCGTCGTCGACGACAAGACCTACGGCATCCCCATCGGCGCCAACACCCTCGCCCTCTACTACAACAAGAAGATCCTCGACGCCGCCGGCGTCGACCCGGCGTCGGTCAGGGACTGGGCGTCGCTCGACGCCGCGCTGGGCAAGGTGAAGGCGGCCGGCCACCACGCCGTCACGTTCGCCGCGATCGGCACCGAGGAGGGCTCGTTCCAGTTCCTGCCCTGGTTCTGGGGCGCCGGCGCCGACCTGCGCGAGCTGGACTCCGCGGACGCCGTCGCCGCGGTGGAGCTGTGGCAGGGCTGGCTGCAGAAGGGCTACGCGCCGAACTCGGTGATCAGCAACTCGCAGAACACCACCTGGGAGGAGTTCCTCGCCGGCGACTTCGGGTTCGCCGTCAACGGCACCTGGCAGGTCAACAGCGCCGCGGAGGCCGACTTCCCGACCGGCGTCATCCAGATCCCGGGCCGGACCGGCGGTGTCGCGCCGACCCCGACCGGCGGCGAGTTCATCACCGCGCCCGTGCAGAAGGACACCGGCCGCTACCAGGTCACCAAGAAGATCGTGGACTGCATGACCACCCCCGAGGGCATGGTCCAGACCGCCGACACGTTCGCCTACTACGTCCCGCCCACGAAGGAGGGCCAGGACCAGCTGTTGGCCCAGCACCAGGAGCTGCGACCGTGGGTCGACGCCGTGCGCAGCGCCAAGGGCCGCACGAGCGACAACCTCGGCACCGACTACCCGCACATCTCCGAGGCGCTGTGGACCGCCGTGCAGAACGTGCTGTCCGGCTCGGCGAGCGCCCAGGACGCGCTGAGCAAGGCGCAGGCCGATGCCCAGAAGGCCACCAGCTGACATGCCCGTGGCCACCGAAGGGGCGGTGGTGGCGCGGACGGCGGAGCGCCCGCCGCCCGCGCCGCCGCGCCGGGCACGCCGGCCGCGCCCGACCCAGTGGGCGGCGCTCGGGTTCCTCGCGCCGCTGATCGCGTACCTGCTGGTCTTCTACGCCTACCCGCTCTACCGCAACATCGAGCTGAGCCTGCACGACTACACCGCGCGCGCGTTCGTGCTCGGCGACGCCGAGTTCGTCGGCCTCGCCAACTACGTCGACGTCATCTCGTCGGACCGCTTCCTGCTCGCGCTGCGGAACACGGCGATCTTCACGTTCGGCTCGATCGCCGCGCAGTACGCGATCGGGCTCGGGCTCGCCGTGTTCTTCCGCAACCACTTCCGGCTCTCCGGGCTGCTGCGTGCGTTGTTCCTGGTGCCGTGGCTGCTGCCGCTCATCGTGTCCGGCTCGACGTGGTCGTGGCTGCTCAACAGCGACCACGGCATCGTGAACTCGGTGCTGGCGGCGTTCGGCATCGGCCAGGTCAACTGGCTGACCTCGCCGGACT
>Ga0081539_10004233_pt1 | contig 16151 bp, 12 predicted proteins | sample TabmetS4T2R2_FD_71023 | JGI IMG/M metagenome (GOLD analysis project Ga0081539, IMG submission 71023) | Tabebuia heterophylla rhizosphere microbial communities from the University of Puerto Rico - S4T2R2 | ecosystem: Host-associated > Plants > Roots > Rhizosphere ...
GAGGTTGGCGACCGCCCGGGAGATCTGCGCGTTCGCCAGTTCCAGGAAGTCGGAGTAGTCCCGGTCCATCGCGAGGTGCCGGCTGAGCCCGACCACCAGCGCGCCCACGTTCGCGGTGCCGATGCCGACCGGCAGCACGAGCGCCTCGGCGGCGGCCGTGACGGGCGGCCGGGTGCACACCGCCGCCGCGGGTACCCGCTGGCGCCGCCCGGTGCGCAGGACGGCGGCCAGCACGTCCGCGGGCGGCCGGAACGAGGCCGGCGGGGCGCCCGACGACCCGGCCAGGTTCAGTCCGCCGCCGTGGTCCGGATCGTCCAGGTACAGCGCGGCGAACGGTACGTCGAGCCCGTTCTCGCCGAGCACCTGGGCGGCCTGGGCGCCGAGGGCCGCCGGGTCGGTCATGTCGGCCAGCTGGGAGCCCAGGGCGCTGAGCGTGCGTACCCGCCGCTCGTTCAGCACCCGGCCGGTGGTCTCGGTGACGATGCAGATCACCCCGCCGACCGAGCCGTCCGCCGCCCGGATCGGGTCGTACGAGATGTCGAAGTAGGTCTCCTCGAGGAAGCCGTACCGTTCGATCATGAACAGGTGGTCGGCCGCCCAGAACGACTCGTCGGTCTCGATCACCCGGTCGAAGAGCTGCTGCAGCACCGTCCACGCCTCGGCCCACATCTCCCGGCCGGGCCGGCCCAGGTGGTCCGGATGCTTGCTGCCCATCGAGACGATGTACGCGTCGTTGTAGAGGGCGCTGAGCTCGTCGCCGTAGAAGATGACGATCTGCGCTTTCGAGGCGAGCATCGTCGAGACCGCGTTCTGCAGCTCGATCGGCCACTCCTGCGGCGGGCCCAGCGCGGTCGTCGACCAGTCGAGCTCCATCATCCGGTGGCCCATCTCGCCGCCACGCTCGAACGCGGTCCGCAGCTCTGGTCGCAGGCCGTCACGCGAACCTGCGCCCATGCGACCTCCCCGGACGGCTCTATCGGCTCTGGTGCACGTTAACACCGCCCCTGCCGAGCGCCACTCGGGTCGCCTCTCCCCCCGGGCTACCGCGCGGGCTCAGGCGACCAGGGCCGGGCGCTTCAGGCCCGACCGGGCCGCGGCGGCGTCCGCGAGCGCGGCGAAGAGCCGCAGGTCGGCGGTGCGCTCGGGGTGCCACTGGACGCCCAGGGCGAACGAGTGCTCCGGGTCTTCGATGATTTCCACGACCCGGTCGTCGGGGCACCAGCCGGTCGCGCGGAACGTGCCGGAGTCGGCGACCGCCTGGTGGTGGAACGAGTTCACGGTGAGCCGCGCGCCGAGCAGCTCGTACGCGTACGAGCCCGGCTCGGTCACCACGTCGTGCCGCCCGTACGCGGAGGCGTCCGCGGCCAGTGGGTCGGTGCCCGGCGCCGCCGCCCGGTGCCGGTCGTGGCCCACCACGTCGGGCAGGTGCTGATGCAGCGTTCCCCCGGCGGCGACCGCCATGACCTGTAAGCCGCGGCAGATCCCCAGAACCGGCAGATCCATCTCGAGGGCCGCTTTCATCAGCATGAGTTCGGAGGCGTCCCGCGCCGGGTCGATGTCGACCTCGGGGTGCGGCTCCTCGCCCCAATACGCCGGATCGATGTCCCCGCCGCCGCTGAACAGGATGCCGTCCAGCGACTCCAGCACGTCGGTGTCCGGATCGTCGGGGGTGATCAGGACCGCCCGGCCGCCGGTCTCGTGCACGGCCTTGACGTAGGTCATGGGCAGCATGCCCGCCATCAGGTCGTTGTGGCCGTATTGAACTTGCTGGGCGTAGGCGGTCAAACCGATCAGGGGCCGTCGCATGCGGTGGGTACCTCCTCCTGCCGAACTCTTGTCTCGAACGCCTCGTCATTCAGAGCGCTCCGGTTCGCCCGGTGATTCCGCGCCGCCGGCTTTTGTCAGCGCGCTTTCGCCAGCGCGCCGCGGCCTTCATCACCGGATCGCGGCCGTTATCCGGGCGCCGCCTTCATCAAGGCTTCGAACAGACGCCGGTCCCGGTTCACCTCCGGATGCCACTGCACGCCGAGGGCGAACGCGTGCCCGGGCATCTCGGCCGCCTCGACGAGCCCGTCCTCGGTCCAGCCGGTCACGGTCAGCGCCCCGGCGTCGGCGACACCCTGGTGGTGATAGCAGTGGATCTCGGCGTCGCCGCCCATGATGTCGGCGATCCGGCTGCCGGCCGCGAACCGGGCTTGCTGCGTGCCGAAGACGCCGGGCGCCGGCCGGTGCTTGTCGTGGCCCAGCACGTCCGGCACGTGCTGGTACAGGCGCCCGCCCGTGAGGACCGCGAGCAGTTGCAGGCCCCGGCACACGCCGAGCACGGGCAGGCCGGCGTCGAGGGCGGCGCGGGCGAGCAGCAGTTCGCCGCGGTCGCGATCCGGCCGGGCGTCGGTCCGGGGGTCGGCCGGCTCGCGGTACAGCGCCGGGTCGAGGTCCGCGCCGCCGGCCAGCACCAGGCCGTCGAGCGCCGCCACCACCCCGGCGTCCAGGTCGTCCGGAGGCAGCAGCACCGCACGACCGCCGGCCAGCCGCACGGACTCGACGTACGCGTGCGGGACGAGCGTCGTGTCGAGGTCCTGCCAGACCCCCCACGACGCCGGCTCCACGTAGGTGGTGATACCGATGATCGGGCGCATTGCTCCACCGTAGCCACGCGACGTCACGGATCAACGTCATTGGTGCGCGGCGCCGCCGACGACAGCGAGCGCCGCGCCTGGGCCCTCTGTCCCACCCGCGCAGCGGCGACCGCGTGAGCGAGCGGGGATCCGGCCCCTGGACCCGGCGCGAACCGGGCACTACCGGGATTCCTTCCCTTTTGTGGAGGCCATAAACGCACGTCACAGAGTTGGATGAGGCTCACAGCGGTGTGACGTACGCCCCGGTTATGCCGCCGTCCACGACGAACTCGGCCGCCGTGATGAACGAGGCGTCGTCACTGGCGAGGAACGCGACCGCGGCGGCGATCTCCTCGGGTTCGGCGAACCGGCCCATCGGCACGTGGACCAGCCGGCGTGCCGCCCGCTCCGGGTCCTTCGCGAACAAGTCCATCAGCAGCGGGGTGGCCACCGGCCCCGGGCACAGCGCGTTGATCCGGATGCCCTCGCGGGCGAACTGCACCCCGAGTTCCCGGGTCATCGCGAGCACGCCGCCCTTGCTGGCCGTGTACGCGATCTGTGAGGTGGCCGCGCCGAGCAGCGCCACGAACGACGCGGTGTTGATGATCGAACCTTTGCCCTGGCGCTGCATGTGCGGGATGGCGTACTTGCAGCAGAAGAACACGCTCGTGGTGTTGACCCGCAGGACACGTTCCCAGGCGTCCAGCCCGGTGATCAGGATCGAGTCGTCGTCCGGTGGCGAGATGCCGGCGTTGTTGAACGCGACGTCCACCCGCCCGTACCGCTCGGCCACCCCGTCGAACAGCGCCCGGACGGCCTCCTCGTCGCTCACGTCACAGGCGACGAACTCGCCGCCGGCCTCCGCGGCGGCCGCGGACCCGGCGGCTTCCGAGATGTCCACGCACACCACGCGCGCGCCCTCGGCCGCGAACCGCCGTACGGTCGCCAGCCCGATCCCGCTGCCGGCCCCGGTCACCACCGCGACAAGCCCCGCCAACCGCTCCACCCGGTACCCCTCTCCCTCTCCCGTTTCCCTCGCCCGTTGATCATGGGGTTAGGGCGACCGATCCGGCTCGGTGGACAGGAAGACGTTCTTGGTCTCGGTGAACGCCAGCGGCGCGTCGGGGCCCAGCTCCCGGCCCAGACCCGACTGCTTCATGCCGCCGAACGGCGTCCAGTAGCGCACCGACGAGTGGCTGTTGACGCTGAGCGCCCCGGTCTCGACCGCCCGCGACACCCGCAGCGCCCGGCCCAGGTCGCGCGTCCAGATCGAGCCGGACAGCCCGTACTCGGTGTCGTTGGCCAACCGGATCGCGTCGTCCTCGTCGCGGAACGGCAGCACCGACAGCACCGGGCCGAAGACCTCCTCGCGCCAGTGCCGGTCCGCGGTCGAGTGCGCCAGCAACACGGTCGGCGGGAACCACCAGCCGTCGCCAGCCGGCGCCGTGCCACGGAACGCCACGTCCGCCCCGCCCACGTACGACGCCACGCTCTCCCGCTGGCCGGCCGAGATCAGTGGACCCATCTGGGCGGTCTCCCGGGACGGGTCCTCCACCCGGAACGCCTTGACGGCCGGCTCCAGCAGGTCGAGGAACTTCTCGTACGCGGACTCCTGGACGAGCAGCCGGGACCGTGCGCAGCAGTCCTGGCCGGCGTTGTCGAACACGCTGGCCGGGGCGGACGACGCGGCCCGTTCCAGGTCGGCGTCCGCGAAGACGATGTTCGCGCTCTTCCCGCCCAGCTCCAGGGTCACGCGTTTGACCTGGCCGGCGCAGCCCGCCATGATCGATTTGCCGACCTCGGTCGAGCCGGTGAAGCAGATCTTGCGGACCGCCGGATGCGTCACGAACCTTTGCCCGACCACCGAGCCGCGCCCGGGGACCACCGTGAACACGTCTTCCGGCAGCCCGGCCTCCAGCGCCAGCTCGCCGAGGCGGATCGCGGTCATCGGGGTCAGTTCGGCCGGCTTGAGCACGACCGTGTTCCCGGCCGCGAGCGCTGGGCCGAAGCCCCAGCCGGCGATCGGCATCGGGAAATTCCACGGCACGATGATGCCGACCACGCCGAGCGGCTCGTGAAAGGTCACGTCGACGCCGCCGGGCACCGGGATCTGCCGGCCGCTGAGCCGTTCCGGCGCGCCCGCGTAGTAGTCCAGCACGTCCCGGACGTTGCCGGCCTCCCAGCGGGCGTTGCCGATGGTGTGCCCGGCGTTGCGGACCTCCAGGCCGGCAAGCTCGTCAAGGTGGGCGTCCACGACCGCGGCGAAGCGCCGCAGCAGCCGTGCCCGGTCGCCGGGCGCGACGGCCCGCCAGGACGGGAACGCGCGCCGGGCCCGCTCGATCGCGGCGTCGGTCTCCTCGATCCCGTTCGAGGGCACCGAGCCCAGCACGCCCCCGGTGGCCGGATTGATCACCTCAGTAGTCGTCACGAGCACCTCCGCCACCGATCATGCCAGCGGGCCGGCGGTCAGAGCCGCTCGAAGCCACGCCGCAGCTCCCAGTCGGTGACCGCGGCGTCGAACGCGGCCAGCTCGACCCGGGCCATGTTCGCGTAGTGCGCCACCACGTCCACGCCGAACGCCGCGACCGACACTTCGCTCGACCCCCACAGCTCGGCCGCCTCCCGCAAGGTTGCCGGCACCCGATCCGCGGTGGCGTCGTCGTACGCGTTCCCACGGAACTCGTCCTCCAGCTCCAACTCGTTCTCGATCCCGTGCAGCGCGCCGGCGACCAGCGCGGCGACCGCCAGGTACGGGTTCACGTCACCGCCCGGCACCCGGTTCTCCACCCGCATGCCCGCCCCGTGCCCGGCCAGCCGCAGCGCGCAGGTCCGGTTGTCGACACCCCAGCGCAGCGCGGTCGGCGCGAACGTGCCGGGCTGATACCGCTTGTAGGAGTTCACGTTCGGCGCGAACAACAGGCTGAACTCGCGCATCGTCGCCAGCAGCCCGGCCAGGACGCGCCGCCCGACGGTACTGAGGTGGGCCGGCCCGTCGCCGAGCATGGCCGACTTCTCGTCCCCGTCGCGCAGCGAGAAGTGGATGTGGCACGAGTTGCCCTCGCGCGAGTTCGGCTTCGCCATGAAGGTCAGCGACATGCCCTCCTGCGCCGCGATCTCCTTGGCCCCGTTCTTGTAGATCACGTGGTTGTCCGCGCAGGTGAGCGCGTCGGCATAGCGGAACGCGATCTCGTGCTGGCCGAAGTTGCACTCGCCCTTGGCGCTCTCCGGGCGCAGGCCCGCGGTGTACATCTCGTTGCGGATGCGCCGGAGCAGGGGCTCGACCCGCGCGGTGCCGAGCAGCGAGTAGTCCACGTTGTACTGGTTGGCCGGCACCAAGTCGCGGTAGTTCTTCGCGAACGCCTCCTCGTACGTGTCCCGGTAGAGCACGAACTCCAACTCGGTCCCGGCGTAGGCGGTCAGCCCGTGCGCGGCGAGCCGGTCGAGCTGCCGCTGGAGGATCTGCCGGGGCGACGCGGACACCGGCTCCCCCTCGACCGTCTCCAGGTCGGCCAGGACCAGGGCGGTCTTCGGGTGCCACGGGACCCGGCGCAGCGTGCGGAAATCGGGCCGCATCACGAAGTCGCCGTAGCCGCTCGACCAGGAGGACATCGCGTAGCCGTCGACCGTGTTCATGTCGACGTCGACGGCGAGCAGGTAGTTGCAGCCCTCGCTGCCGCCGCCCACCACCTCGTCCATGAAGTAGTGACCGTGCAGGCGCTTGCCCTGCAGCCGTCCCTGCATGTCGGTCAGCGCGAGCAACACCGTGTCGATGCTGCCGTTGCCGATCCGGACGTCGAGGTCTTCCAGATCCATGCGGATGTCCTATCGCATCGGGCCGACAATTTCCCGGAGAACCGATAGCGAGGGCCGGGCCCCACGGCCCGGCCCTCGCTTGTCGAGGTCACTCCATCTCCAGCGCCTGCTCCCCGTGTGCCGCGCGGTCGAGCACGGTCTGCCGTGGGCCGGTGAACCACCGCCGGGCACTGGCGAACCACCAGATCGTCGCGGCTCCCACGACGATCGCGACCGCCACGATCGTGTAGTTGAACGTGGTGGCGGTGATCGGGCTGGCCGTGGGCAGGACGAACAGCACGCAGATGATGATCACCCAGACGATGGCGATCCAGCCGACGAGCGCGCTCCACCGGCCGAGCTGCCACGGCCCCGGCTGGAAGTCCGGATTGCGGCGGCGCAGGAAGACCGGCGCCACGTACGCGATGTAGAGGCCGATCACCGCGATCGAGGTGGCCGCCAGGTACGCCGTGGTGTTCCACAGCGACGGCAGCACGAGGATGGCCGACAGCGTCACGCACAGCCAGATGGAGTTCGTCGGCGTACCCGTGCGCGGGTTGACCCGCCGCCAGATCCGCGAGCCGGGCAGCGCGCCGTCGCGGGCGAACGCGAACGACATCCGGGAGTTCGCGGTCACCGAGGCCATCCCGCAGAACCACTGCGCCACCATGCAGATGAAGACCAGGAACGTGCCGAGCCCACGACCGGCCCCGTCGATGAAGATCTGGGCGGGCGGCAGGCCCAGGTCGGTGGTCCGCTCGGCCTCGTAGTCCTGGATCGACCAGGTAATCGCGAACAGCAGCACGAAGCCCGCGATCACCGAGACCACCACGGACATGACGATGCCGCGGGGGGCCGCCGTGGAGGCGTCGTGGGTTTCCTCGGCCACGTGCGCGGAGGCGTCATAGCCGGTGTAGGTGTACTGCGCCATCAGCAGCCCGATGAGTACGGCGTACACCGCCGCCCCGGCGAACGTGAACCCGGTCTCGTTCCTGACCTCGAAGAACACTTCGGAAACGGGCTTGTGGTGGTCCGGCACGATCGTCAGCACCGCCACGATGACCGCGACGCCGACGAGGTGCCACCACGCGCTGACGTCGGAGAGCACCCGGACCAGGCTGACGCCGAACGTGTTCAGCAGGCCGTGCACGATAATGATCACCAGGAAGATCAGGAACGTACGCCCGGCCGTGACCTCCATGTCGAACGCGAGGCCCAGGAACGCCGCCGTGGTGATCGCCGCGCCGAAGTCGATCGCCGCGGTCACCGCCACCTCACCGAGGAAGTTGAACCAGCCGACGAACCAAGCCCACGCGGGCTTGTTGCGCTTCGCCAGCGCCGCGGCCCACCAGTAGAGCGCGCCGGCAGTCGGGTACGCCGAGCAGACCTCGGCCATGGCCAGCGCCACGAAGGTGACCATGATGCCGACGAACAGCCAGCCCAGCACGATGGCGAGCGGGCCGCCGGCGGTCATCGCGATGCCGTACGAGGTGATAGCGCCGGCCAGGATCGAGATGATCGAGAACGAGACCGCGAAGTTGGAGAAGCCCGACAGCCTGCGGTGCAATTCCTGCTGGTAACCGAGCTGTGCCAGCCGTTCTTCGTCGGTGCTGGCGACAGGTTGCGTACTCATGTGTCTCCTCCAGCCGAGGGGATGACTGTGACCCGGACCACTGCCTGCGGTGATGATCGCCCGGCGCTGTTACGCGAGTCAATGAAAACTGTTAATCGCGTTGCCCGACTCGAACGGGACCTGCACACTTGTACGCATACGCAGCGCGTGAACCCTCGGCAGGTTTGCGAACGCCCGGTGGGGCCCGGCATTGGCCCACCGTCCCGCGGCGGCGCGGGGACGCGGTCACCTCTCTCGCACGGCGACGCCGTGTCCATGCGCCCGTCCCCGCGCCGCCGCCTTCTTCTTCACCGGGATCAGAAAATCTACAGCGTCGACGCTAGAAAACCGCGGACGGCGGGCTTAACATCAGTCGAGTCGGCACAGAGCCGACAGGTATGGCAAGACGCTGAGTTGGCTAAGGAGGACGAGATACCGAAGCAAGGTGTTGTCACCACGTCCCCGACCCGACAAGAGGTGATCGCAGCCGATGCCCAACATTCAGGTCGACCGCTAGCGGCACGCAGGCGGACGACCTCAAGCGCCGCGTGAGAGTCGGCGCCAGAATTGAAGAACCAGGGCCCCGGTCACCCGCCGGGGCTTTGGTCTGCAAGGCGGGCAGAGAGGACTTACTTGAGTACGACGTTTGAAGACGCCGACTTTCCGGCGTACACGATGGGCCGGGCCGCCGAGATGATCGGTGTCACTCCGGCCTTCCTGCGCAGCCTCGGCGCGGCCGGCCTGCTCGAACCGGAGCGCTCCCTCGGCGGTCACCGCCGCTATTCCCGCCACCAGCTGCAGCTCGCCGGCCGGGTCCGGCAGTTGCTCGACGAAGGCATGCCACTCGCGGCCGCCTGCCGGATCGTCGTCCTCGAGGACAGCCTGGCCGCGGCGCACCGGCTCATCGCCGAGCTCGGCGGTCCGGCCCCCGCGGAGGGGGACGGCGGCGCTCCGCTGCAGACCCGACCGGACATCGCCACCCCGCGCTACTACCGCACCTCCTGACGACCACACGCTCAGAAGAGAACGGTCGCGAACGTTCCCGCCGAGACGAACCCGCATCGCGTGTAGACCCGGCGGGCCGGGGTGTTGAAGTCGTTCACGTACAGGCTGACCGTGGGTGCCACCCGGCGTAGCGCGTCCCGGGTCACCGCCGCCATCGCGGCCGCCGCCAGCCCGCGCCCCCGGAACTCCGGATCCACCCAGACGCCCTGAACCTGCGCGGTCCGCCGGGTGACGATGGCCAGCTCGGCCTTGAAGATCACCCGCTTCCCGAGGAATCGCGCGTACGCCCGGCGGGCGCGCACCAGCTCGGCGATCCGGCGCCGGTAGCCCCGGCCGCCGTCGTCGAGCAGCGGTGACACCCCGACCTCCTCGGTGTACATGGCCACCGCGGCCGGGAAGAGCTGGTCGATCTCGTGCGGCTGGACCAGGCGTACGTGCTGGTCGACGGCGACCGGCGGCTCGGCGTCGGCGACCAGGAGCGGCTGGTTCGGCCGTACGTCGCGCGCGGGTCCCCAGTGACCGGCCAGCCGGTCCCACAGGCCGAGGACCGCGTCCGACCGGCCGATGATCGAGGAGCAGGCGCGGGTGTCGGCGCCGAGCAGGTCGGCGAACGCGGCGACCGCGGCCGGGGTCGCGCAGACCGGGACCACGTGCGCTCCCGACCAGATCAGCGACTCGATGCGCCGGTTGAGGCCGTAGCCGTACACCCGCCCGTCGGCCCGCCACCAGCTGAGGCCGTGCACGGCGATCCGCTCGGCGATCTGAGCGCCGGCATACGGATCCCGGTCAAGGATCCGATCGACCGCGGGTCGCTCGGACTCACCCAGCTGGCGAATCGGCACCGTCAACACGGCTACCACATTGCCAGATGATGCCCGGTTCACGCTGCGCAGGCTGGCTCCGCTTCGCCCCGCCGCCGCACCCGATCGCTTCGCTCCGCCCGGCGGATTTCGCCGCGGACACCCTTGCGGCCGATGCGTTGCCGATATATCGTCAAACTATCGACGACAGATTGGAGCAAGATCATGGGACACGGACCCTTCCATCACGCGCCCGGAGCTCGCCTGCGCGGCTTCGGCTTCCCGCCCGGATTCCCCTTCGGTCCAGGCGGTCCCGGCGGCTGGGGCCATGGTGGCCCGGGCATGCCGGGCTTTGAGCGGGGTCGGCGCGGCGGGCGCGGCCAGCGGCAGAATGTCCGGCCGGCCATCCTCGCGCTGCTGCTCGACCGGCCGATGCACGGCTACGAGATGATCCAGGAGCTGGAGAGCCGCACCGGCGGCATCTGGCGCCCGAGCCCGGGATCGATCTACCCGACCCTGCAGCTCCTAGAGGACGAGGGCCTGATCGAGGCCGAGGCCACCGGCGGTCGCAAGCGCTACTCGCTCACCGACGCCGGCCGGGCCGAGGCCGAGACCGCGGCGCAGAACCCGCCGTGGGCCCAGTTCACCGATGACACGATGTCGCAGGTCCAGGACTTCCGGGACGCAGCGTTCGGAATCATGAACGCGCTGCGGCAGGTGGGCTTCAGCGGCACGCCGGAGCAGCGGGCACGCGCCCTCGAGGTGCTGACCGAGACGAAGCGCAAGCTCTACGCGATTCTCGCCGACGGCGAGTAATCCATCGGGGGGAAACGGGCGCGCGGAGGTCGATCTCCGCGCGTCCGTTGCGCTTGTGGCCGGTCCGGCGTGCTTTCGCGGTACGAGTCGCCGGCCGGTCCCGGGCTGGCCCGGCAGAACCGGGTCTAGCTCAGTGGACGGTGACGGTCGGCCCGGGCAGCAGGTCGCGGAGATCGTCGGGTAGTTCCGCGCCCATCTCGTCGGCCAGCCGCAACGCCTCCTCGACCAGCGTCTCCACGATCACCGACTCGGGCACGGTCTTGATGACCTCGCCCTTCACGAAAATCTGGCCCTTGCCGTTACCGCTGGCCACACCGAGGTCGGCCTCGCGTGCCTCGCCGGGACCGTTGACGACGCAGCCCATCACGGCCACCCGCAGCGGAACCGGGAAGCCCTCCAGCGCCGCGGTGACCTGCTCGGCCAGCGTGTAGACATCCACCTGCGCCCGCCCGCAGGACGGGCAGGAGACGATCTCCAGCCCGCGCTCACGCAGCCCGAGCGACTCGAGAATGGCGTTGCCGACCTTGATCTCCTCAACCGGCGGCGCGGACAGCGACACCCGGATGGTGTCGCCGATACCCTCGGCGAGCAGCGCCCCGAACGCGACCGCGCTCTTCACCGTGCCCTGGAACGCCGGGCCGGCCTCGGTGACACCCAGGTGCAGCGGGTAGTCGCACTGCTCGGCGAGCAGCCGGTACGCCCGGATCATGACCACCGGGTCGTTATGCTTCACCGAGATCTTGATGTCCCGGAAGCCGTGCTCCTCGAACAGGGAGCATTCCCAGAGCGCGGACTCGACGAGCGCCTCGGCGGTCGGCTTGCCGTATTTGTCGAGGATGCGCTTGTCCAGCGAGCCGGCGTTCACGCCTATCCGGATGGGCACCTTCGCGGCGGCCGCGGCGTGCGCGATCTCCCGGACCTTGTCGTCGAACTTGCGGATGTTCCCCGGGTTCACCCGCACGGCCGCACACCCCGCGTCGATCGCCGCGAAGACGTACTTCGGCTGGAAGTGGATGTCCGCGATGACCGGGATCTGCGACTTCTTGGCGATCGCCGGGAGCGCCTCGACGTCGTCCTGGGATGGCACCGCCACGCGGACGATCTGGCAGCCGGCTGCGGTCAGCTCGGCGATCTGCTGCAGCGTCGCGTTGACGTCGGCGGTCAGCGTGGTCGTCATCGACTGCACGCTCACCGGGGCGCCCCCGCCGACCGGCACCGAACCGACCATGATCTGGCGGCTCTGGCGGCGCGGCGCGAGGGGCGGCGGCGGTACGGCCGGCATGCCGAGACTGACTGCGGTCACTTCACATCACCTGGCGAAGATCGTGATCGGGTTGACGACGTCCGCGGTGATCGTGAGCAGCGTGAACGCACCGCCGATCAGGATCACCGCATAGGTGAATGGCATGAGCTTGTAGTAGTCCACGCGCCCGGGATCGGGTTTGCGTAGTCGAGCATAGATCCACGACCGGGCCTTCTCGTACCAGGCGATCGCGATGTGACCACCGTCGACCGGCAGCAGTGGCAGCAGGTTGAAGATCCCGATGAACACGTTCAGCGAGATGAAAATCATCAGGAAGACCTGCGGCACGCCGGCCTCGATCGCCTCGCCCCCGAGCCTGCTCGCGCCCACCACGCTGATCGGGGTGTTCGGGTCGCGCTCACCGCCCATGATCGAGTGCCAGAGCGCCGGGACCTTGTCCGGGATCCGGCCGAGCGCCTCGAACGTGCCCTTGACGAGGGTCCAGCTGAACTGGCCGGTGGCGCCGAACGCCTCGATCGGGTTGGACTTGACGATGCCCGGCAGGTTCGTGGTCCAGCCGATGCCGGCCACCGCGACCTGGGACACCGGGCCCTCCGGGTCGTCCAGCGGCGTGCGCTGCGCGGAGACCAGGTCGACCGTGGCGCGCCCCGGCTGGCCGTTGCGGGTGTACTCGAACACCACCGGCCCCGGCCGGGCGGACCGGATGGCGTCGGTGAGCTGGCCGTACGTAGAGATCGGCGTGTTGCCGACCCGGGTGATCACGTCGCCGGTCTGCAGGCCCGCGGCGGCGGCCGGCCCCGCCCGGTCGGTGCCCACGCCCACGCGGCACGGCTGCTGCGTGATCACGGTCTGCACGCAGTCGCCGACCTGGATCATGGCCTGGGCCTTCATCTGACCGGCCAGGTCGTTCGGGACGGCCGGGTTCGGCAGCCCGATGAAGATCGCCGCGAACCAGGTGGCCACCAGCGCCAGCAGGAAGTGGGTGATCGAGCCGGCGGACATGACGACCGTGCGTTTCCACACGGGGAACCGCCACATCGCCCGCGGCTGGTCGGCCGGCGCGACGTCGTCGTCCTGCGGCGTCATTCCGACGATCTTGCAGAACCCGCCCAGCGGGATGGCTTTGAGCCCGTACTCGGTCTCGCCCCGGCGGAACGAGAACAGCGTCGGCCCGAATCCCACGAAATACCGGGTCACCTTCATGCCGAACCGCTTTGCGGTGATCATGTGACCCAGCTCATGCAGGCTCACCGAGATCAGGATCGCCAGCGCGAACGCCGCCACTCCCAACCAGTACAGCATCAGGCTCCCTCAGCCGCAGTCGCGATCATCCGCCCGGCATGGGCTCGGGCCCAAGCCTCCGCGGCCATTACGTCTTCGACGGTACCCGGTTCGGGGTAGTCGGGGGCCGCCGCGAGCACCGCCGCCACGGTGTCGACAATGCCCAGAAAAGGTAGCCGACCGGACACGAACGCGGCCACGCACTCCTCGTTCGCGGCGTTGTAGATGGCCGGCGCGCACCGCCCCGTCCGCCCCGCGTCCTTGGCCAGCCCGACCGCCGGGAACGCCTCGTCGTCCAGCGGGCGCAGCTCCCAGTTGTGCGCCTCGGTCCAGTCCACTGCCGCCGCCGCGTCGCGCACCCGGTCCGGCCAGGCCAGCGCGAGGGCGATCGGCAGCCGCATGTCAGGCGGGCTGGCCTGGGCCAACGTCGAGCCGTCGGCGAACTCGACCATCGAGTGCACCACCGACTGCGGATGCACCATGACCTCGATCGAGTCGTATGGCACGCCGAACAGCTCGTGCGCCTCGATCACCTCCAGCCCCTTGTTGACCATGGTGGCCGAATTGATCGTCACCACCGGGCCCATGTCCCAGGTCGGGTGCTTCAGCGCCTCCTCCGGTGTGACGTTCGTCAACTCCGCGCGCCGGCGCCCCCGGAACGCCCCGCCGCTCGCGGTCAGGATCAGCCGGCGTACCTCGCTCGCGGCCCCGCCGCGCAGGCACTGGGCCAGCGCGGAGTGCTCCGAATCGACCGGCACGATCTGCCCCGGCCGGGTCACCGCGGCCCTGACCAGCGGGCCGCCGGCCACGAGCGACTCCTTGTTGGCGAGCGCCAGGGTACGGCCGGAGCGCAGCGCGGCGAGCGTGGGCGCCAGGCCGAGGCTGCCCACCACGCCGTTGAGGACCACGTCACACGGCCACTGGGCGAGCTCGGTCATCGCGTCCGGACCGGCCACCAGCTTCGGGAGCCGGAAATCCCCGGTCGCCCATCCCCGCCGCTGCGCCTCCGCATAGAACGCGAGCTGCAAGTCCTGCAGCGCCGACGCGCGGGCCACCCCGACCGCCTCCACGCCCAGCTCCAGCGCCTGCGCGGCGAGCAGCTGCACGTTGCCGCCCCCGGCGCCGATCGCGACCACCCGGAACCGGTCCGGATTGCGCCGCACGATGTCGATCGCCTGACTGCCGATGGACCCGGTGGACCCGAGCAGGACGAGATCACGCATGCCGGTCATGATGCCGGACGGTTCGCGGACGGGCGCGGCCACGGGACTCACCTCCACGGGCATCCTGGCGACGCCAACGTTACCTTCGCCACCCCCGGCCGGAGCCTGTGGATAACGCCCCCTGTCGCCCGTCCACAGGTGGACAACGCTTCCTCAGCCGGCGCGCTACGCTCCCTCGTCATGACCTCCTTACCCGTGCGGGCCGACGTCGTGATCATCGGCTCCGGGCACAACGGCCTGGTCTCGGCGGTGCTGCTGGCGCGCGCCGGCCTCGATGTCGTCGTGCTCGAGGCCGCGGACGAGCTCGGCGGCGCGACCCGCACCGAGCACCCGTTCGCCAAGGCGCCCGGCCTCGGCCAGTCCACCGGTTCGTACCTGCTCGGCCTCATGCCGCCGGAGCTTCTCCGGACTCTCGACGTCGACATCCCGGTGCTGCGCCGCGATCCGCATTACTTCCTGCCGACGCCGGGGCCCGCCGGCTCGCCATACCTGCTGTTCGGCCGCGACCGCGAGGCCACCCGCGCCCAGATGGAGCGGTTCTTCTCGCCGCGCGACGTGGCCGCGGACGAGGCTCTGGCGGTGGAGATCGCGGCGCTGCGCGCCGATCTGGCGCCGGCCTGGCTGCAGGAGCCGGCGAGCGTCGAGGAGATCGCCGAGCGCCACATCCGGCCCGCGCTCCAATCCACCTTCATCGACCTGGTGCGCGGTTCCGTCGCCGACTACCTCGCCCGGTTCGGGTTCAAGAGCGAACTCCTGATGAGCATGTACGCGGTGACCGACGGCCTCTCCGGGCTGAACGCCGGCCCGGACGACCCGGGCACCGGGCACAACTTCCTGGTGCACAACATGTGCCGGCTGCCCGGCGCGGACGGCACCTGGATGATCGCCCAGGGCGGGATGGGCACGGTGTCCCGGACGTTCGCCGGCGCGGCCCGGGCCGCCGGGGCACGGATCTTCACCAGCTCGCCGGTGACCGCGGTGACCGTGGACGGCGGCGCCGCCAGCGGTGTGGTGCTGACCGACGGGCGGTCGGTCGGCGCCCGGGTGGTGCTGGGCGCGTGCGACCCGTACCGCCTGATGAGCCTCGTTCCGGCGGGTGCGCTGCCCGCCGAGCTCACCGAGCGCATGGCGTCCGTACGACGGCCCGGGACCACCCTCAAGCTCAACCTGGCGCTGTCCGGCCTGCCGAGGTTCTCCTGCCTGCCCGAGGACGCGCCGTCGCCGTTCGGGTCGACGATCCACCTGCTGCCGGGCTCGGCCGGACTCGCCGGGCCGGATTCCTCCGGGCTGGGCTCCGCCGGGGCGGCCCAGGGCGACTCGCCGATGGCCGCGCTGCGGGCGATGTGGGCGGACGTGCAGGCCGGGCGGTTGCCGGCGGAGCCGACGATCGAGTGGTACGTGCACACCACAGTGGACGAGAGGTTGCGCGACGACGCCGGGAACCACTCGTCGGCACTGTTCGTGCAGTCCGTCCCCTACACCCCGGACGGGACCACCTGGGACGAGGCGCTGCCCGGCTACGTGGAGCGGCTGCTGGAGATCTGCGACCGGTACGCGCCCGGCACCTCGGAGCTGGTGGTGGACACCATGCCGCTGACCCCGCCGGGCATCGAGGAGCACTTCGGGATCACCGGCGGCCACATTCACCACGTCGACAACACGGTGGCGTTCGACGAGCGCATGCCGTACGCGACGGGCCTTCCCGGCCTCTACGCGGGTTCGGCGGGCGCACACCCGGCC
>Ga0081539_10004234_pt1 | contig 16144 bp, 12 predicted proteins | sample TabmetS4T2R2_FD_71023 | JGI IMG/M metagenome (GOLD analysis project Ga0081539, IMG submission 71023) | Tabebuia heterophylla rhizosphere microbial communities from the University of Puerto Rico - S4T2R2 | ecosystem: Host-associated > Plants > Roots > Rhizosphere ...
TACTGCTTCGAGCGCGTCGCGTGCTGGAGCAGGAAGACCGTCTCCGGGTTGAAGAGGTGCACCTCGCCCTCGCGGCGCCACTGGTACTCGCCGCCGACCTCCAGCCGGCGGTGGGTGCGCTCGGCCGGGTTCGCCGGGTACGCCTTCTCGTGCCGCGCCTTCACCTCGGCGTGGATCTCGGCGAGCCCGGACCCGCCGATCCGCCCGCTGGTGCCGGCGAAGTAGCGCTGCAGCAGCCTGTTGTCCAGGCCGACGGCCTCGAAGACCTGGGCGCCGCAGTACGACGAGACGGTCGAGATGCCCATCTTCGACATGATCTTCAGGACGCCCTTGCCGAGCGCCTTCACGTAGTTGCGCACCGCGACGCGCGGGTCGAGGCCGGCGAGCGGGCCGGTGGCGATCAGGTCGTCGACCGACTCGAACGCCAGGTACGGGTTGACCGCGGCCGCGCCGTACCCGATGAGGAGCGCCGCGTGGTGCACCTCCCGGCAGTCGCCGGACTCGACCACCAGCGCCACCTGGGTACGGGTCTGCTCGCGTACCAGATGCTGGTGGACCGCCGCGGTGAGCAGCAGCGACGGGATCGGCGCGAGGTCGGCGTTGGAGTCGCGGTCGGAGAGGACCAGGATGCGTACGCCGTCCTCGATCGCCTCCGACACGTGCCGGCAGATCTGGGTGAGGCGCGCCTTGATGCCCTCGGCGCCGTCGCGCAACGGGTAGAGGCCGGAGACGCGCACCGCCTTGAAGCCGGGCAGGTCGCCGTCCTCGTCGATGGACAGCAGCTTGGCCAGCTCGTCGTTGTCGATGATCGGGTACGGCAGGACGATCTGCCGGCAGCTCGCCGGTCCCGGCTCGAGCAGGTTGCCCTCCGGGCCGATGGTCGTCGCCAGGCTGGTCACCAACTCTTCCCGGATGGCGTCCAGCGGCGGGTTGGTGACCTGGGCGAACAGCTGGTGGAAGTAGTCGAAGAGCAGCCGCGGCCGCTGGGACAGCGGTGAGATCGGCGTGTCCGTACCCATCGAGCCGAGCGGCTCGGCGCCGGTGCGGGCCATCGGCGCGACGAGGATCTTCAGCTCCTCTTCGGTGTAGCCGAACACCTGCTGGCGGCGGGTCACCGAGTCGTGGGTGTAGATGACGTGCTCGCGTTCCGGCAGGTCGGCGAGGTGGATCAGGCCGGCGTGCAGCCACTCTTCGTACGGCTGCGCGGCGGCCAGCTCGGCCTTGATCTCGTCGTCGTGCACGATCCGGCCGGTCTCGGTGTCCACCATGAACATCCGGCCCGGCTGCAACCGGCCCTTCGCCACCACGGTGGCCGGGTCCAGGTCCAGCACGCCGGCCTCGCTGCCGAGGACGACCAGGCCGTCGCTGGTGTGCCACCAGCGACCCGGGCGCAGGCCGTTGCGGTCCAGCACCGCGCCGATTCTGGCGCCGTCGGTGAACGCGACGCTGGCCGGGCCGTCCCACGGCTCCATGAGGCTCGCGTGGAACCGGTAGAACGCGCGCCGCGCGGGCTCCATGGCGGTGTCGTTCTCCCATGCCTCCGGGATCATCATGAGCACCGCGTGCGGCAGGCTCCGCCCGGCCAGGTGCAGCAGCTCCAGCACCTCGTCGAAGCCGGCCGAGTCGGACGCCTCGGGCGTGCAGATCGGGAACAGCCGCCGGATCCTGCCGGGCAGCGCCTTCGACTTGAGCAGCGCCTCGCGGGCCTGCATCCAGTTCTTGTTGCCGCGGATCGTGTTGATCTCGCCGTTGTGCGCGATGAACCGGTACGGGTGGGCGAGCGGCCAGGACGGGAAGGTGTTGGTCGAGAACCGCGAGTGGACCAGCGCGATCGCGCTCTCCACCCGGTGGTCGGACAGGTCCGGGAAGAATGCCGGCAGCTGGGCCGGGGTCAGCATGCCCTTGTAGGCGATGGTCCGCGACGACAGCGTCGGGAAGTACACCGGCACGCCGCGCTGCGAGGTCTCCCGCTCGGCCTGCTTGCGGATGCAGAACGCCACCCGGTCCAGCTCGATACCCTGCAGCGGCTCACCCGCCGGCCCCGCCTTGGAACCGGTGAGCCGGTGCGCGGCCAGGAACACCTGCTTGATCACCGGCCGGGCGGCGTCGGCGGTCGCCCCGAGGCCGTCCGGCACCACCGGCACGTTCCGCCAGCCCAGTACCTCACCGCCCTCGATCAGCGCGTACTTCTCGAAGACCTTGATGGCGCGGGCGGCGGCCTTGGGGTTGTTGGGCAGGAACGCGAGACCGGTCGCGTACCGGCCGGGCGGGGGGAGCTCGAGGTCAACGGCGCAGCGATAGAACGCGTCCGGCACTTGGAGCAGGATGCCGGCGCCGTCCCCGGTGTTGTGCTCCGCGCCACGGGCCCCGCGGTGATCGAGCCGGATCAGGGCCGACAGGCCCTGGGCCACGACGTCGTTGGAGCGGCGGCCGTACAGGTCGGCCACGAAGGCGACACCGCAGGCGTCGTGCTCGTGGGCCGGGGAGTACAGGCCTTCAGGGTGCGGAACAGCCACCGGGCCTCCAGTCGTCGCTCATCGTTGTGCCAGGTCGGGACGACATCGGCCCTGCAAAGTCACTCGATACTACGTTACGGGCAACCGGCCCTCGACAGGTGCGGATGGATCACACTTCGGTCGCTGTGATTCGGTAGTCTCGCGCGGTGGCGTATCAGGATCCCGACGTCTTCGTCCGGCTGGAGCGCTTCTACGACGCCCTGCCCCGGTCCGACGCCCGCGCGGAGGAATTCGGAGGGTTGGTGCTCTTCGTCCGCGAGGGTGCTGGCTGGCCGTTCTACGGCCGCCCGCGGGCGGGTGCGGACACGCCGTCTGCCGCTGATGTTACTGCGGTACGGCAGCGGCAACGAGACCTCGGCCAGCCCGAGGCGTTCGAGTGGGTCCACGAGAACACCCCCGACCTCCTGGCCGTCGCCCGGTCCGCCGGCCTCGAGGTGCTGCTCGCGCCGCTGATGGTGCTGGAGACCGCGGCGCTGGTGCCGGATCTGCCGGTGACCGGCGCCACCATCCGCCTGCTGGACCCGCACTCCGCCGGTTTCGCCGCCGATCTGGCGGCCAGTCGCGCGGTGGCGCAGCTCGGTTTCGGGGAGCCGGCCGCCGCGGCCGCGGCCGCCACGGACGGCGCACTGATCACCGAGCCGGCCGGCCCGGCGCACCGCGACGCGGTGCCGCCGCCGGACCCGGAACTGATCGAGGCGGCCCGCGAGCGGATGCTGTCCGGCCGGATGACGACCGGTGTGGTGGATTCGCCGACCGAGGGGATCCTGTCCAGCGGCGTGGTGCAGCGCGTGGGCGACGTCGCGGAGATCGCCGGGGTGGCGACGCTGCCGTCGGCGCGCCGGCGCGGTTACGCGTCGCAGCTCACCGCCACGCTGGCCCGGCACGCATTGCAGAACGACGTGAACCTGGTGTTCCTGTCGGCCGGCGACGACGACGTGGCGCGGCTGTACTCGCGGGTCGGGTTCCGCCGCATCGGCACCGCGTGCATAGCCGAGCCCTCCCCCGCCCCGCTGTAATCCCGCCACCCTCCGCGTCTCTCCCCCGCGATCTTGGAGTTGTGGTTGCCCTTACGCGGCTTTGCGCCCGATTCGTTCCAACCACAACTCCAAGATCGCGGGGTCTGCCGCCGGCGACCCGCCGGATCGGGTGGAGCGAGGGCTCAGGCGGGGGGTGTCCAATCGGCAGCGGTGCCGGAGGCGCGGCCCAGCAGGCGGGGGCGGAGCTGGTTCAGCGCCGCGTCCCGGGCCCGCAGCGCCAGCCGCCCGCGCGCCTGAACGACCGCGGACATCCGCCGAGTCTGCCGCACGACGCTGGTGGTTCGCGGCCGGCGGGCCCGGCCGTACGCGTCGATCGCGGCGCACAGCTCCGGTCCCGGCTCGACGGCGGCCACCAGCGACCGCAGAGTGGCCGCGTCCTCGAACGCCAGGCAGGCGCCCTGCCCGAGGTGGTGCGGCATGGCGTGGGCGGCGTCGCCGAGCAGCACCACCCCGCCCGGGCCGGACCGGAAGCCGTACGACCGGGGCAGCGGCCGCAGCTCGCGCACCTCCTGCGGCAGCAGGTCCTCCGGGCGGGTCGCATCGAGCAGAGCGCCCACCGGCTCGTGCCAGCTGGCGAACCAGCGCCGCAGCAACGCCAGCTGGGTGGCCGGCGGCTCGGGGCGCGGCGCGCCGGCGGCGGTGGCCACCCAGTAGATGCCGCCGCGACCGGCGGTGCGCGCACCGAGCGGGATGGAGACGAAGCGGTAGCCGGCGCCCAGGGTCTCGCCGCCCGCGGCCAGCTCGTCGGGCAGCCGCGGCGCCCGGTAGCCCGGGATGACCGCCTGCCAGGCGGCGAAACCCGACCCGACCGCGGCGGCCTCGGGGGCGAGTCCGCGGCGGACCGCGCTGTCGATGCCGTCGGCCGCGACCAGCAGGTCCGCGGAGAACCAGGTACGGCCGTCGCCGACCGCCGGACGGTGCCCGCGGCCGATCCGTACCGCGGTCACCGCGGTGCCGGTCCGGATCTCCACCCGATCCCCCAGCCCGGCCACCAGAGCGTCGTACAGGTCCTCGAGGTGGACGACCGCGGGTGATGGGCCGCCGTTCGCGTTGCCGTTCTGCCGGGACCGCGGGACCACCAGCCACTGCCCGTCCGGGCGGCGGACGCCACCGTCCGGCAGTGGCGCCGCGATCGCCGCCCACCCGCCGTCCGGGTCGAGGGCGTCCAGGGCGCGCCGGCCGTTGGGCCACAGCACCAATGCGGTCGGCGCCGCGGACACCCGCTCACCACGTTCCAGCAGCGTCACCCGCCAGCCGGCGCGCGACAGGCCGCCGGCGGTGGCCAGTCCGGCCATCCCAGCACCCACCACGACCGCCGTGCGCACGCCACCGCCTTCCCGCGGAGCAGGGATTCAAGCTTCGTCGGTGGATCGGGCCGAAGACCCGGCCTTTTCCACCGGACCCTCGGGCTTGTGCGGCACCGGCGGCAGGACGCCGGTCCGCTGGTACGCCTGGAAGCGATCCGCACTGACCACCTGGTACGCCTTCGGCCCGCGCGATCGCGGGGACTTCCCGGCGCCCACGTCCACCGCGGACACGTCACTCTCCGCGGCCGGCTCCGGCTCGTTCTCCGGCGCGTCGACCGGCACCACGTACTCGCGTGGACCCTTGACCACCAGGAAATACACCAGAGCCGCCACGAACACCAGGATCGAGGTGAACACGTTCAGCCGGACACCGAGGATCCGGTTGGCCTCGTCGACACGCAGCATCTCGATCCAGCAGCGGCCGGCCGTGTACGCCATCGCGTACAACGCGAACGCCCGGCCCCGGCCGAACTTGAACCTGCGGTCCATCAGGAACACGAACACGCCGGTCGCGACGTCCCAGATCGCCTCGTAGAGGAACGTCGGATGGTACAGATCGGGCAGGGTGACCGGCTTGCCGTCGATGACCGCGGCACGCCCCGGGTTGGACCGGTCCATGTCGTGGACCCGCAGCCCCCAGGGCAGTGTGGTCACGCGGCCGTACAGCTCGTTGTTGAACCAGTTGCCGAATCGGCCGATCGCCTGCGCGATCGGCAGCCCGGGCGCCAACGCGTCGGCGAGCACGCTCAGCGGCAGGCCCAGCTGCCGCGCCGCCAGCCACGCGCCGAGCGTCCCGCCGGCGACCGCCCCCCAGATACCGAGGCCACCCTCCCAGATGTAGAACGCGTGGATGGGACTGCCGCCCGCGCCGAAGTAGTCCTGCGGCGACGTGATCACGTGGTAGATCCGCGCGCCCACGATGCCGAACGGCACCGCCCACACCGCCACGTCGAGCGACGCCCACGGCGCGACACCGCGGTGGCGGAGCCGCACCTCCATGATCAGGACGGCGGCGACGATGCCCAGCACGATGCACAGCGCGTAAGCCCGGATCGGCAGCCCGAACACGTGCCACACCGACGTCGTGGGGCTGGGAATGGCGGCGAGCTTCACGGATGCACACGCTACCGTCGCGGCATCCCGACGCAATCACAAGGGCTCGCGAAGCCGTACCCCTTCTGCCAACTCGGCACTCAGCGCGCGCAGCCGTTCCTGCCCGGTCGCCGTATCCGGCGCGTCCAGCACGCAGCGGACCAGCGCGCTGCCCACGATCACGCCGTCGGCGAACGCGGCCACCTCGGCCGCCTGGGCACCAGTGCCGACACCGAGGCCGACTCCGACCGGCATGTCCGGGTCGATCGCCCGGACCCGGGCGACCAGTTGCGGGGCCTGCTGCGACACCTGGGTACGGGCGCCGGTGACGCCCATCAGCGCGGTGGCATACACGAAACCGCGGCAGTGCGCCACCGTCATCGCGATCCGCTCGTCCGTTGAGGACGGCGATACCAGGAAGGTGCGGTCGACGCGGTACTCGTCGGAGGCCGCCAGCCATTCGGCGGCCTCGTCCGGGATCAGATCCGGCGTGATCATGCCGGTGGCGCCGGCCGCGGCCAGGTCGCGGGCGAACGCGCGGACCCCGTACTTCTCGATGGGATTCCAGTACGTCATCAGCACGACCGGCGCGCCGGTCGCCGCCACCGCCTCGATGATCCGGAGCGTGTCCCGGGTGCGGACCCCGCCGGCGAGCGCGATGTCGCTGGCCCGCTGGATCACCGGGCCGTCCATCACCGGGTCCGAGTACGGCAGCTCCACCTCGATGACGTCGCAGCCGGCCTCGGCCATGCCCACCATCGAGGCGATGCTGGCGTCAATGGTCGGGAATCCGGCCGGCATGCAGCCGACCAGTACGCCGCGGTTCTCCGCCGTCGCCTTCGCGAAGACCTCGGCGATGCTCACGCCGGGCCCTCCTTGTGCACGCCCTCCCGGCCGTCGCTCCGCTCGGTGCGGCCGGTCATGCGCTCTCCCCCGGCACCAGTGTCTCCTCCTCGTCGAGCAGGCCGAAGTACGCGCCAGCGGTGTGCACGTCCTTGTCGCCGCGGCCGGACAGGTTGACCACGATCGTGGGTGTCCGGCCCAGCTCCGCGGACAGCCGCGGTGCTATCCGCGCGGCGCCGGCCAGCGCGTGCGCGCTCTCGATCGCGGGGATGATCCCTTCGGTACGGCAGAGCAACTGGAAGGCGGCCATCGCCTCGGCGTCGCTGACCGGCTGGTAGGTCGCCCGACCGGTGTCGTGCAGCCAGGCGTGCTCCGGGCCGACGCCCGGATAGTCCAGGCCGGCGGAGATCGAGTGCGACTCGACGGTCTGCCCGTCGTCGTCCTGCAGCACGTACGTCCGGGCGCCGTGCAGCACGCCGGCCGACCCGCCGGTGATCGACGCGGCGTGCCGCCCGGTCTCGACGCCCTCGCCGCCGGCCTCGAAGCCGTACAGGCGCACGCCCGCGTCCGGCACGAACGCAGTGAAGATGCCAATCGCGTTCGAGCCGCCGCCGACGCAGGCGGCCACCGCGTCCGGCAGCCGGCCCAGCTGCTCCAGGCACTGGGCGCGGGCCTCGGTGCCGATGCCGCTCACGAAATCGCGCACGATCTCCGGGAACGGGTGCGGCCCGGCCGCCGTGCCGAGCAGGTAGTGCGTGGTGTCCACGCTGGCGACCCAGTCGCGCAGCGCCTCGTTGAGCGCGTCCTTGAGGGTACGGGAGCCGGTCGTGACCGGGACCACGGTGGCGCCCAGCATCCGCATCCGGGCCACGTTCAGGGCCTGGCGGCGGGTGTCGGTCTCGCCCATGTAGACGACGCAGTCGAGGTCGAGCAGCGCCGCGGCGGTGGCGCTCGCGACACCGTGTTGGCCGGCACCGGTCTCGGCGATCACCCGGGGTTTGCCCATCCGCTGGGCGAGCAGCGCCTGGCCCAGCACGTTGCGGACCTTGTGCGCACCGGTGTGGTTCAGGTCCTCGCGCTTGAGCAGGATCTCCGCGCCCACCTCGGCGGAGAGCCGCTCCGCGCGGTAGAGCAGCGACGGCACGCCGGCGTAGTCGCGCAGCAGCCCGGCGAGGCGGTCCTGGAACACCGGGTCGGTCTTGGCGATGCGGTACGCCGCGTCCAGCTCATCGAGCGCCTTGACCAGCGCCTCCGGAACGAAACGGCCGCCGTACCGGCCGAAGTGCCCGGCGAAGTCGGGAAGGGTCATCGGACCGGCCTCGGGGTCGCGGGGTGGTTGCCCGCGTTCACCAGTTCCGCCACCGCGTCACGGGGACTCTTCTGGGTCACCAGGCCCTCACCGACCAGCACCGCGTCGGCGCCGGCGGACGCGTACCGGATCAGGTCGTGGGGACCCCGGACACCCGACTCGGCGACCTTCACGACGTTGTTCGGCAGGCCGGGGGCGATCCGCTCGAACACCAACCGGTCCACTTCCAGTGTCTTCAGGTCCCGCGCGTTGACGCCGATCACGTGCGCCCCGGCGGCCAGCGCCCGGTCGGCCTCCTCCTCGTTGTGCACCTCGACCAGCGCGGTCATGCCCAGCGACTCGATCCGTTCCAGCAGGCCGACCAGGACGTTCTGCTCCAGCGCCGCGACGATGAGCAGCACCAGGTCGGCGCCGTGGGCGCGGGCCTCATGGACCTGGTACGCCGACACGACGAAGTCCTTGCGCAACACCGGCACCTCCACCGCGGCCCGGACGGCGGCCAGGTCGGCCAGCGAGCCGCCGAACCAGCGGCCCTCGGTCAGCACGCTGATGCATCGGGCGCCGCCGGCCGCGTACTCCCCGGCCAGCTCGGCCGGATCGGGGATCTCCGCCAGCGCACCCCGCGACGGTGACGACCGCTTGACCTCCGCGATCACCGCCACGCCCGGCTTGCGCAGCGCCGCGTACGCGTCGATCGCGGGCGGGGCCGCGGCGGCGAGATCGCGTACCTCATCCAACGAGACCTGCTCCTGCCGGTGCGTCACGTCCTCGCGCACCCCGGCCAGGATCTCCTCGAGGACGTTCTGCGGACCCGCACCACGCTCGGCGGGTACGCCCCTGCCCGCTCCCGCCTGATCGGATGTCACCTAATGACTCCCCTCTCCGGGTGTCTTCCGCCCGATGCTAGGGGGCCGAAGACATCGGCAACCGCTGGGGGTATGGCGCGGCGCACATCCGCGGCTGGGGCATAATGCGCAGCCTGGCACCCCTGTCACGTCCGTCACAGTCGTTCCCGCCGCCGGGTCGGCGCTGGGCTGCGGCACCTCGGATGATCGGTGGATCCCCGCCTCGCGTTGACGTGGCCGTCACCCCGTGGAAATACGGCTCAGCCACCATCATCCTCGGGCACACTGGTCGGCGGAGTCGCGAACGCCGCACCGCCGAGGATTTCTTGTGGAGTCGACCATGGCCACTGCCGAGCTGCCGGGCATCGCCGCCGTCTCCCGCGCCGTCGTGTCCGCCGCCGCGGAACTGGTGGCGGGCGTGGAGCGCGCGATGGTCGGCGACGGCAAGGTACGCACGGCGCGGGGGAACGCGTGGGCTGCGCTGCAGGCGGATCGGGCCCGGGCGCGGGCGCGCGCCGACATGGACGAGTTGGTCGCGACGCTGCTGGCGCGTCCAACCCCCCGCGATCTTGGAGTTGTGGTTGGAGCAAAAGAGGCGATAAGCCGCTAAAAGGCAACCACAACTCCAAGATCGCGGGAGACTTGATCGCGCGTCGTGGAGCGGATGAGGCGGTCAGTGCAGGGTCGGGTCGTCACCGCGATCCAGGGCGTCCCAGGCTGCTCTCGTGTCCACCGGCGCCTGCACGCCGTCGGAACGGTCCGGGTACGCGGAGCGGTCGCGGGGGGTGTGCGGGAGGGTATGCCCGGCGGGCGGCAACGGCCCGGTGGTGGCAGCCGGCTCCTCCCGCGGCGGGGGAACTCTTCCCCGCTCGTACCTCGAACCCATGGCGGGCCAGCGATGACCGTGCCGCGCGGCGGCCACGCCCGCGGCGACGATCATCGCGCCGCCGAGGACGCACGCGGCCGGCCAGACCGTCGCACCCGCACCGGCCCGGCCCGCGTCGAGGCCGGCACGGCCGAGAACAGCGGCGGCCGCCACCCCCGTGCCGGCCAGCACCAGCAGGCCGCCGAGCATGCGCCGGACCCTGCCCCGGGTGGCCAGCAGCGCCCCGGCCCCGGCCAGCGCCACGAGGGCCAGGCCGACCAGCACCGGCGCCTGTTCGGCGCCGGTCCGGGCGGTGCGCAGGTCCGGCAGGCCGGACCGGGTGACCACATGCAGCGACCACACGCGGGTGGCGCCGTAGAGCGCCAGCCCGGCGCCGGCGAGACAGGTCAGCACGGCGTACGCCAGCCGGCGGGACGGAGGCATCAGCGTGCCGCGCGCAGCGTCTCGGCCGCGGCGATCGCGGCCAGGACCGCGGCCGCCTTGTTCCGGCTCTCCTGCTCCTCGGCCGCCGGGTCGGAGTCGGCGACGATCCCGCCGCCGGCGCCGACGTACGCGCGGCCGCCGCGCAGCAGCGCGGTACGGATCGCGATGGCCATGTCCATGTCACCGGCGAAGCCGAAGTAGCCGACCGTGCCGCCGTAGAGCCCGCGGCGAGTGGGCTCGAGCTCCTCGATGATCTCCATGGCCCGTACCTTGGGAGCTCCGGACAGCGTGCCGGCGGGAAACGTCGCGGCCAGCGCGTCGAACGCGGTCCGATCCTCGCGCAACTCACCCACCACGGTGGACACGATGTGCATGACGTGGCTGTACCGCTCGATCCGGGCGAAGTCCGGCACCTCCACGGTGCCGGCACGGCAGACCCGGCCCAGGTCGTTGCGGCCGAGGTCGACGAGCATGACGTGCTCGGAGCGTTCCTTGGGATCGGCGAGCAGCTCGGCCGCCAGCGCGTTGTCCTGCTCCGGCGTCGCGCCGCGCCAGCGGGTGCCGGCGATCGGGTGCAGCAGGGCCCGGCGCACTCCACCCTCCTCCGCGCTGACCTTGAGGTGCGCCTCCGGCGACGAACCGACGATGTCGAAGTCGTCGAAGCGGAGCAGATACATGTACGGGCTTGGATTGGTGGCGCGCAGCACCCGGTAGACGTCCAGCGGATCCGCGTCCGTGTCCCGTTCGAACCGCTGGGCCACCACGATCTGGAAGCACTCGCCGGCCCGGATCGCCTCCTTGGCCTGCTCGACTGCCTTCTGGTGGCCGCCCGGCGGCGTGCGGCTCACCACATCCCCGGCCGGCACCCGCTGCACTGTGGAGATCATTGGCGGGATCGGCCGGGACAATGCCGTGGTCATCGCGTCCAGGCGCCCGACCGCGTGGTGGTAGGCTGCCCGTTTCTGCTGCTCCGTGGCGCCCGGGTCGAGGATCGCGTTCGCGACCAGGATCGCCGAGCCGTCGTGGTGGTCCAGCACCACAAGATCGGTGGCCAGCATCATGCCCAGCTCGGGCACCGGCAGATCGTCGACCGCGGTGGACGGCAGGCGCTCGAAGCGGCGGACCAGGTCGTAGCTGAGATACCCCACCATGCCGCCGGTCAGTGGCGGCAGGCCGGACGGCTGCTCGGTGGGCGCGGCCAGCGCCGCGACCGTCTCCCGGAGCGCGGTCACCGGATCCCCGTCCACCGGTACGCCGCTTGGCGGATCACCGAGCCAGGTGGCGCGGCCGTCCCGCTCGATCAGCGTCGCGGCACTGCGGACGCCCACGAACGAGTACCGCGACCAGGCCATGCCCTGCTCCGCCGACTCGAGCAGGAACGTGCCGGGGCCGCCGGCCAGCTTCCGATAGACCCCGACCGGTGTCTCGCCGTCGGCCAGCAGCCGCCGGGTGACCGGCACGACCCGCTTCGTCGTGGCGACGAAACTCTCCTCATCGGGAACGACGGCTCCGCTGGTCATCGGTGCGCTCCGGGCACCGGTAGCTCGTTGGTGAAGCACGTGTGCGTCCCGGTGTGGCAGGCCGGCCCGATCTGGTCGACCGTGACCAGTAGGGCGTCGCCGTCGCAGTCCAGCGCCACGGTACGGACGAACTGGTGGTGACCGGAGGTGGCGCCCTTCACCCAGTACTCGCGGCGGCTGCGTGACCAGTACGTGGCCCGGCCGGTGGTCAGCGTGCGGTGCAGTGCCTCGTCGTTCATCCACGCCAGCATCAGCACGTCGCCGCTGCCGTGCTCACGGACGATCGCGGGCAGCAGGCCGTCCGCCGTGCGCGTCAGCCGGGCGGCGATGGCGGGGTCGAGCTCGGACTTCGCGAGATCAGGTACGGGCACGGCTTGATTCTCCCCCATCCGGCCGCCGGTCCACGATCCGGTCAACCGTGCCGGACAGGGGGTGTGCCGCACGGCGGAGGACGGTACCGTGCCTCGTGCGCCGCACCTGCCCCGCGGGTACCGCCCGCGCTTGCGATTCGGGCGATGCGCCGCCTCGCGACGGGAGTCTTGATCGATGGAGTCGACGTCCAGCCCGGACCACGGCCGCCAGTCGCGCGGCCTCGCCCGCTTCTGGCCGGTGCACGGCACGTCCGCGCCGGAGCAGCGGCAGTCCGATGAGGCCGAGGCGGCGTCCGACTTCGCGTCCTCCCCGCCGGCCGGACCTTTGGTGGCCGGGTCATCGCCGGCCGGATCCTCCGCGACGGAAACCTCGGCCACCGGATCCTTGGCGGGCGAATCTCTGGCGGGCGGCCCCGTCGCCGGGTCCCGGCCGACTGGCGAGCAGCCCCAGGTGGACGCGATCCGGCCGGCCGCCCGGGCCGGCGAGACACACATGGTGGCGCTCGGCTCCCGGCGGCTCCCGGAGAGCGTCGACAGTGGCCGCCCGCCGGGCCAGGCCGGGCTGCCGGCGGCGGATCCGGAGCGTGAGGTGCGGGCTGTCGAGCCGGGTCCGCGGCACGGCGGGCCACCGATTCCCACCGCGCTGCCTCTGCCGCCGTCCCGCTCGCCGTTCGCGGCGATGGGCCCCGGGCCGGATGCCGGAGCCGACGGCATCCGCCCGGCGTCGTCGCCGTTCGGACCGGGATCGCCGTTCGCGCCCGCGTCGCGGTTCGGCCTCCGCCCGGCGCAGGGATCGGCTGGATCGGGCCCGCCCGGACCCCGGGACGCCGACGCCCCGGGCTCCGCGGTGCCGCGCGCCAGCGGTCGCGTCGAGTCCGGCGGGCCGGTGGCTGACAGATTCGACGCCCGCCGCCCGGACGCGGAGGACCCGGACCGGGACAGCAACACTCCGGAGTCGCGGGCGGCTCCGGCCGCGGCCGCGGCTGCGGCTCCGGCCGCGGCTGCGGCTCCGGCCGCGGCTCCGGGTGCGGCCGCGCCGGACAAGGACGGAAACGAGCGGAAGGGTGACGGCGCCGACGAGGCGGACCGGACCGGCGACCACGACGGGTGGCGCGCTCGGGGTTCACATCGCACCACGACCGGCTGGGCCTACGTTCCGACGTCGGGCATCCCGACGCTGGCCACCAGCACTCCCGTGCCCGGCGGCCCGGCGACCGATGGCGCCGGCCCGGGCGCCTCGGCCGCCGGCTCGCCACCACCCGGCACGGACGCCGCCGGCGGCGCACCCGCCCCCGGTGACCGGCGCAACCGGGACGAGGGGCCGCAGATCGCGATGCCCCGCCGATCGACCACGCTGGACGACGCCGAGCAGCCGCGGCCGCGCGTCGGTCGCCGGGCGGCGCCCGAGACCACTGACGAGACGAGCGAGACCGGCGGTGACACCGGCCGGGCCGGCTCCGACGGTGATGACGGCCGAGGGGACGCCGAGGAGAACCGTGATGCCCGGGCCCTGGCCGGCGCGGCTGACCGGAGTGCCGACGCCGAGGCGAACGACGAGGCCGCGGCTGTGGGCGCAGGCCAGGACGCCGCTCAGACGACCGTCGGATCGGGCGATGCGCAGGCCAAGCCCGATGCGCCGATGCGACCCGGCGACGTGGACGAGACGCTGATCGCATTCTGGGACGACAAGACCATCGAACGTTTCCGCGGCGAATGGCACGAGGTCAAGGCGGACTTCGTGGACGACCCAGTGGCGGCGATGACCCGCGCCCACGACCTGATCACCGAGGCGGTCGACGACCTGACCGAGGCGCTGCTGGCCGAGCGCGACCAGCTCGACCCGCTGCGTACCACGTCCACTCCGGACACCGAGAGCATGCGGATGGCGATGCGCGGCTACCGGGAGTTTCTGGACCGCATCCTGGCGCTCTAACGCCCGCACGAGCCTCCGCGATCTTGGAGTTGTGGTTGGAACGAACCGGGCGCAAAACCGCGAAAGGCTAACCACAACTCCAAGATCGCGGAGGATTCAGCGGCTCTGCTCGAGCCAGGACGCGTAGAGCTTCGCGTAGATCGAGTCCTCCTCCTGCACCAGGCGCGCGTGCGGGCCGCGCTGCACGATGCGGCCGGCGTCCACCACGATCACCTCGTCCGCGGCCTGCGCGGTGGACAGCCGGTGCGCGATGGCGACCGTGGTCCGGCCGCGGGTGACCGTGTCCAGCGCGTGCTGCAGCCGTACCTCCGTGGCCGGATCGACCGCGCTGGTCGCCTCATCCAGCACAAGCAGGTCCGGGTCGGCGACGTACGCCCGGACCAGGGCCACCAGCTGCCGCTCCCCCACACTCAAGCTCTCGCCGCGCTCGCCCACCGGCGTGTCCAGGCCGTCCGGCTGCCCGGCCAGCCAGTCGGCGAGGCCGAGCTCCGCGAACGCGCGGCACAGCTCGGCGTCGGTCATCTCGGGCCGGGCGAAGCGCACGTTCTCGGCGATCGTCGCGTCGAAGAGGAACCCGTCCTGCGGCACCATCACCACCCGCGCGCGGAGCGACGCGAACCGCACCGCGGGCAGCGGTGTGTCGGACAGCCGCACCTCGCCGGCGGTCGGGTCCATCAGCCGGGTCAGCAGCTTCGCGAATGTGGTCTTCCCGCTGCCGGTCTCGCCGACGACGGCGATCTTGGTACGGGCCGGGATGGACAGGTCCACACCGGACAGCACCGTCGGCCCACCCGGGTAGTGGAACCAGACGTCGTCGAAGCGCGCCGACAGCGGCCCCGGCGGCAGCTCCACGCCCACCTCGTCCGGGTCGGCGACGTCCGGCTCGAGATCGAGCACGTCCAGCACTCGCCGCCAGCCGGCGACCGCGTTCTGCGCCTCGTTCAGCACGTCCGTGGCGACCTGCACGGGCTGGATGAACAGCGTCACCAGGAACAGGAACGCGGTCAACGTGCCGACCGTGAGGCCGCCGCCGACGCCCAGCAGCACGCCGACCACCACAACGGCGGCGAGCGCCAGGCCGGCGCCGACCTCGCCACTGGAGAAACTGGTGACGCTGGTCAGCAGCGCCCGCTGCTGCGCCACCCGGAGATCCTCGATCGCGGCGTCGAGCCGCCGCTCGGTGCGGCCGGCCACGCCGTACGCCCGGATGACGGTGGCGCCCACGACGCTCTCGGCGACCGCGCCCAGCATCACGCCGGTCCGCTCCCGCACGGTCCGGTAGACCCTCGCGAGCCGCTGCTGGAACAGCCGGATCACCGCCATGGCCGGCACGAACGCGGCCAGCACCACAAGCGTGAGCTGCCACGAGTAGATCAGCATGACGACGGTGGCGACGACCAGCTGCCCGCAGGACAGCAGCAGCAGAACGCCGCCGGTCTGCAGGAACTGGGAGATCTGGTCGATGTCGCTGGTCACCCGGGCCACCAGCGAGCCGCGGCGTTCGGCCTGCTGGTGCAGCATGGACAGGTCGTGGATGTGCCGGAAGGTACGGGCGCGCAGCGCGGCCAGCGCGGTCTCGCTCACCGTGAACAGCCGCCGGGTCATGAGGTAGCCGCACGCCGTGGACGTCGCGAGGGCGGCCAGCGTGATGGCCACGACCAGCAGGACGACGCGCAGGTCGGGACCGCCCGGGGCGCGGATGCCCCGATCGATGCCCTGCTGGATGGCGACCGGGACAGCGACCCGCCCGCCCATCTGGACGAGCGCGAGCGCGATGGTGCCGCCCAGCCCGGGGCGCAGCTCCGGCGAGAGCGCGAGCCCGCGCCGGACGGTGGCCAGTGTGCCCTCGTCGCGTTCGGCGAGAGCGGGAGCGACGGTCATGCCGACACCCGTTCGGCCTCGGCCCGCTCGTACGCGGTCACCAGGTCCAGGTAGCCGGGCTCGCTATCCATCAGCTCCGCATGCGTGCCGGTCGCCACGACCCGGCCCTGCTGCAGGTAGACGACATGGTCGGCGAGCGCGATGGTGGCCCGCCGGTACGCGACCACCAGAATGGACGCTC
>Ga0081539_10004235_pt1 | contig 16128 bp, 8 predicted proteins | sample TabmetS4T2R2_FD_71023 | JGI IMG/M metagenome (GOLD analysis project Ga0081539, IMG submission 71023) | Tabebuia heterophylla rhizosphere microbial communities from the University of Puerto Rico - S4T2R2 | ecosystem: Host-associated > Plants > Roots > Rhizosphere ...
CGCCGCCACTCTTACGAGCGCCGCCGCATGACTCGGGGTCGTTATGGTTGGCTAGTCCTTTAACGTATGACTCTTTCATTCACTACAACTTGCCGGTTTATCCCGGCGCACTGAGGCAAAGCCGGCGCGATCAAGGCAGCGCCAACGGCGCGATCAAAGGCAGCGCCAACGGCGCGAAATATAAAAGCCCAGGGCAAGCGCGCAGCGCGTCGCCCTGGGTTATCACGGACCAAACGATATTGAGGCCTGAAAGGCCGAAATAACCCAGGCGCTATTCCGCCCTTTCAGGGCTCGAACCTTTTGATTTTCGGTTACCAGGGGCGACGCGCTTCGCGCTTGCCCCTGGCTGTCATATCCCGCGCCGTTGGCGCTCCGACCGGGTTCCGGTTTTGACTGTCCGGGCAAGCCCCTTGAAGCGTTTCATAACTCACGGAGGTCGGTCAGTATTTTTATGACGAACGCCAAACTGCTAACGAAGGAAAACATCAAAGATGTTTACACTCTCTCACCTGTACAGGAAGGAATTCTTTTTCACTCACTCCTCGAAGAAGACTCTACCTACTTCCAGCAAGCCGCTTTTCGTTGGCGCGGCGAGTTGAACGTCAACCATGTCCAGGAAACGCTACAAGAACTGGTCAACCGGCACGAAGTGCTGCGAACCATTTTCAAGTACGAGGGACTGGATGTGCCGTTACAGATCGCGTTGAAGGAGTGGAGCGCAGATTTCATCTATCGTGACTTACGCCACCTCACAAACGCTGTGGAGCAGCAAAAATTTCTTAACGAATTCAGAAAGGCTGATCGCGAGAAGCTCTTCGATCTCAGGAAAGACGCTCTCATCCGACTCGCAGTGCTGCAACTCGCAGACGATGAGTATGAGCTACTCTGGAGTCATCATCACATCATCATGGATGGCTGGTGTCTAAACATTCTCCTCTCTGAGTTTTTCGAGATCTATCACAGCAAGCAGGAGCAGCGACCAGCGCGTCTGCCTGAGGCCCAACCGTACAGCCTCTACATCAAGTGGCTTGAAAGCCGCGATAAAGAAAAAGCTCAGGAATACTGGCAGACCTATCTGAAGGGTTACAGCGAAGCGGCGCGCTTCTCGACGCAAAAGCCGGCGGCCGGACGCGAATATTTGCGCGAGAGGTTTCTGCACAACATCGGAGCTGACAGGCTAAGCGCCCTGCAATCGCTGGCCGCGAGCAATCGCGTCACAGTCCCACATTTGCTGCGTGCGATTTGGGGCCTGATCGTGGCGAGATACGCAGGCATGCGCGATGTCGTGTTCGGCGAAGTCATCACTGGAAGGCTGCCTGAGATCGACAAGGTCGAGACGATGATCGGCCTCTTCATCGACACAATTCCGGTCAGGGTTAAGCTCAACGAGAACGATCGGTTTACAGATCTGCTGGCGCTCGTCAGGCACGATTCTCTCGCTCGTGAAGAGTACAGCTACTTCCCACTGAACGAGATTCAGTCTCTTTCTGAAATCGAAGGCAGCCTGTTTGATCACCTGGTTTGTTTCCACAGCCACTCAGGACGTCCCGTTCAGAGCAACAACGGAAAGGGCGACAACCTCTCGATCGTCGACTCCTTTGAACAAACAAATTACGATCTCATGCTCGACGTGCACCTGGGCCAGACTCTGGTCCTTTCTTTCACTTACAACGGACACGTCCATGAGCGATCGTTTATCGAGCGCCTGGGGAGAGTCTTCGATACCGTAATGGACCAGGTGTCAGCGCAGCCGTCGATCCCCGTCAACAACATCGGACTGCTGCCGAAGGAGGACCGTGCCCTCCTGGACCAGTTTAACGCGACCGACCGGGAGTTTCCGGCGCAGCGCTCGGTAGCGGAGATCATTGAAGAGATTGCTGCGGCTACACCCGAGCGAACGGCCATTACTTTTCGAGAGCAGACTGTCAGTTACGGCGAGTTGAACGACAGGGCCAACCGGCTGGCCCACTTCCTTAACTCCCGGGTGTCACTCGCGCAGGACCAGCGCGTTGCCCTCGTCATGGACCGTTCTGACTTGATGGTGGTCTGCATCCTGGCCGTCTGGAAGCTGGGGGCCGCTTATGTGCCCATTGATGTCAATTATCCGGCCGAACGCATTCGCACCCTCGTCGCTGATGCCGAGGCCCGGCTGGTGCTAACCGACAGCGCGACCGCTGCCGCCGGCTTATCGCCCGAAACCGCAGGGCTTATCCGTTTGGACCAGCACGCCGCTGAGCTGGCGGCGGCGCCAGCCGGTAATCTAGGGCGGTCTTTCTCCCCCGCGAGTCTCGCCTATGTGATCTACACCTCCGGCTCGACTGGCAAACCCAAAGGCGCGATGATCGAGCACCTCGGCATGCTCAACCATCTCTTCGCCAAGATTGCTGACTTTGAGCTGGACGGCGACAGTGTGGTGGCCCAGAACGCTTCCCACTGTTTTGATGTTTCCGTCTGGCAATGGTTCGCGGCGCTGCTGGTGGGCGGCCGCACCGTCATCTACGACAACGAGACGGTCCTGAATCCCGAGACTCAACTGCAACGACTGGCCGCCGATGGCGTTACCATCTTCGAAACTGTTCCTTCTTATCTCGAGGTGATGCTCAATGTGGTGGAAGAGAAACAGTTGACCCAGCAGTTCGCCACGTTGCGCTACATGATCGTCAACGGCGAAGTCTTCATACCGGCGCTGGCGCGCAAGTGGTTCGCACTCGTGCCTACCGTCAAGCTGGTCAACGCCTACGGACCCACTGAAGTCTCAGACGACTCGAACCACTACATCATGAGTGAAGCGCCGCCTTACGAGATAATCCCGCTGGGCGCGACTTTGCCGAATATGCGCATCTACATCGCCGATGAGCACATGAACCTCTGTCCGATTGGCGTCAAGGGCGAGATCCTGATTGCCGGGACTGGGGTGGGACGCGGCTATCTCAACGATGAAGAAAGAACACGCCGTGCTTTCACCGAAGATCCTTTCCGCCCGGAGCGCGGCGTCCGTCTTTATCACACCGGGGACCTGGGCCGTTATCTCGACGACGGCCGGCTGGAATTTGCCGGGCGCAAAGACCACCAGGTCAAGGTGCACGGGTTTCGCATCGAGTTGGAAGAGATTGAAGCGGTGATCATGCAACACGCCTCAGTGCGCGACGCCATGGTGATTGACAAGCAGGATCCGGCAGGCAACAGCTATCTCAGTTGTTATCTGGCTGCGGACGAGGGTTTTGACGTCGAGGGGCTGCGCAGTTTTGTGAGCCAGAAGCTGCCGCACTACATGGTGCCCGCTTACTTCAAAGTGCTGCCCAGTCTGCCGCTCAATGAGAATGGCAAACACGATCGCAAGGCCCTGATGCAGTTGCCCGACGCGGTGGAGCACGGTGACCACCGCACTACTTACCTTGCGCCCAGAGATGAAGTCGAGGAGCGGCTCGCGCGGGTGTGGCAGGAAGTGCTGCGGCTGGAAAAGATCGGCATCAAGGACGACTTCTTCGCGCTCGGCGGCGACTCGTTCAAGGCCATTCGCGTGGTCTCGAAGTTTGGCCGCGGCTTTCTGGTGCCGGACCTCTTTAACAATCCCACTGTGGAAAGGCTCGCCGAGATTGTGCGGCGCCACGGCGACGGGCCTCGGTCGTTGCTCTACGAGTTGTCGCCGAAGGGGGAATATAAAAAGGTGGCGGTGGTGGCCGTGCCGCACTCGGCGGGTGATCCGCTCGTCTATCAGCGCACGGTGGAAGCGTTACAACAACTAAGCAATGAGCATCAGTTCTTTGCCGTGGCGCAGCCTCGTCCCGAACCGGAGGAGGGTGAGACCTACGAGCGCCTTTTACAGCAACTCACCGAAGAGATAATGCGCGAAATCAGGGAGATACGCATTCCTGTCATTCTCTACGGTCAATCAAACGGATCGGGCTTGACGCTCGAGCTCGCACGCGCGATGGAACGAGAGCAACTCGACCTCAGAGCTGTCTGCATGGGCGGCGCTTTGGGTCGGCTCCATATCGCTCCGAGCACTGTGGGCGTTGATACACGGTCGGACGAGGCCCTTCTCACTTTCGTAAATGGGCTGGGCGCAACCGTGCCGGAAGACCCGGCTGATATCGCCATGTTCCTACGTAACTTCAGGTACGACGGGATCATTGCCACGATTGCTTATTACAACGCTTTGCACGACATGCAAAACGGCTCGTACGTGAAACTCGAAGCGCCGCTTTTCTGTGTCACGGGTAATCGAGATCCGATCACTCGCAACTATCAGACGAAATACAAAGATTGGTTCAAATATGCGCGCCGCGTCGGACTGGTCGTGATTAATGACGTGGGCCATTACCTGCTCCGTGACACACCTGAGGATGTCGCCCGCCTGCTTCATCGCATCGGCGCAGAGGACTTCGAAGGCGTGACTGACGACGAGGGCAGACCAACTGGCGTCTTCACCAGGTTGCGTGCGGTGTTCGCACGACGTTGAAGAAAAATACGTGATGACGACGTCAAACAGTTTCGATCAGTTTCCGATCATCTTCACGCACGTTCCGCGCACTGCCGGCACAACGCTGGTCACGATCCTGGAGCGGCAATACAGGCCGGACCAGCAGTTCTATTTTTACGTGCGAGAGAAGTTTGGGACTACCCACGAGGCGCTCGAAGAATTTATGCAGCTCCCGGAGGAGAAGCGTAGCCGGCTAAAAGTTTTGCAGGGACACATGAGCTTTGGTCTTCATCGATATTACGACCGCTACACCTACATCGCTCTGTTCCGCGATCCGGTCGAGCGGGTCGTGTCCTATTACTACTACATTATCAAGCGGCCCGGCCATTACTTACACAACATCGTGCTTGCCAACCGGATGGGCCTCGAAGAGTTTGTCAAAGCCGGGTTGAGCACGGAATTTGACAACATCCAGACACGTCAAATTTCCGGCGTCGAAGGTGTGTCTTATGGCAAGTGCACCGGGAAGATGCTGGAGACAGCCAAGCTCAATATCGTACGGCAGTACGCAATTGCAGGATTAACCGAGCGCTTCGACGAGACCGTCATGCTCATGAAGCAACATTTCGGCTGGCATTATCCGCTGTATAGCAGGCGGAATGTGCAAAAGAACAAGCCTGTGAAAGACAAGATTCCTGAGTCAACTCTGAAGCTTATTGAGCAGACGAACGCACTGGACGTCGAGTTGTACCGTTTTGCGAAAAAGAAGTTTGAGCGACTTTTGTCCGAGCAGGACGAATCGTTTCATACGGAGCTGAATAAGCTCAAAAAATATAATGCCTGGCTGGCAGGGCTCCATCCGCGCCTGGGCGATGCCGGCCTCGCTCTTTGGAGTTTGTATCTTAAATTAAACCGTTAGATTCGCATTAAAAGACCAGGTCAACGGGTTGATCGCGGGCTGGACTCTCTCATGGCGTGAATAACTCAAGCCTCGTGGAATAGGCCACTTCTTCGTTGGGTTGTAGTAATACCATTCCCGTATCGCTCTTGTGCGACCATTGTTCACCGTAAGGATCGGCCCAATTGAACTGCGGCTCAAGGACGACATAGGGTTCGCTCGGTAATGAATAGACCTGGATGGCACTGACTTGAGGCGAGGTGGCTACCACCCGGACGCCGTAGGATGCTTCTGGATCCACAATCTCCGCAACGGTGTGCCCCTCCGCTGTTTTTTCGAGATCTACGAAACAGTCATCTAAAAACAGATCCCCGAGTGACCTACCGCCTGGGGTCAGGAAGTCGTATGCAGTGTCCGCCACTGACGACACTTCGCCGGTGGGCAGTACTTCATCGTAGTTGTTCACTATTACTCGTTTATGTGCCGGTATTCGGACACGTGCCTGCTCCCTTTTTCCACTCGGAAGAGAGAAATAAGGATGCCAGCCAATACCAATGGGAAGAGTCTCTTTTCCTGTATTCTTCGCTGTAACCGACAGAATAAATGCGTCGCTTCGAAGGATGAACTCGAACGAAACGTCGGTGTTAGATAACCAGTGTCCTCCAAAGTTACCGGCGCTAAGGTAAGCGGTAACCCTGTCTTCCTGGACCGTAGACGTCTTACTCACTACCGTAACATCCGACTTCAGAATAAGACCATGTATTGCGAACTGTTCTGCACCTATCGCTTTTCCACCACCGTTGGCCGGCAATTGCACCATGGTGCCAAGTATTTTCGTTTCGATGCTTTTGCGGTCCGGTGATACGTTCCCGCGAATGCGATTTGCGTACGGAAGTAGTATCGCTCCTCCAAAAGCGAATGATTTATTGCCCATATAGTCGTCCTCGCCGTCACTAAGGATCTGGCGAGTCCGGTCCAAGGATGGCGCCTCAAGAACGTTGGTTTCTCCCAACTCCGGTATCTGAGCCATGATCTGCAAGACCATCATGCCTCGGTTAGGCAGTATCTGCGCACCAGTAAACACCTGCTTACTCGAATCTGATGGCCGCGGTCGTTGAAGTGTGATTACTTCAATTGCCGCTGCCTGTCCGTTTTTTTCTGTCGACATATGGTTCCGGTGTCGTCCCGGGTGGACGATACTCTATAGCGTTTTTATTTCTATCGTGTTCGAGATCCTGGAAGAGCTGATTGGTAAGCTTGAGTAGTAAATTAGAGCTTGTTCGTCGAGACAAGGACCTCCGAGTTTCATCGGCTAGCCTGCGCGCTTCTTCCTTCTCATTCTCTTTATACGCGACCATAGCAAGTCCGTAGTCGCCGTAGAGTTTGCCGATTGGTATAGCTTCATTCGCTCGTAGTGCATCAAATCTATTCCTTGCCGCTTCGAGATTGCCAACGCCCAGATGAGCCAAGCCTATCCTTGGATCTATTTGGTATCCGTGCCCCTCACCGCCATATTCTTCAATACTACTGGCAGCCTCTTCATAAAAGCGCAATGCCTCGCTGCTCTTATTCTGCTTCAAGGCAATATCGCCCGCGGCCATATATACTCTTGATCTTATCCACGAATGACAATTTACCTTCAAAGCGCTATTGATGAACTCGGTGGCATCCTCCGATTGCTGCTGCTCTATACGGACCCGTGCGCGCCAGGCAAATCCCAAAGCTCTCAAGTCGTCTGCGGTTTCGATCTCGTCTGCGTGTTGCGTCACAATCTTAAAGCCGCGGGTAATTTCCTCATACGCCTCTTCCAACCGGTTCTCTTCTACATACGTCCACCCGAGAGCATCTATTCTAAGCAACGCCTCTTCCTCTTTTAGACCCATAGCGTGGACGATTTTTACGGCCTTTTTTATGTATGTCATGCGTTCTAAATTTAAGAAGCGGCTGTCCAGGTAATGGACCAGTAACATGACAAGGTCTAAAAGAAGTTGATCTTCCTGGTTTCGGTCGGCCCACTTTACGACCTCATGAATACTGGACCACTCTGCATCAATCACTGCCATCTTGTCGCTAACGAGAGCATTCCAGTAGCGCACGGCTGGTCTCTCCCTGACAATATTTTGTTCAATAAATCGCAGGAAGTATTGACTCCAGCGCTTTCGCGCCTCTGCTTCGAAACGTGGTTTTTGATTCAACTTGATCGTTGCAAACGTATGCGTCATCGGGTGAACGATGTAACGGGTCGACTTGAAATCTACCTGTAGCAGGTTAAATTCAACCAGTTGTTCCAACGCCTGATCGAACTCATCCGCTGTTACACCACTCGCCGCGTGCAATGCATCCTTGCGAATAGAGCTAGCGCCGACAAACAGTGGCACCACTGAGAGTACCTTCCGCGCATTCTCGCTTATGAGTTTCCACGAGGCGGAGAAGAGGTGCTGGAACACTTTGTTAATATTTTTATTTTTATATGTCGTCTGCAGGCCCTTAGTTACTTCTTCGAGGCCTAAAGTTCCTCCTTTAATTATCCCTAACGACATTACTAGAGCCTGAGGATTTCCGGCTGTATTCTCTATCAGAGGTATCAATTCTTCCTCCGATTTTGCAGTGATAAAATCCAGCCTTAATAATTGTGCATGCCTGCGTATGAGTTCGAATGCTTCAGACTCTGCTAATCCTTCCAGATCGACAGCCAGCGACATCGGAAATTGTCGCCGCCGGCTGGTAATCAGCACCTTGCTCGGTTCCGGAACCCTCTCGATCCATCTCATCAGATGTGGGTCTTTTATAGTTTCGAAATTGTCTATGATGACCAGCACGCGGTGCGTGCGCAACAGCGCATCGATCTCAAGCAGTTTTTGTTCGGTCTGTTCTTTGGGCAATTGAGTGACGGCTAAATACTCCATGACGCGTGCAATAGCGTTGAGGACGTCGTGATGCCAGTGTTGCTGGTCAGGCACATCTCTGGCAGAGATCCATACGACGTAGTCGAAGGTAACTGTGTCCACCTTCATTTTGTCATTGCCGATAACGCAGGAGTATCCGACTTCCAAAGCCAGGCTCGTCTTCCCAACGCCGGCAAAACCTTCGATCGTAATCACTGGATACCGCGATTCAAGTGCCCTAAGCACGCGATCAATATCAGTCTTACGCCCTATCAGTTCATCGTAATTACGTGGTGGTAAATTATGGCGCGAAGCTGGGCGGCCGGGAGGAGCGATAGGGGGTGGAACCTCGTCCTCTCTCTTGTCTGCTCTCTCATCTATCAAATCAGTCAGCACGTGCCTGAGATGGGGGCCCAACACGTCTTTAAAATCGCGCACGGTCTGATACTTGTTGTACCCTGCCTTTATCGAGCCGTCAGTTTCATTAAATGAGTCGAAGAAGTTCTGCAATAACATGAACTGATTGAACTTCTCCTGCAGTTGCGGATCGTTGGGGCTAAGTTGAACCGGCTCCATTCTGCGGTAAAGCAGCACCTGGGGACTGCCTTTCTCGCGGTAGCCAGTCACAGCGTCTACATATTCCCACTCAGTGCCTGATTTGTAGTAACTACCATCGGGTTTTGTATATTGCGCCGGTAGAGGGGTTCCCATTCTCGACCAGAAAATTACGATCACAATGTCGCACTCAGAAGGTAAAGGCAGCCCCCGGCTGATGGCCTCTTGTGGGGTCATATTCGCGAGCACTGGTGGCGCCGTTCCCTGCTTGTCCCAGGCAATGGTATCTATAGAAATTTTTTCTCGAAATGCGGGGTCATATTGAAGGCTGTCGAGCAGTTCTATTGCGACCTGTCGCTCCTCGGTGACATCACCTGGAGAAGAGAGGAAGACGCGGATCTTTTTGACGACTTGGGACATCGCTCACTCGGCTCAAACATTCTTGCGGCCGGTGCTGTGACGAGGCGACGTATGAGAGTAGCCTAAACGCAAAAAACGATATGATTATAGGGCAAGCTTGTCAAGGCGAATGCGTTAAAAATTTTACCAAATGTCAACTAAACAGCCGCTCCTTCTCGGCAACAGTTCGAGAAATTTTGAGAGATCCGGCGGAGTTTTCTTCGTGGCCGACCTCCCCATGGTCGGCTGTTGGCAGTAGAACCAGTTCGCTCAACTTCATCGATTTGCCCGCCTCAAACTCTTGCGAATATTGACCGTCATACCAGCGCAGACGGACCTCCGAGGGCGTCATCATCGTAAATTCAACATACGGAGAACGCGTCTCAATGCCGCGCTGCCCCTGGCTGTTATATTCCGCGCCGTTGGCGCTCTGTCTCGCGTATTTACAGGTTTTGTACAAGGCGTGTAAGTCAAATATCACCGCAGCCGCTCCGAGAGCCAGTCGCCGATCAGCGTCAGCACATCGTCCCGTATCATCAGCGGCGACGGGAGCTTCGCATAGCTGCCCGGGAAGCCGTCGGTGTCCTGCACGAAGAGATGATTGACGTCCGCCACCACGCGCGCAGTCACGTCCTTGTTTCCGCCCTCCTTGAATGCGGCCTCTTGTAACGCAACCTGCCCGGGCACCGCCTGCTGGTCGCGCGACCCGGTGAGGATCAGGACTGGGGTCTTCACGCGGCGCAGGGTGGGAGCGGGATCGTAAGTGAGGAAGAATTTCATCCACGGGTCGGCGGCTGCGAGGGCGTCGATCTGCTTGGGGATGTCGGCAATCGCCGTCTCCCGCTTTTCGGGCGTGAGATTGGTGTTGTGCTCGATCATGTTCTTGAGCTGGAAGTGGAGCGCACCGCGCCCGGGTTCCGCAATGCCGGCGAGCAGCACGATGGCCCGCAACGTCGGTTCCTTGTCAGCCACCATCGGCGCGATGATCGCCCCCTCACTGTGACCAAGCACGCCGAGACGATCCGCGCGGATCTCTGGCCGCGTGCGCAAATACGCCAGGCCCGCGCGCACGTCCTCGGCGAAGTCGGCGCTGGTCGATCCCTTGAAGGTGCCACCCGATGCGCCTGTCCCACGGTCGTCCATGCGCAGCACCGCGATCCCGCGGCGCCCCAGCGAATCGGCAATCTGGCGGAAGGGCCGATAACCCGGCAAACCGATGTTCTCGTCGCGGTCCTGTGGCCCGGATCCCGTGACGGTGATGATCGCGCCCACTGGTTTCGAGCGGTTTGCACTCTTGGGCAAGGTCAGCGTCCCGGCAAGCGTGTGGCCTGCCGGGGTCTTCACCACGACCTCCTCGGCGGTGTAGGGTGCGTCCGCAGGCGCGGAGTAATCGGGCTTCGGGGTCGGTGTCGGCGTCGGCGTTGCGGCTGGCTGCTCGCCGCGCTTGAAAGTGAGCGGGAACTTTTGGTCGGCTTGCGTGAACGTCCCGGTCAACTCAGTGCGCTCTTTGTTCAGAGTGCCTTCGTAGACGATCGCGTGCGATTTGATCTCCCAATGCACGGCATCACCGTTGACGGTGATCGTGTCAATCTCGAGGGTCGCACCTTGATCGAGGCTATTCAGTTTACCGGCGTAAACGCCGGCGTCGGATTTCGTCACGGTCACGAGCAAGCGAAGCTTCTGCCCGCCCGCTTCAAGCGTACCCTGCCACGAACCAACAAAGTCTGTCGCGGGTGTTTGACTAAAGACCTGGCACGACACGACAAGCAGAAACAGCGATATCAATAATCGGTTCTTCATATTTCCTCTTTAGCTAAATTAATCCTTATGAGGCGGTGACGTCTCAACCGGCACGTCGATGTATGACGCCTGCTGGCCCGAGCGGAACACGCGCTGCGTCGCCGGCTGAAAGTCTGACTCTTTCGCGAGAAAGATATTCGGCACGAAGCGCTGCGGGTTGCGATCGATTACCGGGAACCAGGTGCTCTGAACCTGCACCATGATCCGGTGACCCTTCCTGAAGGCATGATCGTTTGCGGGAAACGGGATTTGATAGTGCTGCACCGAGTTTGCCGGAACCGCCTGAGGCTTCTCAAAGCTTTTAAGATAGCGACCACGGAAAACATCGCCCGCAATCATCAGTTGAAAGCCGCCCATTTCCGCATCGGCTTCATACTTCTGCGGATATACGTCGATGAGCTTAACAATCCAGTCACTGTCAGTTCCGGTCGTTGAAGCGAATAGATTAGCGACAACCCTTCCCGAAACGATCACATCTTCCGCCAGCGGTTCACTGACCCAGGTGAGCACGTCCGGTCGATGGTCCACGAAGCGCTGATCTTCGACGAGCCACGTGGTCCAACCGGTGCGGAGTCTGATTGGACGTGGACGATAAGGCACCGGGTTCGCCGGATCGGAAATGTAACTGTCTGATGCTTGCTCGGTTGCCGGCGGAGTAGTAAACGAAAGCCCTCGGTCCTTTTGCAAATAGAGTTTACGATCGACAACATTCTCTTTTGGGGGCCATGCGTTGTTTCGGATCCACTCGTTGGCGCCGGTTCTGAACGTCAACGCTTCCGGCAGGTCGTGACTTCCCTTGCCTTTCAAATAGTGCGCAAGAAACGGCACGAGTATCTTGCTCCGGTAATATTCCGACGTCGCGCTGCCGAAATCGATCTTGCCGAGTTTGCGCCCATCGCTTCTTGACCAGCCACCATGGTTCCATGGTCCAACGACCAGAAAGTTTTGCTTCGCCGTGTCATGTCGTTCCAGCAGCTCATAGATTTTTATCGGGCCGTAAAAATCTTCCTGGTCCCACCAGCCCGCGACGTTCAGCGTCGGCACAGTCACGCGGTTCAGCCACGGCGCGAAAGCCTGACGCTTCCAGAACTCGTCATAATCGGGACGAGTGGCGAAGTCACGCCAGCTTGGAAGCTTGCCGTGAAAGTAATTTGCTTCGACGTTTGCGAGCGTGCCGAGTTTCAGGTACCACTCGTAAGTGTCAAACGTATCGATAACCTGCGCGACATTCGTCACCTCCTTCGACGACTCCATCATGTACGCATATTCCAACGCATAACTCAGGCGGAAAGCGCCGTTGTGATGAAAGTCGTCGCCGATCCACATGTCGGCGGGGGACGCTTGCTCGACGACTGCTTTGAGCGCCGGATGCGGATCGAGCATGGCCATCACCGCCAGCCACGCGCCATAGCTGGTGCCGGCGATCCCAGCGCGGCCGTTGTGGTTGGGGACATTCTTGAGCAGCCATTCAATCGTGTCGTAAGTGTCGGTGCTTTCGTCCACGGCGTTCTTGTCTTTGGAATCGCGCGGTTGCCGCAGCATGACGAACTGGCCTTCGGACTTGAATCGCCCGCGAATGTCTTGCTGCACGATGATGAAGCCCTCGGCGGCTAATTCCGGCAGCGCTGCCGCCATCTGGGCCGGAGAAGAGTCGCCGATGCCATAAGGCGTTCTCAGGAGCAGAAAAGGAAACTGCTCCCCCGTGCGGGTCGACGCATAAATCCGCGTGTTGAGACGGACGCCATCTCGCATCGGCACCATTGCGTCGGTGCGAGTAAACGGTTCCTGTTGCGCGTTGACGTGCGCGAAGGTTGCGAAAAGCACGGTGGCGATGAGCGCTCTGATCAGGTTTGTGATTGCTGTTTTCATATCACTTCACTTTCCCCGGTCCCCAAAGCGCCTTTCCGGGTTTTGCGCCAGTGGATTCGCCGTCCTTGAGCACAGCGGTGCCGTTCACAAAGACGTGTTGCACGCCAACCGACAACTGATGCGGGTTTTCAAACGTGGCGCGGTCAGCGATCGTTTGCGGATCGAAGATGACGATGTCCGCGAACATTCCGGGTCGCAGAAAACCGCGATTGGTGAGCCCGAGATTGGTGGCCGGTAAGCTTGTAAGCCGTCGTACAGCTTCACTCAGCGAGATCACTTTTTCGTCGCGCACGTATTTGCCCAACAGGCGCGCAAAGTTGCCATATGTTCGTGGATGTGCTGCCGACTTCAGCACGTCACCTTCCGGCGCAACCGACGCTGCGTCAGATCCAAATGAGACCCACGGGAGTCGGAGCTGCTTTTTGATATTGTCTTCGCTCATCAGGAAATAAATCGTACCGATGCGAGATCGATCTTCAAGCACGAGATCCATGATCGTCTCGACCGGATCTTTGCCGCGCATCTTCGCAACTTCTCCCAGCGTCTTGCCTGCTAACGGTTTTAAATTCTCCGACCTGAAACTTGCCAGCAGTAATCGGTCGGGCGAACCGGCGAGCATGTAGAGATTTTCCCATTCGTCGGAGGGAGTGCGAATGGCTTCCGCAATCTTCTTGCGTGTCTCGGGATCCTGCAATCGTTTGTAACCAGCTTCGCGTCCCCCGTCCCAAACCCATGGCGGCATCGATGCGTCGAGACCGGTACCGCCCGCCGGATAGGTGTACATGTCGGCAGTGATCTTTAACCCGCTGCGACGCGCATTCTCGACCATCCTGATTACCTGGTCCATCTTGGGCCAGTTGGCTGCGCCTGACGCTTTGAGGTGATAGATTTCCGCGGGCAGCCCGGCCTCGCGACTGATACGAATCGTTTCCTGCACCGCTTCGATCAACTGATTGCCTTCGCTGCGCATGTGCGTCGTGTACTTGCCTTTGTACTTAGCAGCGACCTTGCACATCTCGATGATCTCTTCCGTCTTGGCAAAGAAAGCTGGTGGATAGATCAGAGCTGTCGTGATGCCGAGCGCGCCCGCTTCCATCTCGCGACGCACCAGCTCCCGCATCTGTTCGAGTTGCGCCGGCGTCGGTTGCTTGTCTTCCAGACCAATCACGTGCTCGCGAATTGTGGACGCGCCAATGAACGAAGCGACGTTTTGCGGCACACCACGTTTCTCGAGATAGGTGAGATACTCGGCCAGCGTCGTCCACTCGATTCCGAGCGTGTCTTCGCCTCGTGTTTCGCGCAGCCGCTGCTTCATCTCGTCGTTGAGCGGCCCCATGGAAAACTCGCCGAATATCTGCGTAGTCACGCCCTGCTTGATCTCACTCAGCGAGCGCGGATCACGAATCAGCGACGATTCAGAATGCGAGAGCATGTTGATAAAGCCTGGGGCTACCGCAAGGCCTTTCGCATCCACGACCGTCGTGGCCGTGGCTCGACTCAAGTTGCCAATGGCGGCGATGCGGTCGCCTTTGATTCCCACGTCGGCGCGTCTGGGTGGACGGCCACTGCCGTCGTAGACGGAACCGTTTTTGATAATGACGTCGAATAATTGAGCGCGGGATTGCCCTCGGGTGATCGCCGTGAATGAGAGCGCGAGTATTATCGTCAGCGCCAGAAGTCGTTGCAGTTTGTTTCGCATGTTACGGCTGCGTACTGGTTCAGTTTGAAATCGATTCTTACGCCGAAGGCGTTTGCTAATCTTACGCCGAAGGCGTTTGCTAATTTCAGCCCAGGGTTGGAGCGCAGCGACAACCCTGGGATAGGAAGTGAAGGTTCGAACTAACCCTGAAAGGGTTCCGCAATTGTCGAACCCTTACAGGGTTATACGCGAGGTGGCGTATTCATTACCCAGGGTTGTCGCTGCGCTCCAACCCTGGGCTGAAATTAGCAAACGCCTTCGGCGTATTTTCAAACCAAACTAGTTGTTACGGCTGCGTTACTTTGCTGGTTTCCGCTTTGCTGTGTTTCTTCATTAGATCAATCGCCTGATCTGCGAGCTTGAAAAGGTGCAAGTGAGCGCGATTCCCGTTAGTGAGAATCGCGAAGCCGAGTTTGCGATCGCGGTTGCCGAGCAGGAACGCGGTATAACCACCGACGCTTCCGCTGTGCGCGAAATAACGATCGCCATCCCGAACTTGTGTCCACCACGTTAATCCGAATCCCGCCGTTTCATTTCCCCAAATGTCTTCAATCTTTCCTTTGAACTGATCGTACTGGCGGGTGAACATCTGTTCGAGCGTTGCTTCACTGATGATCTGTTTGTCTTTGAACTTGCCGCCGTTGAGATTAACGATCAGCCAATTCGCCTGATTAAGCACCGTGCCATAGACCAGGCCTGCCGGCCAGACCGAAGCCTTCAACCGTACCACGCCCAACTGCGCGCCAGTCGTTTCGTCAAACCGGTACGGGATCGAAAGCCGCTCCTCCATGTCAGGCCGTGGCTCGAATGCCGTGCTGTTCATCTCCAACGGCTTGAAGATGTTCTCCTGGATGTATTCCTTAAAAGGTTTGCCGGAGAGCTTCTGCACCAGGTAACCGACTAACGTATATGCATTGTTCGAATAAGTGACCGAAGTCATTGGCGGCTTAGTGATCTTCAATGACTTGCGGAGATACTCTTCGAGAGGCGGCGGCACCGTGTCGCCCCAGACGGGAAATGGTCCAAAATCGGCGGGCAGCCCGGACGTGTGCGTCAACAGATGACGAAACCTGACGGGTTTTTTCGGGTCTTCGCCCTGGATCTTGAAGTCGGTCAAATAATCGTTGACGCGATCATCGAGCTTGAACTTGCCCTGCTCCATCAATTGAGGGAGGGCAACGGTCGACATTGTCTTAAACGTTGAGCCGATCAGGTAGACCGTGTTCGGCGCTGCCGGAGTGCGCGCCCAAAGATTTGAGTAACCATAAGCCCCAGTCCAAATCACCTGATTGCCGGAGACTAACGCGATCGTCGCTGAAGGAATGTTTCCCGCGAGCAAGGTGCGCTGGATTTCCGGCTCGAGTCCCGCGACGACGCGATCGATGTCGACGGTTTGCGCGCGTGTGAATTGCGGTGCAAACAGAACGATTGCCGCGAAGATAAAGCCGATGAGGTAGTGATGCCGTTTCAATTCACGTGCCTCCTTGGAGTGCGGCGGCCTGGCGCCGCTTTGGTTTCGATGATTGCGCAATCGAGGCCAAAGCGGCGCCAGGCCGCCGCCCTCCCAGGAGGAGCCCGAATACGCCCTGACGTTTCTATT
>Ga0081539_10004236_pt1 | contig 16127 bp, 20 predicted proteins | sample TabmetS4T2R2_FD_71023 | JGI IMG/M metagenome (GOLD analysis project Ga0081539, IMG submission 71023) | Tabebuia heterophylla rhizosphere microbial communities from the University of Puerto Rico - S4T2R2 | ecosystem: Host-associated > Plants > Roots > Rhizosphere ...
GAATGCTACCATCGAGAGCGTGCCTGAGCCGACGCTGAGGGAAGCGCCTAACGAATCAAAATGACAGAAAATCGCGACACCAACACCTCTCAATCCGTCCTTGTTCCGATGGTTGTGGAACAGACCGGGCGCGGCGAACGGAGCTATGACATTTACTCGCGTCTCCTCAAGGATCGGATCGTTTTTATCGGGACCCCGATTGACGATCACATCGCCAACCTGGTGATCGCCCAGCTTCTTTTCCTCCAGATGGAGGACGGAAAAAAAGACATTAACCTTTACATCAACTCGCCCGGCGGCTCGGTCTCATCCGGGCTGGCGATTTACGACACGATGCAGTTTTTGACCTGCGATGTGACCACTTACTGCCTGGGGATGGCGGCGAGCATGGGGGCGGTGTTGCTCGCAGCCGGCACCAAAGGCAAACGTTACGCGCTGCCCAACTCCGATATAATGATCCACCAGGTATCGGGTGGCGCGCAGGGTCAGGCGAGCGATGTCGAGCGGACAGTGGAATACATGTTCAAGCTCAAAAAACGCCTGATCCACATCCTTTCCCAGCATACCGGCAAATCCGAAGAACAGGTGCAGCGCGATTCCGATCGCGACTATTACATGACCGCGATGGAGGCGAAGTCTTACGGCCTGGTAGATGAGGTCATCAAATCGCGCAAGGAGGCGAAATTACTCGACGGCGACGGGAGCAAAGGCGTCCTGAGCGAGCGGGCTGCAGCGGTGGCAGAGGCCGCCCTGCCGCAGAAAGTCGAGGAATAGGACCTGCTCTAGAGGGGAGACGACCATGGCGCGCGCCTCGAACCTCACGATGTGCTCCTTCTGCGGCAAAAGCCACGCGGAAGTGCGCAAGCTCATTGCCGGCCCCGGTGTTTACATCTGCGACAGCTGCATCAACGTCTGCAAGAGCATCCTCGACAAGGAGCTGAACGAGGATGCCCGGCGGCAATCTTCCGCCATGCGGGTGCCCAAGCCGGCGGAAATTCGCCGCTCCCTCGATCAGTACGTGGTCGGGCAGGACATCGCGAAGAAGACTCTTTCGGTCGCGGTCCACAACCATTTCAAACGGGTTATGCAAACCATCCCGCCGGCCGACACCTCGGCTGCTTTTCAGCCCGATCCGTTTGCCGATGTCGAGATCGAGAAAAGCAACATCCTCCTCATCGGCCCGACCGGTTCTGGGAAGACGCTCCTGGCCAAGACGCTGGCCAAGATTCTCGACGTTCCATTTTGCATCGCCGATGCCACGACCCTCACTGAAGCGGGGTACGTCGGCGAAGACGTGGAAAACATCATCCTGCGTCTGCTGCAAAACGCCGATTACGATGTGAAGCGGGCCGAGATTGGGATCGTTTACATTGACGAGATCGACAAGATCGGGAGAAAGACCGACAACGTCAGCATCACGCGGGACGTCTCCGGCGAAGGCGTGCAGCAGGCCCTGCTGAAAATTCTCGAAGGCAGTACCTGCAACGTTCCGCCACAGGGCGGGCGCAAGCATCCGCACCAGGAATACATCCAGGTGAACACGGAGAAGATTCTGTTTATTTGCGGCGGCGCCTTTGTCGGGCTCGACAAAATCGTCCAGAAACGGCTGGGCAATCGGGTCATGGGTTTCGGTTCGCCTTCGCTTGAAGTCGAAGAAGCGATGCGGCGCGAAGCCGTCCGCCAGGTCGAGCCGGAAGACCTGCTCGCCTTCGGAATGATCCCCGAATTCATCGGGCGATTGCCGGTGGTGAGCGCGCTCGATGCCCTGACCGAGGAAGAAATGGTCATGATCCTGACCGAGACGAAGAACGCGATGGTCAAGCAGTACACCAAGCTCTTTGCGATGGAAGAGGTGCGCCTGACGGTGACGAAGGATGCGCTCCGTGCCCTCGCCGCTCAAGCCGTGACCAAAGGCACGGGAGCCCGCGCCCTCCGCTCGATGCTCGAGCGGATCATGCTCGACATCATGTACGACGTACCGAGCCGCGAAGACGTCGCCGAGGTCACGATCAATCGCGCGGTGGTGGAAGGGAAAAAGCTTCCTCTGGTTCGCAAGAAACAGGACAAAGACGCCGCCTAACGTTATACTGGCGCGATGAGTGCGGAGGTCGAGACCTACCGTTTTACGGTCGAGGAATTCAATAAGCTCGGCCAAGCGGGAATCTTTGATGAGGATGACCGGGTCGAGTTGCTCGACGGGGAAATCATTGTCATGAGTCCGATCGGAAAGCAACACGCAGGAACAGTGATGCAGCTTCACTCTTTGCTTCAGGGCCGATTGCATCCTCGCGTTTTGCCTGGAGTTCAGAACCCAGCCGTGATTGATGAGTTTTCCGAGCCGCTTCCGGATATCATGCTGCTGAAACCCAAAAAGGACTACTACAAGTCGGGACATCCGCAGCCCAAAGACATCCTTCTCCTGATCGAAGTGAGCGACACCACGCTCCGTTACGACCGCAATCGGAAACTGCCAAAATATGCCGAGTCTGGTGTGCCCGAAGTCTGGATCGTGAACCTGAAGAACCAGACGATCGAGCAGTATCGGAATCCGGCGGCGGGTGAATATCTGCATTGCCACGTGTATCAGCGAGGCGAGCAAATTTCAGTGAAAGCATTTCCCGAGGTCGAGTTTACCGTCGAAGAGCTGATTGGCTGACGAATCGGCCACGTGTTGACCCCAAGGGATCGGCCGCGCGAATAGTTGCCGATGCGCGTGGTCGTGATCAACACTGGGACCGAGCTTCTGCTCGGCGATGTCGTCAACACCCATCTAGCCTTTATCGCCCGGGAGATCCTCCCGCTCGGGCTGCGGGTCGAACGGCAGCTTGCGGTTCCCGATGGAAGCGCGATTCGCGGAGCGCTCCTCGAGAATCTCGACCGTGCGGAGCTGATTTTCGTCACCGGCGGCCTTGGGCCAACCACCGACGATGTCACCCGCGAGATCACGGCAGAACTGCTCGGCCTGGAGTTAATACCCGACCCGATGCTGGAGGCGAGCATCACCGAGCGCCTAACGACGCGCGGGATTCGCCTGACTGACCGCATCCTGCGCCAGGCAATGGTCCCGCGCGGGGCAGAGGTTTTGCCTAACGAACACGGAAGCGCGCCCGGCCTCTATTTCGCCGCCGGCCTCAATCGGGCGCTCGCCTCGCCCCATCTCTTTCTCCTCCCCGGTCCGCCGCGCGAGTTGCAGCCGATGTTTCTCCAGTTCGTTCTTCCGTTGCTGGAAAAAATCGTTCTCCAGGATGAAACCCTCGGCTACCGTAATTATCGGATCGTGGGAATGGGCGAATCGTATGTCGAGGAAGCAGTCGGTGCGCGATTGCTCGGGATCGCCGGACTGGAGCTGGGTTATTGCGCGCGCATGGGAGAAGTCGAGCTGCGTCTGATCGGCTCGAGCGCTGTCCTCGCAGAAGCCGACAGGATCGTTAGGGCGAAACTCGAGAAATTCATTTTCACGACCGAGCGCGAGAACCTCGAAGCGGTTGTCCTGCGGCAACTCGCGGCGGCAAAAGCAACCCTCGCGGTGGCGGAGTCCTGTACCGGTGGATTCCTCGCCCATCGCCTGACGAACGTTCCGGGTGCCTCGCAGGTTTTCCTCGCCGGCTATGTGACATATGCAAATAGCGCCAAGGCTAACTCGATCGGCGTCGATCCGGAATTGATTGCCAGGCACGGCGCGGTGAGTGAACCGGTGGCGCGCGCCATGGCCGAGGGTGCTCACGCAGGATCGGGCGCGACCTTCGCGCTCGCCACCACCGGCATCGCCGGGCCCGCCGGCGGAACTCCGCAAAAGCCGGTCGGCACCGCATACGTCGCACTGGCTGGCGGCGGCGAACCGCTCGTGCAACATCTTTTTTTCCCAACCGATCGCGAGACCTTCAAACAGCTCGTCACCCAGATGGCGCTCGATCTTTTGCGCCAAAGGCTGGCCCAAAACGGAACTTAGTCGCCCACCACTACCGGCGTCCCGACCTTTACCCGGCTGTAAAACATTTCCGCCGCCTGCTCCGGCATCCGGATGCAGCCGTGCGACGCCGGATACCCGGGCAGAATACCGACATGCATGCCAACTCCTTCACTGGTCAGGCGCATGAACCATTTCATCGCGGCCCCAACATAGTGCGTCCCACTCGGCGCGGAATCGATCTGCCGGCTGATCCCACGGCGTACCACCCGCCCCGATGCATCGACGTAATCGCCGTAGAGGCTGGAGCGATGGTCTTTGTCTTTCTCCAGTACGGTGAAATTCCCCTTTGGCGTCGGCCGGGAACGTTTGCCGGAAGAGATCGGCGAATCGATCACGACCTCATCGCCGAGCAGGAGATAGGCGCGCTGCTTGGAAAGCGAAACTCGAACCCGCGAGTTGTCTTGAGTCACTTGCTCGAGGAGCCGCGCCGAAACATTGATCGGCTCCTGGCCATGGATCAATTCGGTCGCCGGCTTCATTTGCCGTCGCGTCTGTGGCTTGGGCTTGGCTCGCTTCTCCAGGGGGCGCGGGAGCTGAGACCAGCCGGCACTTGCGAACAGCAGGGTGACAGCGCCAATCGCGCAGATTTTGAAATAACGGGCGTTCACAAAGATTTTGTCGGCGCGATAATTCCAGCGGCTGCGCGGACGGAAAGGAAAATGAAGAATTCCTTCGCCTGTGGCAACGCGGAAATTAGGCGAAGTCGCAGGGCCGGTTGCGGCCCGGTTGTCATAGAGCCCGGGGAATTGGTGGTCAGGCCGCTGGAATTTCCGATCGTCGCTTTCCGGTTGACCTTCCGGCCTAGCCTCACCTCGGCCGGGGCAAGGCCGATCAACGGCCAGGCATCGCGCCACGCCGGGTGGGAAAGAATTTAACAGGTGCCCTAACGAATCATTCCCGATAGCTCTCCACCCGATTCAACCATCCGGCGAGCCATTGTTTTTCATTTCGCGCCGGCGGCGAATTTTTTACCCGGTCGCGCAGGACCCGTCCGGCTGAGTCGGCAAATTCTCTCGTCGCGACGCGGCCCTCACCCGCCCCCGACATTCCTTCGAGCACCTGCAACAAACCCCATCCCCGCCCCTGGTAACGCTCGGTCAGGAGCACGCCTTCGCCTTTGAAATTCACGTAATCGATCAGCGCATACAACCCTTGCGCTGTGCTCGCGACACGATGGAATTGCTTTTCGATCCGCGATCGCTCCGAGGGCGGCGCGGCGGCCAGCATTTTCGGCAACGCCGCGTGCAGGCGCTCGACCAGAAAATCAGCCTGCAAATCGATCGTGTCGACGAGAAAGCGACGCAGTTGTTTCATCTTCTCGCTCGAGCTGGCGGCGAGAAATTGTTCCCGGGAATTCCACGGGCAGGCGGCGTGGTTGCCTCGCAGGAGCAGCTCGGGCAGCTCCGCCCCGCGCCGCTCGAAGTAGCGAACCAACTGGGGAAAACTTTCCTCGAAAGGACCGCGCGCCCCGGTTGGGTACCAGATGAAGTGCCCGATCCCGAGGGAGGCGAAGTTTTCTCCCCGGTTCCAGGCCGTCAGACCGCTGAGAGTGCCGCCGCATTCGTTTTGCCAAATCTTGCGGCCGATTCGCATTGCCTCCTGGTGGGAGAGCGAAAGCGCGCCGAGGGCCGCGGCGGAAAAAAGTGCAAAAAGACCACTTCCCATCACTCGCTGGAGAGGAGGATATTTTAGCTTCCGCGGAACGCGGCGCCAACCGCTTGACGGCAGCCCCATCTCCGTTGATGGGTTGTGCGCGACAGGCCGGGAATTGGCTTCGGCGCAATCAGTTTTGCTTTTCATTCTTATGAAACTTTTGCCTTTGATCGTTCTCACTTCGATGCTTGCTGCGCCACTGGCTTTTGCGGTCGATGCCGACAAAGAGGGCCCGACTAGCCCAACACCGGTCGCAGGGACCACGCCGGTACCCACGCCGAGCCCGACTCCGGACGTCCCGATTGGCCCGCTTAAAAACCAGAAAGACAAGGCGAGCTACGCCATCGGGCTCGACATCGGCTCGACCATGAAGCGCCAGGCGATCGAGATCGACGAAGCGTTGATGGCCAAAGGCGTTCACGATGGCATCACCGGCGCCACGCCGATCCTGAACCCCGAGCAGAGCAAAGCGGTCATGAGCACATTTCAGAAAGAGATGATGGAAAGACAGGCCGCCATTCGCAAGGCCCAGGGAGAGAAGAACGCCGCCCAGAGCAAAAAATTCCTCGAGGAAAACAAGAAGAAACCGGACATCAAAACCACCGCCAGCGGTCTGCAATACAAGGTGATTGCAGAAGGCAAAGGCGCGGCGCCGAAGGAGACCGACACGGTCGAGGTCAATTACCGTGGCACCTTAGTCGATGGCACCGAGTTCGACAGCTCCTACAAACGCGGCAAGCCAGCCAAGTTTCCGGTCAATCGCGTGATCAAGGGCTGGACTGAAGGACTCAAACTGATGAAGCCCGGGTCGAAGTACATTTTCTATATTCCGCCCGACCTCGGTTATGGCGAGCGTGGCGCCGGCGAGTTCATCGGGCCGGAGTCGGTTTTGATCTTCGATGTCGAGCTGCTCACCGTTGCACCGGGCCCGACACCGGGACCCCAACCCAGCGTGCCCAGACCCACGAGGATGTCGCCCAAGCCGCAGCGTTCCATTATTCCCTCAGCTTCCCCCTCGCCGACTGTTTCCAAACAGTAGCGATCTGTTTTCAGTCCAATTTTTGGCGGGCTTTTTGCGCTGGTGGACTTGCCGGCGCGACGGCAACTATCCGTCTGGAAGCGGTTTCAGAAATGAATTGTACGGCGTTTCTCTGAAACGTTGTAGGGCGTCTGTGCCAGACGCCCCACAATTGGCTGGAAAATGGTTTGAAACCGCTTCTAGCGCTGCCCAAAGCGCCTGTTAGGCGCGGAATCTCTATAGTAGATCCTTTCCCGAGAGAACCCAAGCCCCGTAGGGCAGCTTGTGTGCAGGCGACCCGGCAAGGTTGAAAAAGTCGCTCGCAGCTTTCAAGTGAGCCCGACAATCGCGAGGCGCGGGGCGTCGCTCCAGAGGTCTTCCAGGCTATAAAACTCGCGCTTGTCGCGATGGAAAACGTGCACGATCACCTGCAGGTAATCGAGCACGATCCATTGGCTGGCCGGGAAGCCGTCCACCGCCGCCGGGCGAATCTCGTAATCTTCCCGCAGCCGTTCTTCCACTCCTTTGGCGATCGCCTTCAGATGCGGCTCCGAGTTTCCCGAGCAGAGAACGAAGAAATCCGTAAAAGTCGAAATCCCCCGCAGGTCCAGCGCAATGATCTCCTCCGCCTTTTTCTCGGCCGCCAGTTCCGCGCAGGTTTTCGCTAGCTCTTCGGGTTCGATCGTTTCTTTCCTTGGTAGAGATTTTCGCGGCGAATGATTGCCTCCACCGCCTCCGGCACCAGATACCGAATCGACTCTCCCCTCGCAACCCGATTTCTGATTGTCGTCGAGGCAATGTCGATCCGGCGCCGGATCGTGAGATAAGGTGACGCCGGCGCCGCTCCCGTGCGATCCAGCACGACAAACTGCACTAGCTTGCGCAAATCATCGAACCGCCGCCATTGCGGCAAGCCCGCCAGGTTGTCCTCACCCAGCAGGAAGAAAAGCTCTGCCTCGGGATTCGCGGCATGAAATGCTTCCGCCGTTTCAATCGTGTAGGACGGCGACGACCGATCAAGCTCCACACGCGAGGCCGCAAATCCAGGCTCGTCCTCAATCGCCGCCGTCAGCATGGCCCAGCGCGCTTCTGCGCTGGTGTAATCCTGCTCGATCTTGTCCGGCGAACGGGCCGCCAGAACAAAGATCACTTCCGCCAGGCCCAGCCGCTCCCGCGCTTCCCGCGCCAGGATGAGATGGGCATGATGGATCGGATCGAAAGTGCCGCCGTAGATGCCGATTTTCTTCAAGCCACCGCAATCATAGAAGGTCGAACAGCCGGTATCGACGCAATTCTAGCGCGAAACGCTCACATGACTCGGACTGCCATGACGAGCCGAAGCTCGTCCCTCCGGGCCGGAGGGGCATGGTTCTGCCGCCCCCAACTCCGCCCGTCCAACACGAGCAAAAGAAAAGCAAACCAGGTCGGGCCCCGCGGGAGACCGGACGATAGCCGCCGTCAAGGTCGGCTCAGGATCAGCAGGCAATGACCGACAAGCCGGCCACTCGTGAAAAATGCTCGTCACGTGCCAGGATCGGCAACCGCGCTTCGATTGCCAGCGCTGCGATCCAGATATCATTAACCGGTATCATTGTGCCGCGTCGCTCGAGCTCGAAATAGACTCGGGCGTAACGGCTGGAGTTAACGTCGTGACATGAACCATCTGACGATTACCGAGTACATCCTGGATGCGGCGCCACGCAGCTTCTGGTCGAGCAGCCTTCAGCACTCCGAGGCTGAGTTCCGTCAGCGTGACGAAGGTGATCGCAGTTTCATGATTGCCGATCTTTTCTTCCACCGTGGCATCGCGCCGGAGGAGACCGATAATCGCACTGGTATCAGCGATGAAGTCGATATGTCCGGCCATCACGGGACTCGTTGGCCACGTCCTGCTCGAACTTGTCACTCCGCGGCGCTTAATTCTGCTTCCCTCGAACCGGTCTCGCCGCGGGAGTGGATTGAATAGAGGTTGGGTCGTCGTTCCACAGGCGCGAACTCGAGTCCCTCCTTAAAATCCTCGACAAATGTGCCGCTACCCATCGTTTGATACTAGTTGAGGCAACCAGACGCAGCAATGGGTGATCTTGGTGCGCCGCTCCCCCGCCTGCAAAACAAATCAGCCGGGCCCCTTGCGAGACCCCGCCGGTCATTCAACCATCAATCTGTAACTTCCCCTTACGTAGCGAGCGGCGCGGCCGGAGCTGCCGGCTCTTCCGGCGTCGTCGCCCTCTCTCGACCCGCGCAGCGGTAAACAAGGGCGCCATCGCGCCGGAAAAAGCTTTGGCTTACTCCGCCATCTTCGTCGCCGGCTCGCTTCAGTCACTTTGCCCGGTGCTGCCGTCGATTGCCATCAGCTCAAGCCCGTAGGTCACGCCGGCTGTCAGCCCCTTGAAGGGGATCGAATTTGCGGGGCCGTTTATGACGTGCTGGATTGGGACGCATCGCCGTGACCCGAATCGCGACGCTGATTTCGACGTCGAACAACGGTGCCGAACCGATGGGTCGCCGAAACGCTGCACCTTAGACACGTGAGCCGGGTCAGCCGCTGCTGGGAGATGAAAAGCGACCTGGTCAGACAGTTGCAGAATGCCTTGGAAAGGGAAACGAGCGAGAATCACACACTGACACCCTTTCACCTTCCCTAGACCAACCCAGCATACCCAACCCAATCCACCAATCATTGCTCGAACGAATCGAAGCGGCTAAGCTGCGCTATGAGAATTTCCAGGCCCCTGATCTTCACTCTCTCGCTGGCCTCAGCCGCGCTCCTCGCGCGATCTGTCACGGCTACCCTTGGGGAGTGGGACTTCACGAACAATCTTAGCGGAGGCCGATATTACCACACGGCCACGCCGCTGCCCGACGGTAAAATCCTCGTCGCCGCGGGAAAAGGTTTCGTTACCTGGATCGCGACCTGCGAGATTTACGATCCCACGTCGGGGCAATGGTCGCCCACGGGAAGCCTAGCGGAGGGACGCTATCGCCACACTGCGACTACTTTGGCGGACGGCAGGATCCTGGTCGCAGGCGGCGTCGGCAGCCCAGATTACTTCACTATTAAGACGGCCGAAATCTATGATCCGGCAACGGGAGTCTGGTCTCCCACCGGCAGCATGTTAAATTCGCGGAGCGGACACGTGGCTGTACGCCTAGCGAGCGGTATGGTGTTAGCCGCCGGAGGCTCGGGAACTTTCTCGACGAACTTATACAATCCTGCCACGGGTGTTTGGTCGTTCTCTGGTAACATGCACGAGCTACGAGACAACGCGACCGGGACGCTGCTTCCTAATGGCCAGGTGTTGGTCGCGGGTGGCGCGCATTTCGGATCCCCGTTCGCAAGCGCCGAACTGTACGACCCCGCCACCGGCCTCTGGGTCCTAACCGGCAGCCTTCATACCGCGCGTTACGACCACACGGCGACTCTCCTGCCCGATGGCAAAGTGCTGGTTGCCGGCGGGACGACCGGTTCCCTCGCGCTGGCCAGCGCAGAGCTTTACGATCCTGGCACCGGCGTGTGGACCGAGACCAGTAATCTGCATGACGCCCGCAGCAATCATGCGGCTACTCTCCTGCCCGACGGGCAGGTGCTGGTATCTGCCGGGAGCGGCCTCGCCACCGCCGAGCTATATAACCCCGTCACGGGAACTTGGTCACTCACTGGCAGCCTCAACCAAGCGCGAAGCTATCTCACGACCACTCTACTATCCGATGGCTCGGTGCTGGCGGCGGGAGGACAATTCGGCGGTGGTGTCGACTGGCTCACCACCTGTGAGGTCTATGGGGCGCCTGAAACCCTGCCAAGTCATGTGAAGGGCCTGGGCGCTTTTGATAACGCGGGTAACTCGGTGACATTTCAGTTCAAGGCGGCGCAGAGCGACAATGAGACTCTGGGTTACTTCTCCTTCTGTGATGAGGCGGCTGGCTATTGCAAGAAAAGGGGTCGAGTCACGAGTCTAAGCTTTTCGGACAATAGTGCGACCTTCGATGGCTATGTGCAGCTAAATGCGCAACGCGTTACTTTCACCGTCACGATCACGGATGGCGGCTCGACCGGCCCTGACTCGATCGCAATCACTCTCGCGAACGGCTATTCTGCCAACGGCACGCTCACGAGTGGGAATATCACCATCCAGTAACTGCCGCGCACGCTTCCGGTCGCCGCAGCTCATCTTGTTCTCGTTAGGCCCGTGAAGCGCGTCGTCTATGTTTCGCTCGTCACCCTTGGTGCGTGTCTGGCGATCGCTGCCGGTGACCGCGATTTCGCCACGCTCCTTGCCGAAGCCGCAAAGAAGTACTCACTGCCTACCAAGGCGGGGTATGACTACGCCGCGAAGTTCTCCGACTGGAGCACCGAGCCGATGCCGCATTCGATGAACGTCTGCGGCTCTCAGCCGTTCACCAATCGATACTGCGACATTATTGCCGTCGTAGCGGCTGACGGGCATAGTCGACGCGTGCTCTTTTCGCCGAGCAACGCGTATGTAGATTGCGTGCGGAAAGACCTTCGCCTCGGTCCTACCGCACCGAAGCCGCCTGCCGATAACTGGCCGGCAAATCCGTCTCATTGATGGTTTGCGCCCGAAATACGAGGGAGGAGACAAGCCATTGATCATTTTATCGCCCGGCCATGTGGAATAGGCCTAACCAGGCAATGAGCGAACGGGCGGACCGCTGTACGCTCCACTTTTTGATATGACTTGCACCCTTCTACTCCGAGCGACGCGCGCCCTCGTCTGCCGTCGCTCAGCTTGTTCTCGTTAGACCTATGAAGCCATCCAAGCTCGAAATGTTTCTCTCGCTGTTCGGCTCCGCGTTTCTCATGCTCGGCGTATTCTCGGAGCCACTGGGTGTTCCCGAGGCTGTCCAGTGGTGTGCTCTCATTTTGGCACCGGTATGTTTGATCCCGCTCATCGTTTTGCAGCGCCGCCGGCGGAATTCTCGTCTCGCTGCAGGATTGTCAGCTGCAGTCAAGGCGCCTTCGAAGAGCAGATTTTGGTTATTGCTGTCTCTCATCATAGCAGGATCGCTTTCCGGTCCTCTTTGGCTTCCGTACACCGGCAGTGCGCTTCCGACATCGACGCTGATTATCACATCCATCATCAGCTGCATTTTTGCTAGCCTGGTGTTTGTTTTTAGCTGGCGATATTGGAACAAAAGGTTTAAACAATCGCTGCAGTCAACCGCTGGCCGTTTCCGATGCCTAGCTTTCAAATGACTTCAACAGTAAACGGCGCGATACAGCTCGCTGCCGTCAGGGACGGCTGAGCTTGTTCTCGTTAGGCATGGAATGTATCACTAACCGCAAAATGCTTAGAGAAAGAAGATCATGGCAAAGTATCTAATTTCATTTCCCAGTGCTGCAATGAATGTAGCCGACAGCGAGTGGGAGGCGGTGGGTCGAGACGCTCATGCCGTGATACGCGAGGCGAAGGAAGCGGGCGTCTACGTTTTCGGCGGTGGTATTGATGAAACAGTACCGCCCGTTCTCGTTTCGGCCAATGGCTCAGTCGCTGAGGGAGGCTACCCGTGGGCGCCGCCGCTCAATGGTGGATTCACTGTACTTGAGCTGCCTTCAAGTAAGGAGGCCATCGCATGGGCCGCACGTTTCGCGAAAGCGTGTCGCTGTGATCAGGAGCTTCGAGTATTCGGGTTTGATCCAGAGTCGTGAGGTCGGAGTGTTGCTGTAGAATTCTGTTAGCTAACATCCAGAATGCCTAACAAAGCGCTGGAGGAACCGGTGCTCCGCGTTACAGTTTTGTCCGCATGGAGAATTTCAACCCTTGATCGCCAGAGCTTGAGCGCGTTGCCGGCCTCTCAGCTTTGTCGTTAGACGCCTGATCGATGTCGTCCTATGACACGGAGGTAAACGAGCGATGAGCCTCGGTGAAGGCATGCTGTATGCGCTGATTGTGGGCTGCGAGGTCGCCTTCTGGGTCGCGCTTTTCTCCGGACTTGCTTTTCGGTACCTGTTGCGTTGGAGTCGGGTCAGTTCGTTCGTTCTCTGGTCTGTACCGTTGATAGACGTCGTACTCCTGGCGTTTACGGTGCTGGATTTGCGGAGCGGTACCGTCGCTACGTTCGCACATGCTCTGGCAACTGCTTACGTCGGCTTTACCGTGGCTTTCGGTCCGATAATGATTAGTTGGGCCGATCAGCGATTCGGGCATAGGTTCGGCGGCGGTCCACCGCCGTCTAAGGCTCCGTCCAGAGGCTGGGCGAGTGTGCTCTATGAACTTAAGCTCTGGGCCCGATGTCTTTTGGCGGTAGCCATCATTTACCTCCTGCTGTTCGCCATCACCACTCTTGTTGAGCAGCCAAGGAGGACACGGGCGCTGGAAATCTGGTACTGGATTCCACTAGGAACGGCGTTCGTCTGGTTTATCTTCGGTCCGCTCTGGCAACTGATCTTTTTCAAACGTGAATCGAATGTATCAAATGCACCGTAGCGCCTGCCTGCCGCTCGACCCGCCACGGGGCGTGCAGCAACGCATAACAATCGCTAACGGCCGACGCGCGAGGACTTATGTAGGTGACGCGTGTCGTTAGTCCCCTCAAGGCGTTATGAGGAGCATCGCCGGCCGTCTTTACGCACTCCTTAGCTGGGGGATCGTCGCGCTCGGTGCTTTGCACATGCTGGCTACGCTCCGCCTCTCGGCATCTACTCCGACGTATCGCCTTTGGTTCTTCGGGTCAGGCATGGCGATGGCGCTGGTCGGCGCTTTGAACCTCTTGCATCGCGCTTACGGTCGCTCCGCTGTTGGTCTCAGAATTGTGTGCTGGGCTGCCAATATTTTCATTACACTCTTTGCGCTTATCGCCGGCGCGCTCACCGGTGCAAGTATCGCCGAGTGTATCGTGGTTGTGGGCCTGACCTGCGGTACACTGGTTCTCTCTTTTGTGCGGTCGGCGGACGTTGCGCGGCGGCGAGTTGCTTGAGCAACACTGCCGGCGCAAGGGGGAAATCAAAAATGAGGGTCGCTCTGGAATTTCGCTGTCGTCATCTCTTTTCCGGAGTTGCAAAACTGTCCTAAACGAAAGAGAAAATTGATCGAGATTCGAGAACTGATCCCGCGTGTTCGTGCCGCGGCGTCGTGTCGGAGGAGGTCGATGGTTGTGGTCTCGCGCTGTAGGCGGAGCGGCAATGGGCGCTTTCGGCACGGAAGAGGATTGACCCCGCTCCTGTTTCGCTGCCATAGATCGGAGGCCATGAAGCTACTCCTGCTGGCATCCGCGCTGCTGACCGCAGCCGTCGATCTTTTTGCCCAAACGCCGGAACCGGCCGCCGAGAATCCGGCCTATAACGCCGAGCTCGCCCGCCAGCTCGGGGCGGACGATTACGGCATGAAAAAATACGTCATCGCCTTTTTGAAACGAGGCCCCACGAAACTCTCCGGTGAGGAAAGCGAGCAGCTGCAGAATGCGCATCTGAAAAACATCATCCGCCTCGCGGGGGAGGGGAAACTGGTCGTTGCCGGACCCTTTCGCGACGAGGGCGAGGTGCGCGGCATTTTTGTCCTGAATGTCGAGACAATAGCGGAAGCGAAAAAGCTGACCGAAAGCGATCCGGCGGTGCAACGAGGCACGCTCCAGTTCGACCTCCGCCCCTGGTACGGCTCCGCCGCCTTGATGGAGGTCTCGCGGATTCACAAGACGATCGAAAAGAAAAGCGTTGCCCGGTGAGAAGTCCGCCCGCGCAATCGTCATTTGTTTGTCGTCAGCTCTTCGGAAGTCGTTTACCCCCTGATCGCTGGTTGGAAACCCCCGGGACTGGCGCCGGCTTGCGTCTGGACTCGGCGCAGCGGAAAAGTGTATCTCTTCTGCGGCACCTAAAATGGCTTCGTTACCGCCTTGTCCCATCGCTTCTCAGTCCGCGCCTGCCAGGGGCGGCCCGGCAAAAGACCTCGCGGCAGCGAACCGCCGTTTCTACGACCGGCTCTGGTCGCAGGCTCATCTCGAATCGCCGGAGCGCTTCAATACCTGGCCCTTCGTTTCGCAGCTGCTTCGCTCCGTTCCGGCGCGGCTCGAGGTCGGTCCCGGCTTGCGACCGCGTTTGCCGATCGCCGGCACACATTTTGTCGATTTGAGTCCCGCGGTTATCGAGCGACTCGGGGCGCATGGCGGGATTGCGATTCGCGCCGGAGCGGATTCACTTCCCTTTGCCGAGGAAAGCTTTGATCTCGTTTGCGCGTGTGACGTGATCGAACACGTGGCAGATGACCGCCGGGTTTTCCATGAGTTAAGCCGGGTTTTAAAGGACAACGGCACCCTGATGTTATCCATCCCGCTACATTCCCACCTTTGGACGGAGTTTGACGATTGGGTGGGGCACGCCCGGCGCTATGACTTAGGGGAGCTGGTTGCGCTCCTGGCTGAGAACGGCATGACCGTGCAGCAAAGCGCGATCTTCGGCATGAAACCGCAGAGCCTTCGCCTGATCCGGTTTGCCATGAGGTGGCTGGAACGGCGCCCCCGCGAAGCCATGTTCTGGTATAATTGGCTCGCCATGCCGCTCTCTTTGCGGTTACAGAAAAAGTTAAAGCTGGAGAAGGGAATCCTCGAACCCACCGGCGTGGACGAAATGCTTCTCATCTGTCGCCGGAAAGCGCGCGCCGTCCCGGGCTAACCAGCAAGAACAGAGTGAGATATTCCCGACAGCAACCAGCCCATACCCTCTTTCCTGGCGTGATATAAAAGCGTTCACCGCGGACTTCTTGGCGCCGTTCTTTAAACGGCTGCTCTGCTAGAAGCGGTTTCAGAAATAGAATTGTACGCTGTTTCTGTAAAACGCCACGCAATGTCCAGGCGAGGCGTCTGCCACAGACGCCCTACAATTGGCCGGAAAATGATTTTTGAAACCACTTCTAGCGAGCTCTTGGAAAGCCCGGCTGTTGCTCCGCAGTGCGTTACGGGAAAGCCCGCCCGCTCCTTCACCGCGTTACCGGTTGCGGACCCAGGTCGAGCTTCTTGCCGCTCTTTCTGGGGGGAATTGGGCAGCTCGTTAGTTGTCCGCAATCGAAACGGTTGCTTGCGACGGTGAGCCCAACTGGTACCCGCTTCCGGGCTGGAGCGTCAGGGTTACCGTCTCAGTGCCTTCGGCAGCCTGGTCTTTTTTGGTCTTGAGCTGGACTCTCACTCCAGATTTACCCGCCGGAATTGTAGCTTGCCCGGACACTCCGCTCAGCTGGTAGTCGACCCCCTGGGTGGCGGTGCCGCTTACAGCGTAATTGACGGTCGTAGCCTGGGTCACGGCCGCAGAGGCGCGGATGCCGTAGGTGGCCTTTTCTCCTTCAGTAACCGCCGTCGGCGATGCGGTAATCGTCACCGTGACGGGGGTAGGAGTGGGCGTCGGGGTTGGTGTTGGAGTCGGAGTTGGTGTTGGAGTTGGCGTTGGTGTGGTTTTTGGTGTGTGTGTGGGTGTTGGGGTTGGGGTTGGAGTGGGTGTTGGGGTCGGCGTCGGCGTCGGCGTCGGTGTCGGCGTTGGGGTGG
>Ga0081539_10004237_pt1 | contig 16126 bp, 14 predicted proteins | sample TabmetS4T2R2_FD_71023 | JGI IMG/M metagenome (GOLD analysis project Ga0081539, IMG submission 71023) | Tabebuia heterophylla rhizosphere microbial communities from the University of Puerto Rico - S4T2R2 | ecosystem: Host-associated > Plants > Roots > Rhizosphere ...
CGTGGCGCGCCGCGCGCGACACCAGCGCGGTGGCGGCGGCGTTGAAGGATCTGCGCGCGGCGGCGCAGCGCGGCGCCAACATCATGCCGCCCTCGATCGCGGCGGCGAAGGCCGGCGTCACCACCGGCGAATGGGGCGCGGCGCTGCGCGAAGCCTTCGGCGAGTACCGCGCGCCGACCGGCGTCGGGCGCGCGGCGCGGCAGGATTCCGGCGGTCTCGATGATGTCCGCAGCAATGTCGAGCGCGTCTCGCAGAAGCTCGGGCGTCGTATCAAGTTTCTGGTCGGCAAGCCCGGGCTCGACGGCCATTCCAATGGTGCCGAGCAGATCGCGGTGCGCGCGCGCGATGCCGGCATGGAGGTGGTTTACGAAGGCATCCGCCTCACGCCCGCCGAGATCGTCAACGCCGCGCTCGAGGAAGGCGTGCACGTGGTCGGGCTCTCGATCCTCTCTGGCTCGCACGTGCCGCTGGTGAAGGATGTGGTCGCGCGCATGCACGCCGCCGGCCTTGATGACGTGCCGGTCGTCGTCGGCGGCATCATTCCCCCTGAGGATGCCAGCACGCTGAAGGCGGCAGGCGTCGCCGCCGTCTACACGCCGAAAGACTACGAGCTGAACCGCATCATGGCGGATGTCGTGCGCATCGTGGACAACGCCAACCCCGCCGCCGCGTAGGGTGGGCAAAATCGCCGGCCTCCGCCGCTCAACTGGCGCGATCTTCGTGGAGCGATTTTGCCCACGCCGCCACATCGCGAGGCCGACCGCGTGGGCAACGCGCCGAGGCCTCCCGGCGTAATCGAGCGTCATCACACGGGCGCGTTGCCCACCCTACGCAGCGGCGTAGGGTGGGCGAAATCGCCGGCCTCGGCCGCTCAAATGGCGCGATCTTCGTGGAGCGATTTTGCCCACCTCGCCACATCGCGAGGCCGACCGCGTGGGCAACGCGCTGGGGCCTCTCGACGCCATCGAACGTCATCACGCGGGCGCGTTGTCCACCCTACGCAGCGGCGGAGGGTGGGCAAAATCGCCGGCCTCCGCCGCTCAACTGGCGCGATCTTCTTGGAGCGATTTTGCCCACGTCGCCACATCGCGAGACCGACCGCGTGGCAACGCGCCGGGGCCTCTCGACGCCATCGAACGTCATCACGCGGGCGCGTTGCCCACCCTACGAAGGCCTGCGAGCGTCTGCGCCAGCACGGCAGGGCTGACCGGCTTTGCCAGGAATGCGTCCATGCCGGCGGCATGCGCAGCGTCGATGTCGCGCGGCTCGGTGCGGCCGGAGACGCCGATGATCGGGATGCGCGCCGCCGGCCCGCTCAGGGCGCGGATCGCGCGCGTCGCCTCACCCCCGTCCATCTCGGGCAACGTGAGGTCCATCAGCACGAGGTCATACTTTCCGGATTCGACCGCCGTCACGGTCGCTTTCCCGTCGGCGGCAAAATCAACCTGATGGCCAAGCTCGGTCAGCATCGTCTTCAGGACGGCGCGCGCGAACGGATTGTCGTCGGCGCAGAGCACACGCAGCCCCTTCTGGCCTCCGGGCTTCGCGCTTCCGCGCGCGGGATCGCGTAGCGCCTTCGACGGCTTGATCGTCGTGGCCAGACGGAACGTGCTGCCGCGTCCCGGCGTGCTCTCGATCGTCAGATCACCGCCCATCGCGCGCGCAAGCCGCTGCACGAACACGAGGCCGAGCCCGGCTCCGCCGAACCGGCGCGCGACGTCCGCGTTCGCCTGCGCGAACGGACGAAACAGCCGCGCCACCTCCTGCTTGCTCAGCCCGATGCCGCTGTCGGTGAAGGAGAACACGACGCGATGAGATTTGCGCGGGCCCGGCGCGGCGCCGACCGTCATCGCGACCCGACCGCGATCGGTGAATTTCACGGCATTGTCGGCGAGATTTTCCAGCGCGGCGCGCAGTCGCACGCTGTCACCGATCACGACGTCGGGCAAGTCGAGCGCCATCGTGATGTCGCAGGCAAGGCCCTTCGCCTCGGCGCGCGCGCTCAAACTTGCGCCTACCGTCTCGGCCAGTTCGCGCAGTCGAAACGGCGTTTCGCGTAACGTCAGTCCGCGCTTGTGCGCCCGCGCGCCGTCCACGATCAACGTCGCGAGTGTCGCCAGATGCTCGGCCGCGCCTTTGATCTGGCTTGCCCATTCGCGTTCGCGCACGGGCAGGTCCGCGGCGGCGATCAGCTCGCTGAAGGCCAGAATCCCGTTCAGCGGGGTGCGAATTTCGTGGGCGAAACTCGCGAGCGCGATCTCGGTCGCGTCCGCCGGCGCCCGGCCGGGACGCACCGGCGCTGCCTTGCGCCGCCCTGCAGCGGCGGATTTCGCACGCTTGACCCTACGCATCGACATCCCAACCCGAACGCAGAATGCCATGCGCCGTTACCGGAAGCCATAAGGGCTCGCGCCCCGGGCCGCCCGAGGCGGTGTGCCGGTAACGTTCAGACCATTCCGATTGCACGCCGGACTTCACGTGGCGTCATCCCTTGCGCGCGCAGTTCGCGTAGGCCGGTCGCGCGCGTGGACTTCGACAGCTTCTGTCCAGTCTCGTCCAGAATCAGGCGATGATGGTGATAGTGCGGCGCCGGCAGGCGGAGCAGTTCCTGCAACAGGCGATGCACGCTGGTCGCCGCCTGCAGGTCCTCGCCCCGCACCACATGCGTGACGCCTTGCAGCGCGTCGTCCAGCACGACCGCCAGATGATAGCTGGTCGGGATATCCTTGCGCGCCAGCACGACATCGCCCCACACCTCCGGGCGCGCCATCAGGGTTTCGTGCTCCTCGTCACGCTGCGCGCCGATTTCGACCCAGTTCAAAGCTCCAGCGCGCGCGATCGCAGCGTCCATGTCGAGCCGCAACGCATACGGGTCACCTGCCGCGATCCGCTGCGCGCGCTCATCCGCGGAGAGTCTATGGCCTGTGCCCGGATAGAGCGGCGCCCCGTCCGGATCGCGCGGCCAGTGTCCGTGCCGTTCCCGCTCCCGCTCCGCGACCAGCCGCGCAATCTCGGCCCGGCTCTCGAAACTCGGATAGACGAGCCCCTGTGCCTGAAGCTTCTCGAGCGCGCCGCGATAGGCGTCGTAATGCTGCGACTGCCGCCGCACCGGCTCCTCCCAGGAGATGCCGAGCCAGGCGAGGTCCTCATAGATCGCCTCCTCGTATTCCGGGCGGCAGCGGGTTTCGTCGATGTCCTCGATGCGCAACAGCAGCCGTCCGCCGGTCGCGCGCGCCATCTCGAAATTGACCAGCGCCGAGAGCGCGTGGCCGAGATGCAGATAGCCATTCGGCGAAGGCGCGAAACGGAAAACGGGTTGCGTCATGGTCCTTCCGCGGCACTGGACAAGCCAGAGCATGATCCCGAAAAGTGTGCAGCGGTTTTCGGAAAAGATCATGCTCCACGAATAATGCCAATCATTGTCATCATGCGCCGGCAAAAGCCATGACCACCCACATCAATACGGAAGCGGATCTCGACGCCGGGATTGCGGCCCTGATCGCGCTCGATCGCCGCTGGGCTCCGGTTCTCGAGCGCGGCGGGCGCCCGCCGCTGCGCCGGCGCGACGGCGGCTATGCGGGGCTTGCGCAGATCATCGTGTCGCAACAGGTGTCGGTCGCGAGCGCGGCAGCAATCTATGGCCGCCTCGCGGCCGCCTGCACGCCGCTGGATGCAGCGTGTTTGTTGCGCCTGCGCAAGGACCGCCTGGTGCGGGTCGGCCTCTCCCAGGCCAAGATCAAAACGCTGCGCGCGATCGCCAAGGCGGTGCAGGCCGAGCACATCGACCTCGACGCCCTCGCCGAAGTTCCGGCTGACGACGCACATACGGCGCTCGTGCAGTTGCATGGCATCGGCCCCTGGACTGCGGACATCTATCTGCTCGCATGCCTTGGTCATGCCGATGCGTGGCCGGCCGGCGACCTGGCACTGCAGGAAGCCGCGCGCCTCGCCTTCGATCTGCCCACGCGCCCGACGACCAAGGAGATGGGCCCGCTCGCCGAAGGCTGGCGGCCCTGGCGCGCGGTCGCGGCGCGGCTGTTGTGGACCTATTATCGCGCTGTGAAGAACCGTGAAGGTCTGTTGGCGACCGCAACCGCACCCCTCCCTGAGAAGACGAACATAAAGGCGACACCAACGAAGCGAGGCAAGAATGGCCGATGAGCTCGACGGACCACGCCTTGCCCCGAAGAGCGGCACGGCGCGCCAGCTCGTGGTGTTCGTGCATGGCTACGGCGCCGACGGCAACGACCTGATCAATATCGGCAAGGCCTGGCGTGATGCATTGCCCGATGCGGCTTTCGTCTCGCCGCACGCGCCGCGTCCGTGCGGTCAGGCGCCGATGGGGCGCGAATGGTTCCCATTGACGTTTCGCAATCCGGACGAGCGCTGGAACGGCGTCAACATGGCGGCGCCGACGCTCGACGCGTTCCTCGACGCCGAGCTCGCGCGCCATAAGCTTGACGCCTCGGCACTCGCGCTGGTCGGCTTCAGCCAGGGCACGATGATGTCGTTGCATGTAGGCTTGCGCCGCGCGACGCCGCTCGCGGCGATCGTCGGCTATTCGGGCATGCTGGTGCTGAAGGGTGATTCGGACCTCGACGGCTACAAGCCGCAGATTCGCGCACGCCCGCCGATCTGGCTCGCGCATGGCGACCGCGATGATCTTATTCCGATCGAGGCATTGTTCCATTCAACGCAGGGGCTCGCCGCGCTCGACGCGCCGGTCGAGTGGCATATTGACGCCGGATTCAGCCACGAAATCGCGCCCGAGGGCCTGCGCCAGGGGGTGGATTTTCTCGTCCGCCGCTTCCGCGCTGCGCGCACGAGGATATGACAGTCTAACTACCTCGCCCCGCTTCACAATCCCGTCACGTCCCCTGTAGACTATAGGGACAGCCGCCAGACGACCCGCGGCGGCGCGAAGGAGGACGGGAAAGCCTTGAACGCGCATGTGCCCAACAGCGGATGGCCAGCATTGGTTCTCAATGCCGACTTCCGCCCGCTGAGCTACTACCCGCTGTCGCTCTGGTCCTGGCAGGATGCCATCAAGGCGGTGTTTCTCGAGCGCGTGAATATCGTCGCGCAATACGACAAGGCCGTGCACTCACCCAGTCTCGAGATGCTGCTGCCGAGCGTCGTCTCGCTCAAGACCTATGTGAAGCCGACGACGCATCCCGCCTTCACCCGGTTCAATGTCTTCCTGCGCGACAAGTTCTGCTGCCAGTTCTGCGGCACGCGCGACGATCTCACCTTCGATCACCTGATGCCGCGCTCACGCGGCGGGCTGACCGTGTGGGACAACGTGGTCGCGGCCTGCTCGGGCTGTAACCTGAAGAAGGGCAACATGACGCCGGAAGAGGCCGGCATGTATCCCTCGCAGACGCCGTTCGCACCGAGCGTGCAGCACCTGCATCGCAACGGACGGCTCTTCCCGCCGAACTATCTGCACGACAGCTGGCTCGACTATCTCTATTGGGACACCGAGCTGGAGCCGTAAGGCTTCTGCGCGAGCTGCGCCCTCACACGCGACGCACCCGCTCGCAATGCGGTCGATCGCACTTTCCAACCGCGACTGCACCGAACCGAGCACGTCCTTGCTGACGCGAGGGGGCGGGATTTCTACTGAGGCGCGTCGGTCATGGGCCGATTCCGACGCGGCATTCATTCCACAGTTTACAGCCGTTTAAGTCCTCAACCGTATTGTGCGCAGCGGGGACAAAACGGGCATGATCATGTTTCTTCGCAATGTAACGATCCGGGCGATGCTCGGGGGTCTCGTCGGTATCATGGGAGTGGCGCTGAGCCTGATGTGCGCCAATTCCCTCATCACGGCTTGGCAGCGCTATGACGCAAGCCAGCGCGTCGCCGATCTGTCGCGCGCCAACCGGGCCGTGGTCGAGGTGATGCAGAACTTTCGGTTCGAGCGTGGCGACTCCGGTTCGAGCCTTGCGGCGGTCGGCGGTCCCGTCACCGATATTTTGCCGCGTATCGCCAAGACGCGCGCGCTCGTCGACGAGCAGATGGCGCTGGCGCTGCCGATTCTCGAGCGGGTTGACGTCCCCGAGCTGCCCGCTGTTCGCGACCGGCTGAAAGCGGACTACGCTGTTGCCAGGGATCTGCGGCCCCGCGTCGACGACGCGCTGCGCCAGCCGTTTGCGGCACGCGACAAGGAACTGGTGCAGACCTATCAGGCGAAGGCGACGCCGTTTCTCGATGATCTGCAGCGCCTCGCGATCGTGCTCGAGTCCGGTATGCGCGAGATCGATCCCTCGATCAGCGATCTGGCCCTGGTTCGCCAAGCGGCCTGGGACGCCCGCACGGGGCTCGGCGACAAGATCGTGACCGTTCTTGGTGCGCTGGGTAAACGCCAGCCGTTGACCGCGGAGCAGCAAGCCGTCATCCAGGTCTCCCATGGCCGCGCCGTCGCGCTGTGGCAACTCGTTCGCGAGAGCGCAAACCGTGCCGGCGCTCCCGCCGAGCTCAAGACGGCATACGAAAAAGCGCAGAGCGGCTACTTCAACCATCCCGTCGCGCAGAAATTCGACGGCATCGTCAAATCACTGTCCTCCGGTGAGGTACCCGACATCACGCCTGCGGCACTCGGCGGCGAGATTATCGGACCGGTCACGCTTCCCGGCGCGGTCGCCGGCGTTGCGACGAGCCTGATTACCAGCTACGCCGAGCAGACCACCGCGGCGGCGCGCACCAACCTGACGGTGTACGGCGCTTTGCTGATCCTCGCGGTGGCGTTTGCGATCGGTGGCTTCCGCCTCATTCAGGTGCGGGTGTCGCGTCCGATCACCGCGATCGCGCAGGTGATGCGGCAGGTCGCCGCCAACGATCTTGGCGTGCAAGTCCCCTGCACCGAGCGCGGCGACGAGATCGGCCAGATGGCGAAGGCCGTGCTGGTGTTCAAGGACAATATGGCAGAGGCCGAGCGCCTGCGTGCGGAGCAGGCCGGCACCGAGCAGCGCATGGCGGCGCAACGCAAGGCCGACATGCAGAAGCTCGCGAGCGAATTCCAGGCCGCGGTCGGGACGATCGTCGACACGGTGTCCGCCGCGTCGACGCAGCTCGAGACCGCCGCCAACACCTTGACCAAGACGGCCGAGACCACCCAGCAGCTCTCGACCTCGGTCGCCTCCGCCTCCGAAGAGGCCTCGGCCAACGTCAACTCGGTCGCTTCCGCGTCCGAGCAGCTCACCGGCTCGGTCACAGAGATCGGGCGCCAGGTCGGCGAATCGAGCCGGATCGCAGGCGAAGCGGTGCAGCAGGCGCGCAAGACCGACGCACGCATCGCGGACCTGTCGAGTGCCGCAAGCCGGATCGGCGACGTCGTGAAGCTGATCACGGCGATCGCCGAGCAGACCAACCTGCTCGCGCTCAACGCCACCATCGAGGCGGCGCGCGCCGGCGAGGCCGGGAGGGGCTTTGCGGTGGTGGCCCAGGAGGTCAAGGCGCTCGCCGCGCAGACCGCGAAGGCGACCGACGAGATCGGCAATCAGATCGTCGGCATGCAGACCGCGACTCAGGAGTCGGTCGCCGCCATCAAGGAGATCGGCGACACGATCGACCGCATGTCGGCCATCGCTGCGGCGATTACGCAAACCGTCGAGCAGCAGAGCACCGCAATCGGGGAGATCTCGCGCAACGTCCAGCAGGCCGCCGTCGGGACCGGGGAGGTCGCGAACAACATCACCAGCGTCAGCCGCGGCGCATCCGAAACCGGCGCCGCCTCGAGCCAGGTGCTGTCATCGGCGCGTTCGCTGTCGCGCGAGAGCAATCAGCTCAAGACCGAGGTCGACAAATTCCTCTCGACCGTGCGCGCCGCCTAGCGCGAGATGAGTTGAGCTTGAATCGACGGCGCCAGCCGTGTTTGCCCTCTCCCCTCGTGGGAGAGGGCGTCGCAGAACGTTCAACGTACTCGGTCGGGAGAGGGGGACCCTCGACAGTCACCGATCGTAGAGAGTCCCCCTCTCCCGATCTTCTCCGTTGAACCTCTGAGGAGCCCTCTCCCACGGAGGGGAGAGGGCGCTCCGACGAACTCCACACTCGCGGAAGGGACGTGCGCGGGCTTGCGCAAACCTAACTCCATCACGCGCTAGCGTCAGTGCTCGCGACCTTTTGTGAGACCCCTATCGCTCGCGAAGGCCGCCTTGGCGCCGAATGCCGCCACGGCGGCAAGCCCAAGCGAGATGATGGCGTTGTAGCCCGCGAGCGAGATCCCGAGGAAGCGCCACGCCGCCTCGTCGCAGCGCGTGATGTTGATCGTCTGCAGCCGGTTGAGCAGGCCGCCGGGCCCGCCGAATTCGGGCGTGCCGCTGCACGTCGTCGGGCCGGGCCACCACTTCCATTCGACGCCGGCGTGAAAGACACCCATATAGGCACCCCACAGCATCAGGCCCGCGATCGCCGCAAGGCCGAGCACGACGACCGCGCGCGGCGCCTGCTTCCATGCGGCGAGCGCCACGATCAGCGCGAGCGGGATGCCGATGTAATAGGGCCAGCGCTGCTCCAGGCACATCGGGCAGGGATTGAGCTTGATGACGAGCTCGAAGAACCACGCCCCCGCGATCGTCAGCGCGCCAATGACCGCAACGATCAGCGCGGCCGTGACGGCCAGGTTGCTGCGCCAGGTTCCGAGCGCCTGGGCAGAGGCCTGATCCTGCGAGGGAGCCAGCATGCGCTCCCATATCCGGGCGCGGGCGCGATGTCGATTCACCGCTGCGCACGGCGCTTCAACAATCGTTGACCCGGCCCCGCGCGCCTGTATGATCCCGCCGCCTTGCCCCTGTGGCGGAATCGGTAGACGCGCCTGACTCAAAATCAGGTGGCCGCAAGGTCGTGCTGGTTCGAGTCCGGCCAGGGGCACCACTTCACAAGGGCGACGCCGAGGCCGCGCGCAGATGCGCGTCCAAGGCCCTTCAGAGCGATATCCGATTCACGTGAGTAAGAACTCCTCGCCCCGTCTCGATCAGATCCGCGCCTTGCGTGAAGCACGCTTCGCATTGGCCGAGGCGCGCCAGAAGGCCGAAGCGGCGCGTGCGAGCGAGCCCGTGAAGGCAATGCCCGCGCCTCTCGAACCAGCCGCGGCTCCTGCCGAACCGAAGAAGGCGCAATCGGTCAGCGAGTCGGCGGAGAAGACTGCGCCGAAGGCCACCACGCCGAAGCCCACCAAGACGAGCGCGGCCAGGAAGCCTACGAACAAGGGCACCGCGAAGAAGGCTGGGGCAAAGAAGGCAAAGAAGAAGAAGAAGGCGAAATAGCCGCCTCCCCGAGGCACGAACCGCGGATTAGGGCGAGGGTCGCAATTGAAGGTCGGCCATTCCGCAGCACGAGCGGCCTTGGCCATGTCCGAGGTCAGCTTCTGACCCATAGCCCGCCGTGGAAGGGTTCGCTCGAATGTCGGATAGTTGAGGCAGAGCAGACGTGGTTGCGAGCTCACGACTCCCGAAGGTGACCCGAAGCTGCGCGGTCAGGTTTTGACCCCGAACTGGACATGCTAGTGCTGAGAAACGAACTCCAGCACTGTCTGGTTATACGCCGCCGTCGCGCTGCGGTGAATATTGTGAACCGCATTGGGGACGATAATGGGATCGGAAAAGTTCCGGCACTTTCGCATCTCGGCGTAGAAGAACGCAAAGCTCTTCGGGCTCTTCTCGCCGGTCATCAATAGGACCGGAAAATCGAATTTTTGCAGGTCAGCACACGTCGTGCTCGGCCTGCCTTTGTCACCCAACGCTGTATAAATATTCTGCAGGACCATTTGCTGTACGGCCGCAGGTGCTTTTTGCCACGAGCCTGGGCCGTTAAGGGCGTCGGCGAATACTTCCGCTGCCTTCTCTGGTCCACCGCTCTTCAAATTCTCTTGCAAGGTTCTGATGTTGTTCCGCGAGGCCTCGGCTGCTTTTTGAGCTTCTGGTGTTTCATCAACTGGCATGACGATGCTCCCGTCTTCCATGACTAGACTGCGAATGAGCCCGGGATGTGCTTTGGCCACTTCAATGGCGACAGCGCCTCCTCGCGACCACCCAACCAGATGAACTTTGCCCAGATCGAGGCGTTTAATCAGTTCAGCCACGTCAGCCGCATGCTGCTCAATCGAGAACGTAGACCCGTCACCCTTCCATGCTTCCGGATAGAAATGTCTGAGGCTCACCGCGATGACGCGATGCAACTTGCTGAATGCATCGAACTGAGGCTCCCATGTCCGGTAATCCGTAATCGACCCGTGGATAAGAACGATCGGAACGCCTTGCCCTAGATCTCGGTATGCGAGCGGATACCCGTTCACGGGCTGCCAGCTAAGCCCGTCGGGTATTGACCATCCCGGCTTCACGTCCTGCCCCGACGACGGTGCTGTGAGCAAAGTCAACGCGATCACGCCGGCCAGAACGATCCGCGTTGTCGTTCTTGGAGAAACGACACCGGCGATGAGAAGCTCGCCTCTGCTTGTCATAGTCGCCCACCCCAGCAGCCCTGCATTGCTAAATTACAAACTACGGCCCCCATGCCGCAAGGTGCCACATCGCGTGTCCAGAATTCAGAATTGGCAGAATTGGGGTCAGAGTGGAATTATTGCCCAGACACGAACCCACCGGGACAACTTCTTGCCCCTCGTCAATCGAAATAATCGACTCTGACCCCAATTCCGACTGACCCCAATTCCGACAATTCCGAATTCCGGACGCCGCGCGTGCGAGCGAGCCCGTGAAGGCAATGCCACCCGAGCCTCTCGAACCAGCCGCGGCGCCTGCCGAACCGAAGAAGGCGCAATCGGCGAGCGAGTCACCGGAGAAAACTGCGCCGAAGGCCATCACGCCGAAGCCCACCAAGAAGAGCGCGGCCGGGAAAACGACGAAGAAGGCCACCGCGAAGAAGATTGGGCCAAAGAAGGCAAAGAAAAAAAGCGGCGAAATAGCCGGCAGGCACGGACCGCCGATTACGGTGACGGTGCACCCCAGACCGTTTCCTCGGTCCACCCAAGCCTTTCGAACTCAGGGGCCCTGAGGGGCGCTTCCGCGATCGAGAAGAATTCGTCGAGTTGCGGCGGCTTGACCTTCGTGCCCGAGAGCATCGCGTGGGCCTGCCCACGGTGATGGATCTGATGCTGAAAAAGATGCATCAGGAGCCGGTCTCGCCGCTCCGTTTGCACGCGCGTGTCGCGATTGACCCGCACGGTACTGTCCAGTTGATCAGGCGTCAGCGCATTGCAGACCGCGATGAGGCGCTCGTCCATGGCGGCCTGGGCGCCCGCCAACGCCGCCACCGTCAAATGCGGAATGCGGTTCTCCCACGCCTTGGGCCCAAGCCAGCCGCCTTCAAGCGCGTCGACGTAGAAGTGGTCGGTGATGTAGATGTGGTTCAGCGTCGCGCGCAGGCTGGGAAAGAAGCTCGTACGCTCAGCCTCGAATTCCTGTTGGCTCAGATTGGCGCATGCCGCCAGCAGGCGATGGTTCGCCCAGGCGTTATTGTAGGCAAAGGCCCGATAGGTTTGGACGATGCTGGCAGTCATGACATTCCCTCGCTCCGTTCAGGGCTTCCGCTTGGTCTGATCGCCGCCCATTCTGCTAGGCGAAGGTGTGCACGATCACCGGCCCTGCGACGGCTGTGACCGGCCCAGCGAGCAACGGCCCAAGGTTCTCATCGATCCAGGCGAGCGCGCGCCGGTTCGACTCCTCGGCGGCCTCGACATTGTCGAAGATGCCGATCGCCGTCACCGTGTCATCGGGCGCATAGACGACGTAATAGGCCTGGAAGCCTGGGACGTCACTGATGATCGGGATCGCGCCCTGCTTGATCCGGTCCGTCAGTTCCGCAGCGAGTCCGGCTCTGGCTTTGCCTTGGCGAATGGCGGCGTACATGAAGATCTCCCGCGTTGTGCAGCACTGAATCCTGTTAAGGCGGCGCGAAGACCCACGCGCCATAGCCGACGACGCTGCGGCGATCGCCCGCCGCGTCGCCGGAGTTGCGCAAGACCAGCCGCTCCAGCGTGAGGTGGCGCCGCACGGCTTCGATCAGCGCGCCGCGCACCGCAAGATGGCCGCAGGCGTCGGAGGGTCCGATCGCGGCCTCGTCATAAGCCTCGATCGCCGCGGCGGTTCGGGCGTCATGCCGGCGGGTGGATTCGTAATCCTCGAAATGCGACAGGTCGGTACTGATGACCAGCAGCGTGTCGTCGGTCCAGAGCCGAGCGATCGCCGCGGCAACAGTCGTGGCCGAGGTTGCGCCGAACAGCAGCGGCACGATCGGCAGATCGCCGAACAGCGCCTGCAGGAACGGAAGCTCGACCTCGATCGCGTGCTCGAGACCATGCGGCGTGTCGTCGATCACCGCGAGGCTTTCGGCGGCGAGCGCTGCGACGGCCGCTCCATCGACCGGCAACTCGCCAAGCGGTGTCGCGAAGGCCGCGGCCGACGGCGCCGCGATGCCGCGGAACGGCACGTAGTGCGCGGGTCCGACGATCACGGCGCGCGCGATCCGGCCGCGCAGGCTATGCAGCCGGGCGAAGGCCGCGGCCGCCACGGCGCCCGAATAGATGTAGCCGGCGTGCGGAACAATCATGCCGCAGCATGCGGCGCGCGGTTCCACGTAAGCGGCGGAAAGCAGATCACCGACGGTGCGGCTTAGCGCCGCCGCCGATCGGGGATAGAATGCGCCCGCGACCGCCGGTGCTCGCACCGACTTGCCCGGTCCGTGATCATCTTCGTGGTCTTGTTCGTGGTCTTGGCGAAGTGTCCGCATGGCGCGCCGTGGAAACAGCTGTCGCTCGTACGATGAATCCTATGACCGGATCCGAGCGTTTGGAAGGCATGGTCGGCCGCCATTGGCACCGGCTCGATGACGGCCGCGTCCAGTGCGACGTTTGCCCACGCTACTGTAAGCTCAACGAGGGGCAGCGCGGCCTCTGCTTCGTGCGCGGTCGGCAGGACGATCGGATCATGCTCACCACCTACGGCCGCTCCTCGGGCTTCTGCGTTGATCCGATCGAAAAGAAACCGCTGAACCACTATCTGCCCGGCACGGCCGTGCTGTCCTTCGGCACCGCGGGCTGCAACCTCACCTGCAAGTTCTGCCAGAACTGGGACATCTCCAAAGCGCGCGCGTTCGACCGGCTGCAGGAGCAGGCTTCGCCCGAGGACATCGTGCGCGCGGCGATCAATACCGGCTGCGACTCGATCGCCTACACCTACAACGATCCGGTGATCTTCCTCGAATATGCCGTGGAGGTCGCCAAGGTGGCGCGCCGGCACGGAATCAGGAACGTGGCGGTGACAGCCGGCTACATCGCGCCGACGGCGCGCGAGGAGCTCTTCGCCTTCATGGACGCCGCCAATGTCGACCTCAAGGCCTTCACCGAGGAGTTCTACAAGCGGCTGTGCACCGGCCAGCTCGCCGCCGTGCTGGAGACGCTCGCCTATCTCAAGCACGCAACGAAAGTGTGGTTCGAGATTACGACGCTGCTGATCCCGGGTCACAACGACAGCGCCGAGGAGGTGAAACGGCTGAGCGAGTGGGTGATGACAAGGCTCGGGCCGGACGTGCCGCTGCACTTCACGGCGTTTCATCCGGACTACCGGATGCTGGACGTTCCCGCCACGCCGGCCGCCATACTGACGCGGGCGCGCGATATCGCGCGCGCGGTCGGGCTGCATTTCGTCTACACCGGAAACGTGCACGATGAGCGCGGCCAGAGCACCTATTGCCCGGGCTGCGGCGAACGGCTCATCGGCCGCGACTGGTACGAGATCACGGCGTGGCGGCTCAACGCGGACGGCCGCTGCGGCAGCTGCGGCGCCACGATCCCGGGCGTCTTCGCTGCACAGCCCGGCAGCTGGGGCCAGCGGCGTATGGCGGTGCGCGTCGGCCGGAGCGTCGCCGCATAGCGCAAAGAGCAATGCCGGCGCGACCTCACGTTAAAGGAGAGGACATCGCGTCCTGCAAGCTATCGAATTCGAGCCGGACAAGCATTGCGCCAGTCGAATTCATGCATCGTGGTTAATGCGTAGTCGGAATTCTTTGTCCGCACCGTCGCAATTCGCGTTGAGATATTGCGTGTTTTGCGCGCGCAGCGGCTTGGTCCTTGCTGGCGTGCCCCGCTACCGCCTTGTTGCTGCCACACGCGACCTCAAGTATTTCCGTCAGGTCAGGACAGAGTGACGCAAACATGCGTGGTGCGGTGCATCGCGCGGTTCGTCGTGTTGTGTGTGCCGGATCGCACGTCGCAGGCATGTCAGTGCGTTGCGGATGTGCAGGTTCCGCAGGGGGTATCCATCATGAGCAGAGACGGAAAGCCGGCTTCCCGGCTGGGGCGCTTCTTTTTTTGCATTCCGGCGGCATTCCTCGCCGCGACGCTCGCGAGCCAGCCGGCCCATGCGCAGGGCGGCAATATGTCAGACCGTCTCAACGAGAACACCATCACGGTGATCTCGAGCAGCCCGAACGGCACCTACCTGCCGATCGCCTACGACCTGTCGGCGGTGCTCGACGACGGCGACAACATGCGGGTCATGGTCGTGCTCGGCAAGGGCGGCGGGCAGAACATCAAGGACGTGCGCTATCTCAAGGGCGTCGATATCGGCATCGCGGCCTCCAATACGCTCGGCTACTACCGCCGCACCGGCGAGATCGGCAGCATCGACGACAAGATCGTCTACATCGCGAAGCTCTATAACGAGGAAATCCATTTCATCGCGCGCGCGGATATCACCTCGATCGAGCAGTTGCGCGGCAAGAAGGTGAATTTCAACTTCGTCAACAGCGGCACGCAATTGTCGGCGCGTGATGTGTTCGACCGGCTCGGCATCAAGGTCGAGGAGACCAATTACGGCACCGCCGACGCGTTCGAGCGGATGAAGACCGGCGAGATCGCCGCCTCGGTGCTCGCCGCCGGCAAGCCGGCGCCTGCGATCTCCGCGCTCAAGGCCGCCGACGGCTTCCACTTTCTCCCGGTGCCGCTCTCGAAGCCGCTGATCAACGATTATCTGCCGACCACGCTGAGCAACGAGGACTATCCTGCGCTGCTCGCGCCCGGTCAGACGGTCGAGACGATCGCGGCCGGCGTCGTGCTGATCGCCTTCAACTGGCCGAAGAACACCGACCGCTACCGGCGGATCGCGAAATTCGTCGACGCCTTCTTTCCGCGGCTCGCCGAATTCCAGAAACCACCGCGCCATCCGAAATGGCGCGAGGCCAACCTCGCCGCCGTGCTGCCGGGCTGGCAGCGGTTCGAGGGCGCCGAAGAGTGGCTGCGCAATAACGCCGACCCATCGCAGGGGGAGCGCAAACTATTCGATCTCTTCCTTGCGGCGCGTCAAACCCAGCCGGCATCGATCTCGCAGAGCGAGCGCGACCGGCTGTTTCAGGAATTCCTGCGCTGGTACAAGTCGCGCGAGCGCCGCTGAATTCAAAGTCGCACCAGAATCGTATAGTTGCTAGTGCTCCTTTGTTTCCGAAGTTCGCGTTGAGCGTACCGCAAGGTGCGGCGAACTTCGGAAACGGAGCACTTGCCATGAAGGACCCGCGCTACCACAAGCAGCGCCTGGCGAATCACACGCTGCATCCCGAGACATTGATGCTCGGATACGGCTACGACCCGCTGCTCTCGGAAGGCGCGGTCAAGCCGCCGGTGTTTCTCACCTCGACCTTCGTGTTCCGCTCCGCCGAGGAGGGACGCGATTTCTTCGACTATGCGGCCGGCCGGCGCGACCCGCCGCGCGGCGAGGCCGCAGGTCTCGTCTATTCGCGCTTCAATCATCCCAACAGCGAGATCGTCGAGGATCGGCTCGCCGCCTACGAGGGCGCGGAAGTCTGCATCCTATTCTCGTCCGGCATGTCGGCGATCGCCACCACGATTCTCAGCTTCATCCGTCCGGGCGACGTCATCCTGCATTCGCAGCCGCTCTATGGCGGCACCGAGACGCTGGTGACCCGCACGCTGAGCGCGTATGGCGTCGCGGCGGTCGGCTTTGCGGACGGCGTCGACGAGAGGGAGGTGCGAGCGGCCGCTAACGAGGCGGCGGCGAAAGGGCGGCTCGCCGTGATCATGACCGAGACGCCGTCGAATCCGCTCAACACGCTGGTCGACTTGAAGCTCGTGCGCCGCATCGCCGATGAGATCGCGGCG
>Ga0081539_10004238_pt1 | contig 16121 bp, 9 predicted proteins | sample TabmetS4T2R2_FD_71023 | JGI IMG/M metagenome (GOLD analysis project Ga0081539, IMG submission 71023) | Tabebuia heterophylla rhizosphere microbial communities from the University of Puerto Rico - S4T2R2 | ecosystem: Host-associated > Plants > Roots > Rhizosphere ...
CCGCCGCGTGCGTCGCAGCCCACCCCGGATCACCACGTACTTCCACGGCGCGAGCAGCAGGATCGCCAGCCCGGCGGCGGCGTGCAGCTGGATCAGATCGAGCGGCCAATCGACCCCCACGGTGTTGGCCGCGGCCCCGGTCAGCACACCCGCGGCCAGCAGCAGCCCGAGCACAACGTCGATCCGCCGCCCACCCTGCCTACCGCGCAGACGCACCCGCATGGCCGAACGTTGGCGCGGTCGTGAAGGCCGACACCGCCGCGCGCTGGCAGGAGTGATGTCTCCGCTCAGATACTTCGGGCGGCAGTATCGCAGCCCGCGTCTCCACACGTTCCCCAGCTCTCCTCCAAGGCCCGATGGGCACCGCCAGCGCACGTGCGATGCGATACTGATACCCGTCGAACCATAGCGGTCCGGCGCAGCACGTCCCTGGGGAAAGCAATGTCGCTTCGCCGTTCTCCCCGCCGCGATCTCCTGATCGTCGTGTCGGTGATCGTGATGCTCGTCGTCGGCGTCGCCGCGCCGGCGTACGCCGCGCCGGCGAACGACAACCTCGGCTCGGCGCAAACTCTGAGCGGCATCAAGGGCATCGTGTACGGCACGGCCGTCGGCGCCACCGTCCAACCCGACTGCGAGCCCAGTAAGTCCAACAGCTGGCCGTACGTCGCGGGCGAACACACCGTCTGGTACCGCTGGACGGCCCCCGCGCACGGCTGGGTGCGGTTCGGTGTCAAGGCGTACGGCGGGTGGACCGCGCATGCCGCCGCCTTCCAATATTTCGGCGGATGCGGGGCCGGCGCGATGGCGTGGGCGGCGAGCGACTCCCCCGGCTACGGCCAGATGACGGTGGAGCGCGGGCAGACGGTGCTGTTCGCGGTCTACGGCCTCGACGCCGCCGTCGGCACCTTCGGGCTGGGGTGGCGCTTCATCCAGCGGCCGGCGCCGCTCAACGACCGGTTCGCCGCATCCGACGTGTTGTGGGGCCGGTACGGCAAGGCGGCCGGCACCAACATCAACGCCACCCGGGAGAGCGGCGAGCCGCTGCACGCCGGGCGCGCCGGCGGGCGTTCGGTCTGGTTCCGCTGGACCGCCGTGGCGTCCGGTCCCGCGATGTTCCACCTCGGCGGCCCGTCCACCTCGTTGGACTGCCTGCTGGCGGTCTACACGGGTACCTCGGTCGGCGCCCTGAGCCGGGTGGCGGCCGACGCCGGCACCTGGACGGCCGGCAGTTGCACGGCCCGGTTCACGGCGACCGCGGGGACGACGTACCGGATCGCCGTGGACGGCGACGGCGGCGACGAGCGGATGTTCCAGATCTTCTGGAACTCGGGCCCCCCGCCGGCCAACGACAACGCGGTCGACGCCCAGCCGCTCACCGGGTTCGCCGGCAGCCTGGACGGCACCAACCGGGGCGCCACCGACGAGTGGAGCGAGCCGCGCCACGTGCCGACCCGCGGCGGATCGTCGGTCTGGTATCGCTGGACCGCGCCGGACGACGGCGCCGCCGGGTTCGCGATCGGCCGGCCGCCGCTGTACCAGCCCAGCGACGAGATGGAGGACTTCAAGCGGGTCGCGGTGTTCACCGGCACCCCGCCGGCGGGACTCACGCTGCGCGGCGAAAGTAAGACCCCACCCACCGGGGACCAGCTGGTCGCGAGCGTTCCGGTCACCGCCGGCTCGACGTACTGGATCCAGGTCACCGGGGTGGACGAGGAGGCCGTGCACTACACCCTGGACTGGTGGCTGCTGCCGCAGAGCAACGACGAGTTCAGCGAGCCGATGACCCTGCCACCGACCGGCACCGTGGCCGTCAACACCGAGCGCGCCACGGCGGAGGCGGGCGAGCCCTCGCATTTCCGCTATCCGCCCCGCCGCTCCCTGTGGTTCCGCTGGACCGCTCCGCAGTCCGGTCCGGTGGTGTTCCACGACCACGGGTTCGTGATCCAGCCGGCGCTCGCCGCCTACACCGGCGACCGGGTCGACGCGCTCACCCGGGTGCCGGTCACCCGGGAGTTCCTGGGCGACGGCCACTACCGGTTCACCTTCACTGCCGCCGCTGGCGTCACCTACCGGCTGGCCCTGGACGAGGACGACTACTGGGGCTACGGCACCGTCCACCGCCTGCACTGGTTCTTCGGCGCGGAGGACCGCACCCCGCCGGCCGTGGCGCTGACCGCGCCGGCCGACGGCGCCCGGGTCTCCGGCATCACTACGCTGGACGCGACCGCCGCCGACGCCTCCGGCATCTTCTCCGTCGGTTACAGCCACGACATCGCCGCCACCCGGCACGACGGTCCCCTGCCGGAGCCGCCGCCGTACGCGTTCGGACTCGACACCGAGCGCTACCGGGACGGCCCGTTGCAGCTGACCGCCTCGGCCCTGGACAACCAGGCCAACCCGGCCGTCTCCGCGCCGCGCACGATGGTCATCGACAACCGGCCGCCGTCGGTGAGCGCGTGGAGCCTCGATTGGGATCAGCTCACCGCGCTGCCCGACATCGACCTGCGCTGGGGTTCCGACGAGCCGCTGGCGCAGTCCCGCTGCAGTCTCGACGGCGCGATCATCGACTGCGGCCCCATCACCGGCCCGCCCGGCGGGGAACTGGCGGTGCACGGCCTGGCCGACGGCGTGCACGTCTTCGCGGTCACCGCGACGGACGCGTTCGGCCACCCCACCCCCGACCCCGGCTACTACCAGTGGGTGGTCGACACCAAGGGGCTGGGCGTGCCGTTGCTCGACGACGCGGCCGCGCCGACCGTCGGCGCTCCGGTCAGCGACCTGACCGGCGGCTCCATCGTGGGCTACGCCACCGCGCCGGTACGGATCCGCTGGACCGGCACCGACGGCTCGGGCACCGGCATCCAGCGCTACGAGGTGCAGGCCAGCCTCAACGGCGGCGCGTACGCGACCAAAGCGAGCCCGGGCACGTCGACCGCCATCTCTTACCAGCTCGCGCCGGGCGGCTACCGGTTCCGGGTCCGCGCCTGGGACTGGGCCGGCAACGTCTCCGGCTGGGCGTACGGGAGCTACTTCACCGTCGCCCTGGCGCAGGAGAGCAGCACGGCGTGGTCGTGGTCGACCGGCTGGAGCCGGATCGCGACCAGCGCCGCCTCCGGCGGCTACTACCGGCTGACCGGCACCACGGGCGCCTCCGCCAGACTGACGGTCCGCGGCCGGTCGGTGGCCGTCTACGGCCCCAAGGGCCCGACGCTCGGGCTGGCGGCGGTCTACCTCGACGGGGTACGGGTCGCGACAATCAATCAGTGGTACCCGTCCGGTGTGCATCGCGAGCCGCTTTACGTCCGCAACGGACTGAGCACGACGACTACCCACGTGCTGCAGATCCGGTCGCTGGGCACCGCGGGCCACACCGGCGGCGGCACCCGCGTCGCCCTCGACGCGGCCTCCGTCGTCCGGTGACCCGCTCCGCGTCAGACCGATAGCGTTGTGTGGGCGCGTCTGAGTCGAGGGGTGCTCGCGTGCCTGCTGATCGCCCCTGCACGATGGTTGGCCGTGCTACTGCGAGTGCGTACCTTGGCGTGACGAACGCGTTCGCCGTCCTGCGTCTGCTGCCGATGAGCGACCGGGACAAGGACGTAAAGATCCTCGCGCTGCGCCATCAGCTAGCGGTGGTGCACCGGCAGCTGGGCACCGAGAGGGTGCGGTTCGACGCGAGTGATCGGGCAGGCGGCGCTCTTTGGGTACGCACTCATCGGCAAGGTCGGTGGTGGCTAACCGGCCGTCGTCGTTTGGTCGCGATCTCGGGATAGGCGGTCTATGCGGCGCAGTGCGTCAGGTAGCCGGTGTGGAGGGGCCATGGTGCCGGTAGGCGGTGGGGCTCCACAAGATCACCCACATGGTGAGGACCCCCCGGGCCGGAGAAGATCGGTACTCCGTTGTGTCTGAGCCACCACCCGAAGAGCCCGCTCACCGCCGAGGACGTCCTCGAACGCGCGAGGCGCAAGCTATGTAGCAAGTCGGACCCGGTAGAGGCCTCAGGAGATTAATGACGCACGGGCCGCGCCACCATGACGCGGAGCCGGGCCACGCCGACGCCGGCGCACCTGTAGATCTCGGCGCTACAGCGCTCTGACCAGCGCTTATGGTACGACCCCGCCAGTCCGGCCGAGCGTGGCGGGCCGCAGCGGACTGCGGGCGGAATGTCGGACGTCATGCCGCCGGTGCCGGCGACTCATAGCCCTATAAAGGGAGACCACCGACCCGGAAAGAAAGCACGGCTACCCATTTCTACCCAACGTCGAGGGGGAAAGTCGTGAGAAGATCCGCCACCCTAGCCGGCCTGCTGGCAGCAATGCTGCTCATCGCGCTCGCGCCGGCCCAACCCGCCGCCGCGGCCACCTACACCAAGGTGGTCCGGTACGGACCGTTCACCCTCCCGGCCGGTACCATGACCGATCCCGGCATGATCCACAATCAGCTCAAGTTCGGTGTCGCACGCCCCTGCACCGACTGCTACATCACAGGGTGACCTTCCCCCGTTAGCGTGGAGGCCAGACCTTAAGGGATAGAGGTTCATGGCTGAGACGAGACGACGGTTCGACCGCGAGTTCCGTGAGGGCGCGGTCCGGATCGTGCGCGAGACCGGCAAGCCGATCGCTGCGGTCGCCCGTGATCTGGGCGTCAACGAGGGCACGCTCGGTAACTGGGTGAATCAGGACAAGAAGACTCGCGGTGAGGCCGCCGGTGGCGGGCTGTCCGAGGACGAGCGAGCCGAGTTGGCCCGGCTGCGTAAGGAGAACGCCGAGCTGGCGATGGAACGCGATGTCCTCAAGCGCTCCGTGGTCCTGTGGGTGAAGGAGGCGATGAAGTAGCCGTGGCCGGCTTCATCAGCTCCCAGAGGACCGAGCACGGTGTGCCACACGCGGTGACCTGCCGCGCCCTGCAGGTGTCCGAGTCCTGGTACTACAAGTGGCGCGACCGGCAACCCACCCAGGCGCAGCAGCGGCGCGTCGAGCTCGACGACAAGATCCGCCAGATCTTCGCCGCGTCCGTCGGCACCTACGGCTCGCCGCGGGTCACCCTCGATCTGCAGGCCGCGGGCTGGCGGGTCGGGGAGAACACCGTCGCCCGGCGGATGGCCGCGCTCGGCCTCGCCGGCCGGGCACCGAAACGGCGCCGCAACCTGACCCGGCAGGGGAAACGCCCTGCTGCCCCGGACCGGGTCCGCAGGCAGTTCACCGCACCGGCACCGGACGTGTTGTGGTGCGGCGACATGACCGAGATCGTCACCGGCGAGGGGAAACTGTATCTGGCCACGGTCATCGATCTGTTCTCGCGCCGGCTGCTCGGCTACGCCATGTCCGCCCATCACGACGCCGAGCTGATCGAGGCGTCGCTGCACATGGCCGCGGCCACCCGCGGCGGCACCGTCGACGGGGTGATCTTCCACAGCGACCGCGGCAGCGAGTACACGAGCGTGATTCCCCCGAGCGGACCGCCGTCAGTCTGGACCCGGCGCGCCGGCGGACCCCGACGCCGGGTGGCTGATGCTGCACGACGGCCCGCCAGGACGCCGCGGCGGCCTGCGGCCACGGGGCGGGAGGCTCAGTCGGAGGGCGCCCGCGAGCGGCCGCCCCCTTCCTCCGGCTCGAACGTGTTCGGCTCCCCGACGCTCAGCCCGACGCCGGTGTCGGACAGGTCGTACGGCTCAGCGGCGCGGCCGGCGCCGGTTCCCGCACCAGACTCGGTGTCGCTCCGGTCGTCCGGACGACCTCTCTCTTCGGGCTCGCTCATCCGTCGATGATATGCCGGATAGGGACCGGCCAGGCCCCACCCGGTGAGCGCGTCGCCGAGCTCCACCAGCAGCTCCGGGGCGTTCCCTCCGCCGCGGCCGCGTGATGTCGACCTCGCCGACGCAGCGCATGCCGTACTTGTCGAGCCAGATCAAGTCGAGACCTCCGGGTTGAGGTGGCATCGAGGACGGTCTGGGTGATCGGAGGCCGGTTCCAGAGGGCGAGACGTTCGTTGGCGAGGGCCACGATCGGCAACGGGTGCGGATTGCCGTGCACTTCGGTGGCCGCGGCTGATACGCCGCGCGCGACCGCGCCGACATCCAATAGGACACGCCAGTCCTGTGGTCCGCGCTCCAGGAACTCCAGCCCGGTCAGCTTGGCGATCTCGAGCGGGTCGGCGAGCGTGCCGGGGTACGCGGTGCGGGTCCCCAGCCGGGGCAAGCCGGTGACCGGGGCGAGGCTGAGCGGCTCGCCGTCCCAGACGCCGATGCTCAGGACCTCCAGCGCGGGATGGGCGGCGGCCTGGACACTTGTCCGGCTGTGGATGTTGATCCTGGCCACGACTGGCGGCTCGTCACCGCCCGGCCGGGAACGGCTGATCGTGCGCCGATGCACCACCAGGTCGGTGAGGCAGTGGCGATCAGGTCGGCACCGATGTTTTGTTCGTGGTTGAGCATGATGACCTGCCCGACGTGTCCGCGCGGGGCTGGTGTCAGGTCGACCGCGAGCCGATCGCCACCGCCGGTGTCGCCGAAGGCGATCCAGCCGGGTGAGCCGACCGGAGCTGCCTGTTGATCGTTCGGGTCGGACGCTGAACAGGGTGGCGATAGCGACCTGGGATAGGCCCAGCCGGTGGTGCCAGGAGCCGGCCGGCGGTCCACCGCGACGACGATGGATGGGTCGTGGTTGGGTGGGTGGTTGAGACTCTGGTGTGGACGGTGGTCATTGCTGCGGCGGCCGGCGGCGTGTGATACCCGACCCGCGCACCGGGTCACCAGGTGTCGTGCCGAGTTGCGCCCCGGTTGATCAGGTGGAGACCTCGAGCACCCGCAGTTGGGCCTTCTCCAGCTCTTCGGGGGTAAACACGACCGCGAGACGTCTGCCGTCCGGGGAGAAGCTCGGCTCGCTCAGCGGGCCGCCGGCGACCTTGCGCCGGTCACCCGAGTTGAGGTTGATCAGCCAGAGACCCTGTTCCTCGCCCAGGCCGCCGGCCACGGCGAGCAGGCGACCGTCGGGGCAGATGTCCATCCCCGAGATGTCGCTGAACTCAGAGGTCAGTTTGGCCGGTCGGCCGGCGGGCAGGCCCTGCCGGTAGAGGCGCGAGGGCACGTCCATCCGGCGCTGCCCGTCGACACCTTGCGCGTCCGGGGCGGCAGCGAAGATCAGCTGCTGGTCGTCAGGGGTGAGCATGGCCCATCCCGCCCGGCCCTGTTCCTTGCAACTTTCGGCACCGGTGTCGTGGAAGATTTCATCCAAGCGCCAGCTGTGTCCGCCGAGAGTGACCGGGCCGGGGAACTCGCCGACGCCGTGCCGCGTGATCGGTGCGAACCCGTCGCAGATGCCCGAGCCGGTGGACAGGTAGCCGCTGTCCATCGTCCGACGCCAGGACACCACACGGGGTAGGTATCTGCCCACCCCGGCGAGGTCCTCGATGCGCCCGGTGGCTGGCTGGTAGCCGATCAGGGTGAATCCGTTGCGGCTGGGGTCGGCGGTGATGCACTTGCGGGCCAGGCCGAGCCGACCGTCGGGCAGCCGGTGCGGCAACAGATAGTCGGTACGCTGGCAGTCGGCCCGTTGGGGCAGCTTGCTGGGCTCGGCCGCCTGACCGGGACGGATACGCATCAGCTCATACGGATCAGGCCCGAGGTGCGGCGTCCACAGGTAATAGATGGACCCGTCGGGCAGCCAGGTGACGATCGCGAGCGCACCGTCCGGAACGTCCAGCCTGGCGCCGGGCAGCTGGGACGCGCCGCCGGCGACGCCGGGCGCCCACAATCCGCAGCCGGTCATCGCCGTCAACAGCAACAGGCAGGCCGTCAGGCACCTCCCAAGCCGATGTCCTTCCATCGCCCGCCCCCTGCTGCGTAGTCGCTGCCAATCAAGAAAAGATCTTGAAGCGGTGTTGATTCGTCGGCGGATCGGCCGGCTTGCCGTCCATTTCACCGTGGGGTGGGCCGCAATGAAGCCGGCACCTTTCAGCGACCGAGATGGACGAAGGCCGCCCACGCGCGGTGTCCGGCCTCACCAGCGGCGAGTTCCGGCGGCAGCCCAGGTACCGGATTCCGTACGGGGTCGAGCATCGCGAGCTGGGCGAGACGCAACGCCTCCGCTGGGGGGTGCCCGTTCACGGACAGATGGTGGTGCAGCGCGTACATGAGCCGCGCGGTATCCGCGTCCGGCACCGCCCACAGCGAGCCGAAGACGGTGTGCGCCCCGCCAGCCAGGAACGCGGTCGCTAGACTGACCGCCTCGTCGTACAGGGAACCGACCGCCCCAGTGGAGCAAGCGGAGAGCACCACCCGGTCGAGGTCTAGCCCGGCCGAGCGGGCGTGAGCGAGGAGGTCCAGCACGGGCAGGTCGCCACCGGCGAGGGCGAGGCGCGCGTCGGCCGGGTGTGCCCGATCGACGCGCCCGTGGCAGGCTAGGTGCAGTAGGGACGGCCCCCGCCCGGGTTTGGAGATCCAGTCGAGGACGTCGGCGGCGGTGGCGCGGCACAGCAGGGTGCCGCCGGGATGGAAGTCGCGGTGCACCGCACGCGCCTCGTCGGCGGCGTAGGGCAGGTCACCGCGGGGGTCGCCGACGATCAGCGCGGACTGCGGTGACCGCAGCGGCCGGCCGGCGGAGGCGCAGAACATCCGGGCGGACACGCCGTACGAGACGACGAGCCGTTCGATCGCGTAGTGCCGGCCGGTGCGGTCGTCGTAACGGGCGGCGTGCCACGGCACCAGGCTCAGCGCGCCGGTCGGCACGAGCACGAGCCGGGCGGGCCGGTGCAGCTGCCACCCTCGGGTGAGCTCGACGAGCGGCCCCATGCAGGCCGTCCACGCCCACTGACACACGTCGTCAAAGGCGTCGTCGCCGGCCTCGCCGCCGGCCGGCGCGAGATCTCGGCCGACCCGGGTCCATCCGGTGGGGACGCGCCCGGCGTGCAGGTCCGGCAGGGGCAGTACGCGCACGCGCGCAGCTACGGGCACGACGACGGCCATGCCGGGCAGGGTGTCGTCGGCCGGGACGAGGTACGCGAGCGCGTCGGCGCCGACTGCGGTGAGGGCGCGCCGGATCTCGGCCGGGTCGGGGGTGGTGAACAGTTCGGACCCGGAGGTCAGCGCGTGCAGCGCCTGCACCCGGAGGTTGTCGTCGGGTGCGCTGCCGAGGCCGCCGCCGGTGGCCCGCCACGCGGCCGCGAGGTCCGGGCGGCCGGCGGCGGTGAGCCGCTCGGGCATGGATCGGGAGGCCGTGGCGGCGTTGAGCGCAAGCCCACGGCCGGCGTCGAGGGCGGCCACCAGGTCGTCGGCGGCGGCCGGATCGATGGCGTCCTGGGCGCACCAGGCGGCGACGGTGCGGACGTGGCGCCCTGCCGCGGCCGCTGATTCGAGGGCCCGGCCGGCGTCGGTCTGGATCAGTGCCTGCCAGGCGAGAGCGAGCAGCGCGGATCGGCCGATGTTCCGGCTGCCGGCCAGGTCGGGGCGGTCACCGAGGCGCAAGCTGTGTCCGTAAGCGATGGCCAATTGCGGCCAGAGCGGGTGGTGTGGTCCACCGGCCAGCGCGCAGGCCGCAGCGAGGCGGGCGGTGGCCCGCGCGGCGGCGGCGTGGTCGGCCGGGTCGCGGCGGGCCACCTCCAGTTCGGCAGTGCCCGCGGTGTCGTAGGCGGGGATCTTGAGCATCGGGTAGTCGTCGGGGATGCGGTCGAGGAGCGGGCCGGCGGCTGCGGCGATCCGGCGAAGTGTAGCGATCTCGTTTCGGCCGGCGGCGGTGTGCACGCCTGTGGACAGGGCGGCCATCTGGGCAGCGGCCGCGGCGGGCGAGCCAGGCGTGTCGCCGGTGATGCCGGTGGCGGCTATGGCGGGGGAACTGGACGGGTCGCCGATGTTCGATCCGGCGAGCATCTCGCTCAACACCGCCGCCGCTCGGTCCTCGGTGGACAGCACCTGGCGGGCACGGGCCAGCGCGGCCGCGGCCGCCGTCTCGTCGCCCCGCTCGGCAAGCCGCATCGCCTCGCGGGCCGCCGCCAGCGCCGCGGCCAGGCCCTTCGCGCCGGGGTCAGGCCCGGCGCGGAGTTGGTCGAGGGCAGTGTCGAGGGCGCCGAGGTCGCCCTCCTCGACGGCGCGGCCGGTGCGCATGAGGGCGAGGTGCGCGGCGATGGTCTCGCGTTGTCCGGGGGAGAAGCGGTCGGAGGCGGCGAGCCGGCTGACCGCGGTGATGCCCCGGTCGAGGTCGCCGGCGGTGCCGGTGAAGTGGTCGAGTTGTGCCTGGGCGGCGTCGAGTTCGGCGCGCAGGTGCGGATCGGGCAGATCGACGTCGCGGTATCGGGCGAGGAGGGCGCGGACGCGGGTGAAGTCGTGCCCACGGTTTTCTCGTCCGGCGGTGCCGATCTCCACCATGGCCAAGGTTCCCGCCAGTAGCGCCTGGCCGGACCGGGTGGCGTCGCCAGGCGCGTCGAGCAGGGCGTGTCCGCGGTCGACGTGGCCGCGGAACTGCTCCGGTGTGAGCCGGCCCTGCCCGTACTGGATGAACGCGGCCCGCAGCTGTTCGCGGATGATCTGGCAGCGGAGGTTGTCGTCGGGGTCGCGTCGCAGTGCGGTGTCGAACCTGTGCAGCGCGTCGGTGAGGCCGTCGGGTTGCTCACCGGCGAAGGCACGCACGAGGTGGGTCCAGCCAGACAGGTACCACGAGTCGGCGTCGTCGAGCGTGCGGGCGGCGACGGCCGCGAGGCGCACGGCTTCCGCGATGTCGTGCGGGTCGCGGGTGCGTTCGGCCCGGTGCGTGACGAGGGTGCCGCAGGCGAACGTAGCGCCGGCGTCGTCGGGTTCCGCGTCGAGCACCTGCCGCCAGAGGGCGATAGCGTCTTCGGCGTCGGTGAAGTGAGTGCGGTCGCGCTCCCAGCGCGCCTGGTGCGCGAGCGCGAGCAGGCGGTGCATGAGGTCACCGGTGGCGTCGGCGCGCAGCGCCCGCCGTCCCTGCTCGATCACCGCGTCGAGTTCACCGGGGTCGACGGTCTCGCCGGCCATCGCCTGCTGCCACCATCGTTGCAGGCCAGCCATGGCCGGTTCCGCGTCGTTCTCCCACATCCACGTGCCCTTTCCGTGCCCGAGCTTCTGTCGCCGTTGACTGACGGACAGGTCATCACAGAAGGTGCGTCTCAGGTCACGCCATCCCGGAGCAGCCGGGGTCCAGGGGGCGGAGCCCTGGCCGCCGGGAGCTGTCAGTGCCCTCTTCAAGGCGACGGGCGAGCTGGGTCTTGCGCAGCAGGTTGGAGACGTGGACGCTGACCGTTTTCTCGCTCAGCACGAGCGCCTGGGCGATCTCGGCCGCGCTCGCGTCGACGTGGCGCTGGCTCCACCGAAGCTGTCACAGTCAGGGAGGAGGTTGAGATCGACTTCCGGCCCGGAGCGGCGTCTGAATGCTCAGTTTCCGCCAGAGGAATTCGTACACCAACGCCTCGTTGAAGGCGTGCTGCTCGTTGTCCGCGGCGGCGCCGTGCCCGCCCTCGACGTTTTCGTAGTAGGACACGTCGTAGCCGTGCCGACCGAGCAGGGCGGCCATCTTGCGGGCGTGGCCGGGATGCACGCGGTCGTCGCCGGTCGAGGTGATGAACAGGACCGGCGGGTACGGCCGGCCGGCCCGCACGTTGTGGTAGGGCGAATATCCCCGCAGGAACGCCCAGTCGGCTCCGGAGTCCGGGTCGCCGTATTCGGCGATCCAGGACGCACCGGCCAGCAGCCGGTGATACCGGCGCATGTCCAGTAATGGCACCCCGGCGACGACCGCCCCGAACAGGGTGGGATACCGGGTCAGCATCGCGCCCATCAGCAGGCCACCGTTGCTCCAGCCCTCGATGCCCAACTGATCCGGCGTGGTGAGACCCCGCGCCACGAGGTCGGCGGCGACCGCGGCGAAGTCCTCGAACGCCCGCGGCCGGCGCTCGCGCACCGCGGCCCGGTGCCAGTCCGGACCGTACTCGCCGCCGCCGCGAATGTTAGCCACCACGTAGGCGCCGCCGCGGGCCAGCCATGCCCTCCCGACGACGCCGTCATAGCGAGGAAGTTGTGATCCCTCGAACCCCCCGTATCCGGTCAGCAGCACCGGCCCGGTCCTCGCATCAGACTTGCGTACGACGAAGTACGGCACCTGGGTGCCGTCGGCTGAGGTGGCGAAGAACTGGCGCACGCTCATGCCGGTCGTGTCGAAGGACGACGGCTGCTGCTTGAGCGTCTCGACCACGCCGCCGACCTGTCCGAGCCGTAGGACCGGCGGTTGGAGGAATCCGGACGAGGCGAGAAGGTACGCGTCGCCCAGATCGGGATCGGTGGTGACGATGCTGCTGTTGTCCAGCGCCGGCACCCCGGGCAACGGCTCCCGGCGCCAGTCGTCCTCGACCGGGGTGAGTACCTCCAATTGGCAATGCACGTCGCGCAGCAGCGTCAGGATCAGGTGGTTGCGCGTCCAATCCCAATCCTGCAAGGCGGTGTGCCGATCGGGCTCGAAGAGAACTGTGAGCTTCCGGAGACCCGCGACGAAGCCGTCGAAGTCGGAAACCAGCAACGCCCCGGCCGGATAGTTCACCTCATCGACCGTCCACGCCGAACGCAGCCGGATCAGCAACCACTGCCGGTGCACATCCCACCAGGCGTCCTCCGGCACCGGCACGCGCACCAGGTCGCCATCGCCGGTGCGCAGGTAAGCCTCGCAGCGGTAGAAGTCCACCGAGCGCACGACGAAGTCCCGCTCGAAGCCGGGTGTCGGATCATGCCAGGCGCGGACGTGCACGTCGTCGTCGCGGCCCTCGTAGACGACCGGCGCCTGCGACAACGGTGTGCCCCGCCGCCATCGTTTGACGATCCGGGGATATCCGGAAGAGGTCATCGAGCCGGGCCCGAAATCGGTGCCCACATAGACGTGGTCAGCGTCTATCCAGCCGACATCACTCTTCGCCTCGGACAAGGCGAAACCACCATGGACGAACGCCCGGCGGACCAGATCGAACTCGCGGACCACGACCGCGTCCCCGCCACCTCGCGACAGGCTGATCAGACACCGGTGGTGGCCGGGGCGCAGGACCGTCACCTCCGTCCAGACCCAGTTCTCGCCCTCCTCGGTGGCCAACGCATCAACGTCGACCAGCACGTCCCAGGCCGGATCGGGCCGCCGATACTCATCGAGGGTCGTGCGCCGCCACAACCCGCGCGGATGCGCGGCGTCACGCCAGAAGTCGTAATAGAAGCCATCCCCGCACCACTCCGGGTAGGGGATCCGGTCCGCCGCGTCGAGCACCTGCCGGATCTCGAACTTCAACCCCTCGAACGAATCCCCGCCGGCGAACGCCGCGATCGTCTCCCGGTTGCGGTCCCGCACCCACGCGCCCGTATCGGCACCGTCAAGATCTTCCAACCACAGAAAGTCGTCTCCACGGTCGGCAACAAACTCGCTCACCCTCGCAACTGTGCCCGACGAACAGGAACCGACGGTATTCGATAAGGGCCACCCGACACAGCTCTGACTCGGGCGGTTCCTGCACCGGTCGGCGTGGCCGCCGACCGCGGCGAGAGTGTCGGTCCGGAAGGCTGCGATCTGCACCTCCTCGTCCTAATTCCCCGTTAACTCATCGACGGAACCTTCCCGACTTCCTCCGCGCCCAGCAGATCACCGCGCTCGCGACACCCGAGGACGACACCCTCGACCGGTACCACCTGACCGGCCTGGTCATCTGCGGGCTGTGCGGCTGCCGCGCCGAAGGACACTGGGCCCACGGCCGCGCCCGCTACGGCTGCCGGCACGGCCACACCAGCGCCAGCGACGCCCATCCCGACCGGCCCAAGACCCTCTACGTACGCCAAGACCAGCTGATCAACCAGACCCGCACCCAGCTGGCCCACTGCATCGGCGCCACCGTCGACGACATCGATGCCACCGAGCTTTCGGCGCGGCTGCGCGACCGCGACATCACGATCGTCTGCACACCGGTCAACATCACCCTCGACACCGGTCACGACGTGGAACCCGAGCCGGAAGACGAGCTCGCCCAAGATCTCGAAGACGAGACCCGGCAGCTGCCACTACCCGGGCTGACCGTACTGGCTCGTACCGTCTGCCGGCGGCGCCGCCAGCCGCTCCAGGGCAGCAAGCGCGCCGGCCGACACGGCAGCCGCGTCCTTGGGCTCGGGGCCGGACAGCGGATTCCGAACTTTGAACGATCGGCGCGCCCGCCCCGTAGTCAGGACGGGCACGCCCCGCCGGGCATCACCGCGTTCGGGTCCCGTCCATGCATGTGGTCGGAGCCCGGCCGCAACGGTGACCGGTGGAGGTGAAACCCACCAACCAGATCGTCGATTGAGCCGACGCCTCCGTCGACTGCACCCGGCGTCCGCCGGGAGAAGTCGGCTCTCGCGAGGATCGGCTACGAGACGAACCCGCGCTCACTCACCGAATGGCATATCGCAGCCGATGGCGAACGCTCCAGACCACCAAAACATGCGATCCGGCAATCAGAAGAGACCCACAGCGTGGGCCGCGCTGGTCGCCGCCGCCGACGTCGTGCTCGCCATCCTCGCGAACAAGTTCTTCGAGTCCGCCGCCTGGGTCGGCGCCGTGATCGTCGCCGGGGCGATCTTCGTGCTGCTCAACGTGTTCAACGTCCGCGCGGAGAACGGCCACCGGATCCTACACTGGAGCCACATCCGCAAGATCGTCGCCGGTCGCATCTTCATCGCCATCGCCGCCGCCTTGGCCGCCGCCGGGTTCACCTTCGCCACCATCCGGTACGCCGAGAAGGGGAACGCCGAGGCCCCGTCCGACCCGTCGCGAAGCGCGGCGCCGTCGGCCACACCGGCAACGACCGACCCGACCTCGGTCCCACCGCCGCCCGCCTCGCCCGGATCCGAACGGCCGTCGACGTGCACGACCACCGGCCTCCCCGGCGTGGCGAAAGCGACCCCGGACACCGCCGGGAATCTTGTCTTCTGCCCGGTACAGATCAATCACGGAAAACTTCCCATCACCGGGCCGTTCAACCTCACCGGCCAGATCATCGGCCCTCAACCGGACCGCGAGGATCTGATCCTGCTCGTCAGAATCGACCCCGCCACCTGTGACGCCAAGGGCCGGCGAGGAGCCCCCGGACGCTTCCTGCTGAACGTTGATCTGCGGGCCAGAGCAGACGGAACGTGGTCCCACGACGATGATCTTGGCGGGCAGGCCGACGGCGTGACGTTGGGCCGGATATTCGAGTTCGCGAAGGCACCAGCGGCCGCGGTGCAGGCGCTCAAGGCCAGCAGACCCGAATGGAACGACACAGGGATCACCGACCTACCGAAGGAGATCACCATCCTGGCCTCGTTCGAGGTGCCACCCGGACAGGCAACCCGCAGCGCCGCGTGTACCGACTGACCGGCAGCCTCCACGACAAGCCCAACGCCAATCTGGTACCAGGACCAGCGGCCACCTTGGTTGCATCACCGCGTGCCTGACAACCGTTGTCGTGGAGCGGGCACACCTCGGAGTCAAGCGTCGTAGGTTCGATCTGCCGACGTTTTGGAGTGCTTCACCACCCCGAACCGCCGCGACGGGGCAACTGTAGGCCCCGGTGTCGCGACCGTGCTCAGCGGAGCCTCAGGCATGCACTGCCGGCCTGGGTCAGCAGGAGCTGCTTTCAGGCAGAAGCCGCCGCCTCCGGTAAGCGTCGCGATCGTGGACCATCGCCAGCCCGACAAAGGCGACGCCCTCGCCGGCGTGGACATGTTCGCCGGGCCCGAACCCGAGGTGTGGCACCAGGTCCTCGCGACGGCGGTCCCGCGGACCTACCGCAAAGGACAGATCCTCTTCGTCGAGAACGACCCCGGCGAGTCCCTCATCATCCTCAAGCGCGAGGCGGTCGCTATCTTCCGCACCGCACCCACCGGCGGACGCGCGGTCCTCGCGTATCCCTGGCAGCCTCCGGCCGGTGCCATGCCGACCACGGGTAACTGGCTTTACTTCCAGTCCACCGGCGAATGGGTCGGGCAGGGTCAGACCAAGTTGCTGTCGGTGGACGATCCCGTCAACAGCGTCTCCTGGTCCCCGGGCGCAGTGCAGATCTACTTCAACGACCCCGGCTCGTGGTGGCACTTCACCGCGGCCGTGCCCACCTGGGTCACCCGATGGCAAACCGGGTGG
>Ga0081539_10004239_pt1 | contig 16120 bp, 18 predicted proteins | sample TabmetS4T2R2_FD_71023 | JGI IMG/M metagenome (GOLD analysis project Ga0081539, IMG submission 71023) | Tabebuia heterophylla rhizosphere microbial communities from the University of Puerto Rico - S4T2R2 | ecosystem: Host-associated > Plants > Roots > Rhizosphere ...
CGACGTGTTCGTGTGGCGGGACGGCGCACGCGTGTTCCCGCACGGCGACGAGCGGGTCGTCGACACCACCGGCGCGGGTGACGCGCTCGTCGCGACGCTCACCGCCGTCCTGGTCCGCGGCGGTCAGCCGGCGGAGGCGGCCGAGCGTGCCGTCGCCGCCGCGGCGGTCGCCGTCGGGCACCTCGGCGGGCGGCCGCGGCTGGCGAGTTTTCCCTTGCGTGCCGGGTAACCCCGCGCTCATGCAACCCACGCACATGCAGGCGTAGAAGAAGATCGACGGCGTCGAGTTCCCGGCCAGCCGCACGCGGCCCGTGGAGTACGCCCGCGGCCACGGCGCGGACGCGGAGCTGCTCACCGCGATGACCCGGCTGCCGGACCGGCTCTACCGCGACCCGAACGAGGTGGGCGCGGCGTTCGCGCAGGTCACAGGCGAGTGAGCACGCTGTCCCAGTCGGCGAGGAACCGCGCCAGGCCGTAGCGCCGCAGCGCGTGCTCGCGGGCCTGCTTGCCCCTGCGTGCCGCCAGCTCCGGCTCCGCCATCAGCTCCCGCAGGCCGGTCGCCAGCACGTCGAGGTTCGTGGACAGCACCCCGGCGTCCGGGGGCACCGCCTCGACGGCCTCGGTGGCGGCCAGGCACACGACCGGCATGCCGATCTGCATGGCCTCGATCAGCGACAGGCCGAGCGAGGTCCAGCGCGTCACGTGCAGGTACACCCGCCGGCGGGCCATTTCCGGGTGCAGCCGCTCGTGCGGGAGGTCGCCGATCGGCGTGACGCCCGCGAAGTCCAGCCCGTCCAGGCCCATGCCGAACACGTCGAGGGGGGCGAACCGGGGCATGAGGTCGGTCCCCGTGACCCGCCAACGCCGCACCGGCTCGTTCGTCACCACCGCCGCGCGGGCGATGTCGCCGGTGTAGCGGGCCTTCGGCTCCTCGATGCCGTGCTCGACGACCGTCGTCGGGGCGCGGCCGTTGTCCCACATCCACTCGTTGAAGTGGGTGACATGCGCGACGAGCACGTCGTCGCGGTCGGCGAGCGGGTGCGGCTGCCCCTTGGGGGTGTTGTGCTCGACGAACACGGCCGGCACGTCCCGGCCCGGGCGCCGGCCCAGCCACCGCTCGGCCAGCTCGAGCTCCTCGGTCCGCTGCAGGACCACGACGTCGACGTCGGTGTCCCGGAGCTCCGCCGGGCGGAGCTCCACGGTCGCCGGCCAGTCGCGCCCGCTCCGGCCGCCGCCCCACGGGCCGCCCTCGGGCAGGGTGGGCAGCAGGTACGTGTGCTGGCCACGGACGAACGCGTTGGTCCAGGAGCCGTGCACGTGCCAGAGCATCACCCTCATGGCTGCCGGGTGCCCGACGGATGCATGGTCAAACCGCCGTGTGACTGGGTAATCCGGTGCCCATGGCCGTGCTTGTGCTGCGTGCGCTCAAGATCGGGGACCTGCTCGTGGCCGTGCCCGCGCTGCGTGGGCTGCGCCGCGCCTTCGGCCGGGACCGGATCGTCCTCGCCGCCCCGGGGAACCTCGCGCCCCTGGTCACCCTGACGGGCACCGTCGACGAGCTGCTGCCCACGCCCGGGCTCGGTGCGCTGCGCTGGACCGGCACGCCCTGGCTGGCGGTGAACCTGCACGGCGCCGGGCCGGAGAGCATCGCCGACCTGGTCGCCACCGGGCCGCGACGGCTCATCACCCACCGGCACCCGGCGTTTCCCGACGTGACCGGGCCGCCGTGGCGCGAGAAGAAGCACGAGGTGCGCCGGTGGTGCGACCTCCTCGCGTGGCACGGCATCCCGGCCGACCCGGCGGAGCTCGCGATCGCCGTCCCGGACGAGGAAAGCGCCGCCCCCGGCGCGGTCGTGGTGCACCCCGGCGCGAGCGTCGGGTCACGGCGCTGGCCGCCGGAGCGGTTCGCCGAGGTGGCCGGGGCGCTGGCCGCGGCGGGCCGGCACGTGGTGATCACGGGCAGTGCCGGCGAACGCGAGCTGGCGCAGACCGTCGCGCGGAAGGCGGGGCTGCCCGACGACGCGGTGCTCGCCGGGCACCTCGACCTCACCGGGCTGGCGGCCCTCGTCGCGGCGGCCGGCCTGGTGATCAGCAACGACACCGGCGTCGCGCACCTGGCAACCGCCTACGGCACACCGTCGGTCGTCCTCTTCGGACCGACGCCGCCCACCCGGTGGGGCCCGCCGGCCGACCGTGGACAGCACCGAGCGCTGTGGGCCGGGGTGACCGGGCTGGGTCAACTGTCCACACAGGACGTACTGGCGGCCACGGAGACGGTCGTCGGAGCCTGAGCCGGGCCCACAGGCGCGTCAGCCGCCGCGGATGCGGTTGATCAGGCCGGAGGTGGAGCGGTCCGGCAGGTACCGCAGGATCCGGACCTCGCCGCCGTACTCCCGGACCACGTCGGCCTCGGCGAGCAGGTCGGGGTGGTGGTCCCCGCCCTTGGCGTAGATCTCCGGCGCCAGCCGCCGCAGCAGCTCGACCGGGGTGTCCTCGTCGAAGACCGTGAGGTGGTCGACGCAGCCGAGGCTCGCGAGCACGGCGAGGCGGTCGTGCAGGCCGTTCACCGGCCGGCCCGGGCCCTTCAGCCGGGTGACGCCGTCGTCGGAGTTGACCGCGACGATCAGCACGTCGCCGAGCCGCCTGGCCTCGTTGAGGTGCGTGACGTGCCCGCGGTGCAGCACGTCGAAGCAGCCGTTGGTGAACACGACGCGCCGGCCGGCCGCGCGGTGCTCGGCGACCAGCTCGGCGAGCCGGTCGTGGTCGACCGCGACACCCGCGCCGTCGCCCAGCCGCGCGGCGAGGTCGGCGACCGTGCACACCGCGGTCTCCGGGCGGTGGACCACGACGTCGGCGGCGGCCTGCGCCAGCTCCACCGCCGCCACCGGCGAGAGCCCGCAGCAGCGCGCGACGGTCAGCGCCGCGCAGAACGTGTCGCCGGCGCCGGCGGTGTGGTTGTCGGGCACGGGCCGCGCCGAGGTGCGATGCGGTGGCCGGGTGCCGTCGAGCAGCACGGCCCCGTCGCGGTCGAGGGTGACCACGACGGCCGCGGCGCCGGTGCGTGCCAGGATCGTCGCGCGGTGCGCGTCGAGGAACGCCACCTGGCCGTCCCGCGGGATCGGCTGGCCCAGCACGGTTTCCGCCTCCGCCGCGTTGGGGGTCACGAGGTCGGGGGCCAGCTCGGCCCACCGGGCCGGTTCGTGCGCGTCGACGACGAGCAGCGGAAGTCCTTTTCGGACCTTCCGGAGCGCGTCCCGCACGGACCCGGACAGCAGGCCGGTGCCGTAGTCACACACGACCACCGCGTCCGCGCCGTCCGATATGTCCACATCGGACAGCGGAGCCTGGTCGCGGTCGCCGTCGTCGAGCCGCACGAGCACCTGGTCGCCCGCCACGATCCGTCGTTTCGTGGTGGTGCGGCGGTTCTTCTCGACCGCGACGAGCGAGGTGTCCACTCCGGACTCCCGGAGTGCGTCGAGCAGCCGCCGCCCGCTGTCGTCGTCGCCGACCGCGGACACCATCCGCACGTCGGCGCCGAGCGCGGCGAGGTTGACCGCGGTGTTGGCCGCGCCGCCGGGTGCGGCGGCCCGGTTCGCCACGGCCACCACGGGGGCGGGGGCCTCCCGGCACAGCCGCTCGGCGTTGCCGGTCAGCCACTCGTCGAGGATCATGTCGCCGACCACGAGCACCCGCGGCCGCTTCGCGGCGAGGCGGGCGGGCACGTCCGCGGTCAGTTCGGCACCCTGGTCGAGCAGTTCGGTCATGACAGGCTCACCTCCTCGTGCGCGACCAGCCACAACGCGGCGGCGGCGACCTCCTCCGGTGTGATGTCAAGGCATTCCTGGTGGTACGGGCAGCGGAACTGCCGGCACGGCGAGCACGACACGCGCCGACCCAGCACGGCGGCGGGTGCCGAGCGGGGCGGCATCTCCGTGCGTGCCTCGGTGCCCGCGTAGGTGCAGACGACCGGGGTGCCGGCCGCGTCGGCGAGGTGCAGGCAGCCGGAGTTGTTGCACACCACCACCTCCGCGGCGGCGATGACCGCGGCCAGCTCGGGCACGCTGACCTCGCCGAGCGGCGCGACCCGGACGTGGTCGGCGCCGGAGACGACCTCGTCCACCAGTGCGGCTTCCCGGGGTCCGCCCGTGACCCAGACGGTGTGGCCCGCCTGCCCGAGCAGCCGTGCCACCTGCGCGAACCGTGCCGCGGGATAGCGCTTGCTCGGGCACGACCCACCGGGCGCGAGGATCACCCCGCCGGACGCGGGCACCTCGGGGATCGCCAGCTCCAGCTCGGTGCCGGCGGCCGGGACACCCAGCGTGGCAAGGAGGTGCAGGCAGCGGTCCACCTGGTGGGTGCCCGCGGGTGGCGGGGTGACCCAGTGCGTGGCGACGGCGCCCCCGAACTCGGCCGAGTGCACGGCGCGGATCCCGATCCCGGCGAGCATCCCGACATGCGCGACGGGCCACGGCGACTGGCTGTGCGACGTGAACACGATCATCGCGTCGTAGTCGCGGGACCAGATCTCCTCGACCAGGCACTGCTCCTCGCGGGCCAGCTCACGCACCGGCCGCGGCGGCACCCCGGCCTGCTGCCAGCTGGCGGACACGACCACCACGTCCCGCACGGCGGGGATCAGGGGCGCGACCTGCGCCCCAACGGGCGATGCGAGCAGGTCTACCGCCGCGTGCGGCACGGCCCGCCGCAACGCCCGGATCGCCGGCGTGGCAAGGACGACGTCGCCGAGGTTGTCCGCGCGCACCACGAGCACCCGCCGGACGGCGGACCAGTCGGGCGGTGCCCCGAGGTCCGCGGCCGGATGCCGGCCAGGCCGCGAGTGCATCAGCGTCTCCTCTGGTGAACCGGCATCACAGCCTGCCCGGGTCGGTCAGGTGTACGACCTTCGTGGTCGTCAGCTCGTCCAGGAGCTCCGGGCCGAAGCCGTAGCCGGTGCCGCTCATCCCGCGTGGCTGGGCCGCGCCGCCCGGCGCCCCGCCGAACACGTCGTTGACCTTCACGGTCCCGACCGGCAGTGTCCGCCACGCCTCCTGCGCGTGTGCCATGTCCGCGGTCAGCACGGTCGCCGCCAGGCCGTAGTCGCCCTGCGCCGCCGCGGCGAGGCCGGCCGCGAAGTCCGGCACCACCCGCACCGGCGCCACCGGGCCGAACGTCTCCTCGGCCATGACCGCCATGTCCTCGGCGCAGCCGGCCAGCACGGTCGCCGGGTACCAGCTGCCCGGCCCTGCCTCCCCGCCGGTCAACACCGACGCCCCGGCCGCCAGCGCCTGCCGGACGTGCCCGTGCACCTTCTCGCGGTGTGCCTCGTCCACGAGCGGCGGCAGCCGATGCTCACCCGTCCGCGCCGGCGCCGCGACCCAGCGGCGGGCCTCGGCCGTCAGCGCGGCCAGGAACTCGTCCGCGATGCCCTCGTGCACGTAGATCCGCTCGACGGACACGCAGATCTGGCCCGCATTTGTGAACGCGCCCACCGCGGCCTGCCGCGCCGCCCACGCCGGGTCCACGCTGGAGTCGACGAGCAGCGGGTCGTTGCCGCCGTTCTCCAGCAACGCCTTGGCCCCCGTCCGTGCGGCCGCCGAGGCGATCGACCGGCCCGTCGCCGTGCTGCCGACGTGAGCGATCACATCGACGTCCGGGTGCGACGCGAGCCGGGCACCGGTCGAGCCGTCGCCGGACACCGTCCGCAGTACCCCGTCAGGGAACGCCGGCGCGAGTAGCTCACCGAGCCGCACCCCGACCCGAGGTGAACGCTCACTCGGCTTGTGCACCACGGAGTTCCCCGTGACGAGCGCCGCGCCGACGAGCCCACACGCCACGGCGACGGGGTCGTTCCACGGTGTGAGCGCTACCACCACGCCACGCGGCTCCGGCACCATCAGGTCGGTCGCCGACCACGCGCCGTGCAGGCTGCGCCCGCGGTGCAGCGGGCCGAGCTCGGCGTACTGCTCGAGCGTCCCGGCGCCGGCGAAGACCGACTCCACGGCCTCGTCCGCCGGCCGGCCGGTGTCCTGTTCGTGGATCTCGGCCAGCGTCGCGGCGCCGGCACGCAGCGACGCCGCGGCATCCCGCAACGCGGCACCGCGTTCCGCCGCGGACGTGTGCCGCCACGCGAGCCACGCCTGGCGCGCCCCGGCCACCGCCGAGTCCACGTCGTTCTCGGTCATCACGGCCACGACGGCTCCTCCTCGTGACACACGACCAGCTCACGGATCTCGGAGCCAGCCGGCTGGTTCAACACGTGCAGAACGGATGCCGCGACGTGCGAGGGCGGGTTCAGCTTGGACCGGTCCGGCGGCTGGTACTTCGCCTCGCGGTCGTCGAAGAACGGCGTCCGCATGCCGCCCGGCACGAGCAGGGTCACGCCGACCCGCCCGGCGAGCTCCACGGTCAGCGCCCTGGTGACCCCGACCACGCCGAACTTCGCGGCGCAGTAGGCGGACGCGTCCCCGGCGGGCCGCAGCCCGAGCGTCGACGCGACGGTCACCACCCGGCCGTGGACGCGTTCCAGGTACGGCACGGCGGCGCGGACCACGGCGGCGGTGCCGAGCAGGTTCACCCGCACGACCCGCTCCCAGTCCGAAGTGGACACTTCGGTGATCGGTCCACAGTGGTCGATCCCGGCCGCGGTGACGACCGCGGCCAACCCGCCGTGCGCGTCGGCCAGGGACCGCACGGCCTCCTCGGTCTGCGCGCTGTCCGTCACGTCGGCGAGCCGGAAGTCGTCCGCCGGCCCGGACGGCGCCTGCTTGTCCAGCACCACGGCGCTTCTGCCCGCGTCGTGCAGGGCCTGGACGACCGCGGCGCCGAGCCCGCTGGCGCCGCCGGACACGAGAACTGGCTCAGACATTCGCTTCTCCCCTCATCAGCTGGGCGAGGCGGGTCGTGGACCGGCCGTCGTGGTAGGGCACGACGACGACCTCGCCGCCCCACCCGCGGACCAACTCGGTCTCCGGCAACGTCTCCGGGGTGTAGTCCCCGCCCTTCACCCACACGTCCGGTCGCAGCTCGGCCAGCACTTCCTGCGGACCGGCGCCGTCGAACACCACGACCTGGTCGACACAGCCGAGCGCGTGGAGCACCTCCACCCGGTCGGCCTGCGAGTTCAGCGGCCGGCCCGGGCCCTTGAGCGCACGCACCGAGTCGTCGGAGTTCAGGCAGACGACGAGGCAGTCACCCAGGCTGCGGGCGGCGGCCAGCGTCCGCACGTGCCCGGCGTGCAGCAGGTCGAAGCATCCGCCGGTGGCGACCACGGTCCCGCCGCGCTCCCGGACCGACCCGATCAGCGAACGGGCGGCGGCCAGCCCGGTTCGATCCGCGGGTCCCGGGCTCCGCCGAGTAGCCGCCAGCCCGCTCGCACCCCCGGTGGCCACGAACTCCGCCGCCGCCGCCACGGCGTGCTCGACGGCCGAGGGCAGGTCCTCATGGCGCATCAGCTGACCGGCCAGCGCCACCGCGAACCGGTCGCCCGCGCCGCACGGATCGGCGACCGACACCCGCGGCGCGGGGAACACGCGGCACCGCTCACCGTCGTCCAGCAGCGCACCCCGGTCCCCGAGCGTGACGGCCACCGCCGCCGCCCGCCACCGGGCCCGCAGCCGTGCGGCCGCCTCCTCGGCACCGTCCACGCCGGAGAGCGTGCGTGCCTCACCGAGGTTCGGCGTCACCACGGTGAGGCCGGGCACCGGCCGCGCGCCCCGCGGGTGCGGGTCCCACACGACCGGGATCCGGTGGGCCATCTCGGTGAGCACGTCCCGCAGCCCGGCCTGGGCGGTGAGCCCGCGACCGTAGTCCGACACGAGGATGGCGTCGGCGGACCGGATCGCGGCGACCATCTCGGCGGTCACCGTGGGCCGGCCGTCTCCCGTGCGGTCGATCCGCGCGAGCGTGTGCCCGGCGGCGCGCACCCGGGTCTTCACCGGCGTCGGCGCGCCGGACGGGCCCGCGACGGTGTGCACGCCGTCCAGCTGTGCCCGCAGCTGGGCGCCCTCCTCGTCGTCGCCGAGCGCGGTGACCAGCGTGACGGGCTCGTCCGTGCGGGCCGCGAGCCACGCGGCCAGCCCGGCACCGCCGGGCCGGGGACGGCGATGCTCCTCGTCGACCACCAGCGCGGGCGCGTCCGGGGCGACCCGGCTGACCGAGCCGACGAGGTCCACGTCGAGCAGACAGTCCCCGACCACGACGAGGTTCATGACGCCGCCGCCCCGCCCGACGACTTCCACATGGCAACGAACGATCCGTCGATTTTGCTCCCCAGGCCCGTGCGAGAGTCCCTTTCGTACGGTCGTCCTCGGCAGACCATGCCGTTCGCTCCCCGAACTCCGCTCATGACGCCCTCCGCAGGCGGCGGTCGAGCGCCGCCTCGAAGGCCGCGCACGTCAGGTGTACGGCCACGAGGTGCGCCTCCTGGACGGTGGCGGTGCAGCCGGCGATCGTGAGCGCGTCGTCCGCGCGGGCGGCCAGCGGGTTGGGCCGCGGGCCGGTCATGGCGAGCACGGTCACGCCGGACTGCCGCCCGGCGTCCGCGGCACGCAGCAGGTTCTCGCTGCCGCCGCTGGTGGACAGCAGCACGAGGACATCCCGCGGCCGCGCGTGCGCGTGGACCTGGCGGGCGAAGACCTCCGCGTAGCCGTAGTCGTTGCCGATGGCGGTGAGGCTGGACGTGTCCGCGTGCAGCGCGACCGCCGAGAACGGCGGCCGCTCGCGGTCGAATCTGCCCACCAGCTCGGCGGTCAGGTGCTGCGCCTCCGCGGCGGAGCCGCCGTTGCCGGCGGCCAGCAGCCGCCCGCCGTCGGTGAGCCGCTCGGCCAGCAGCGCACCCCACCGCTCGAAGCGGTCCGTCTCATTGTGCAACGCACGCACCATGGCAGCGAGCTCGGCAAGCCTGTCGTGGGGGCTCATCGCACGCTCCCGGCCAGCTCCGCGCTCTCGACGCAGGACTCGTACACGTGCGCCGTCTGCGCCGCGATCATCGGCCACCGGTAACGCGACTCGACCCGGTCCCGCCCGGCGCTGCCGAGGAACGACCGCTTGACGGGGTCGGCCAGCAACGCCTTGAGCGCCGCGGTGAGCACGGCCCGGCGCCGGGGCGGCACGAGCACGCCGGTCACGCCGTCGACGACCGTGTCGGTGAGGCCGCCGACGGCCGAGGCGACCACGGGCACACCGCAGGCCATGGCCTCCAGCGGCACGATGCCGAACGGCTCGTACCACGGCACGCACGCCACCACGTCCGCGGAGCGCAGCAGTTCGGGCATCCGCTCCCGCGGCACCTGTCCGGCGAGCCGCACCCGGTCGGCCACGCCCAGCTGCTTGGCCAGCTCACGCAGCCGGTTGGCCTCCGCGTCGTCCCGCATGGCCCGGTCCGCGCCGCCGGCGATGACCAGCTCGGTGTCCGGCAGGGCGGGCAGCACGGTGATGAGGTCGGCGAAACCCTTGCGTGGCACGAGTCTGCCGACGCTGACGATGCGGTGCGCGAGCTTCGGCACCGGTGTCGTGCCCTCCGGGGTGAACCGCGTGGTGTCCACCCCGCACGGCACGACCTTGACGCGGTTCTTCGGCACACCCATGCGCGACAGCTCGGCGACCTCGTCCGAGCAGGTGGCGATGACGCAGTGGGCGCTGCGGCCGACGACCCGCTCGGTGCCGAGCCGGCTCGGCGGGCTGGTGTCGGCCTTGCCCTGGTAGCGACGCTTCACCGTGCCGAGCGCGTGGAAGGTGTGCACCAGCGGCACGCCGTGGCGCTTCGCGACGATCGCGGCGACGAGCCCGGACATCCAGAAGTGCGAGTGCACGACGTCGGGCGCCTCGGCGCGCCACTGGTCGTCCACGTACTCGGTGAACGCGGCCATGTGCGGCAGCAGCTCGTCCTTGGGCACCGCCGCCGGCGGTCCGGCCGGGACGTGCACCACGCGGTAGCCGCGCGGCGTGGTCACGACCCGCTTCTGTCTGCGGCTGTCCTGTCTGGTGTAGACGGTCACCTCGTGCCCGGCGTCGGCCAGCGCCCCGGACAGCTCGGCGACGTGGAGGTTCTGCCCACCCGCGTCGACCCCGCCGAGCGCGGCGAGCGGGTTTGCGTGTTCGGAGATCATCGCGATGCGCACGTGTCGTGCCCCCTCGTGGTGTGAAAGGTGTGAACCGCGCTGACGACGTCCGCGGCGGTGATGGAGGTCAGGCAGGGATGGCCAGGCACCGGGCACACCCGGGCCCTGGTGCCACGACACGGCGCGGCCTGGTCGCCGAGCAGGACCGTCGGCACGCCGTGGGGCGCCCAGCGGATCGCCGGCACGACCGGCGCGAACAGGGAGACGACCGGTGTCCCGACGGCGGCCGCCAGGTGCGCCGGACCGGTGTTGCCGACGACCACGGCGTCCGCGCCCCGCAGCACGCCGGCGAGCTCGGCGAAGTCGGTGGCCCCGCCGAGGTCGACGCCGGCGTCCCCGGCGACCTCGGCGGTCAGGTCCTTCTCACCCGGTCCCCCGGTGACCAGCACGCGGTGGCCGGCGTCCGCCAGCGCCCGCACGGCATCCGCGCACCGCTCGGCGGGCCAGCGGCGGGCGGGCACCGTGGCGCCGGGGTGCAGCACCACGTACGGCTCGTCGCCGGTGAGGTGGGTGACGTCGGGGGTCGGGCGGATCCGGAGCCGGCCGTCGTCGCCGTCGGGCAGGCGGAACCCGGCCGCGGCGGCCACGGTGAGCGCGCGCAGCGGTTCCGGCGCGTCGTCGGTGAAGTCGATGTCCGGCCGCATGCGAATGTCCAGCAGCGAACCGGGGTAGTCGGTGGAGATGCCCGCGATCCTCGGCACCCCGGCCAGCCGGAGCACGAGCGCGAGCGGGAGGGCGGACTGGTGGGCGGAGGTGAGCACCACCGCGACGTCGAACCCCCGGGTCCGGCCAACCAGCTCCTGGATGTCCTGTGTGGACACCGGATCGGGGTCGGCGGCGATCCACGGGCAGTGCCACACCAGGACGTGGTCCACGCCGGGGAGCAGGTGGGCGGCCTGCTCGCCCGCCTGCCCGCACAGCAACGTCACCTCGGTGTCCCCGGCCGCCGCGACCGCACGGATGGCCGGGCCGGCGAGCAGGACGTCGCCGTCGCTGTCCAGGCGGGCCACGAGCACCTTCATGACGTCTCCAGCAACGACTCGGCGAGCCGCACGGCGGTGGGCAGGTCGACCGCCAGCACGGGTGCGGCGGCCACCTCCGCCGGCAGGGTGGCGGGGGTCGGCACCAGCACCGCCCTGGCCCCGGCGGCCCGCGCGGCCTGGACGTCCGCGCCGATGTCGCCGATGACGACGGTGTCGGCGGGCTCGACCCCGAGCGCGGCGCACGCCTGTGTGACCATGCCTGGCGCGGGTTTGCGGCACGCACAGCCCGCGGCCGGGGCGTGCGGGCAGAAGCGGAAGTCGTCGAAGGGGCCGACGAGCTCGTTCACCCTGGCGTGCACGCTGTGTACCTGCCGGGTGGTCAGCAGTCCACGCGCGACCCCGGACTGGTTGGTCACGACGCCGACGCGGACGCCGCGAGCACGCAACGCCGCGACCGCCTCCCGCGCGCCGGGCATGGGCGTGACCAGGCGGGGATCGCCGTTGTACGGCACATCCTCGACGAGCGTGCCGTCCCGGTCGAAGAGCACGGCGAGGGGTTTGGCGTTCACGCGGGGAGTACTTGCCGAGGGGAGTAGTGATAAACCGGGGAGGAGTAACTACTACGCACCGTGATGGTTGTTTTCCCTTGGCGCCCTTGGGGTAGCGGCCCGGAAACGGGGGTATGCCGTTGGGCGTCGCTCCGTTTCCCGGGAGGACCCCATGCGCGACTTGGTCACGGCACACGGGCCGTTCGTCTCGATCCACCTGCCGCCCGGCGCCGCCTGGCGGGTATGGGGAATTCTCCGTCATTCACTGGACGTCGATGACGCCACGATGGCGACGCTCGACCGGGCACTGGCGTCGGGTGCCGGCCCGGACGGGCGCTCACTGGTCGTGGCGCAGACCCGGTTGCTGGTGGACGCGTCACCCGCGTGGTGGCCGCCCGCGCTGGTCGCCCGGGTGTCCGACCTGCCGTACCTGCTGCCGCTCGCGCCCCGGTTGGGGGTGCGGGCGCTGGTCGGTGGGCGTGAGACCGGACGCGAGCTGTTCGACCGCTTCCTGGCCGGCCACGTCGAGGGCCTGGCCGCGTGTGCGGCGGCGCTGAGCGCCGGGCGCGTCGAGGCGCTGGTCGTCCAGCCGGACCTGTTGGGTGACCGCCAGGTGTGGGTGGGCGGCACACACCGTGACGAGGTCTACGCCGACTCCGCGACGCCGAGGGCCGCGGGCCTGCCGCCGAACCGCCAACGCGCGGACGAGGCCCTGCCGATGGCCGCGCTGGCGGCGGGCGCGGAGGTGCTGGTGTCCGACGACGTCACGCTGGCGGACGGCGTCGGGGTGTTGCTGCGCTAGGCCTCGACCCCGGCGTCGGCGAGCAGTTCCCGCGCGGCGTCGAGCTGGTCGTCGGCGACGAGGACACGCACCTGGATGGCGCCGATCGACCCGTCGATGACACTGATGTCGCGGTCGGCGACCGTGTGCGGGATCTTCGCGTCCTCGAGCAGCGAGGCCGCGAACGAGATGAGCACCGGGTCGTTGGACCGGAGCAGCTCGACCATGGCGGCTCCCCCCTTTCGTGATTGTTTCAGCATAAAGCGACGAGACGCCCGGGGAGATGCTCGACGTTCCCGGGAGCCTGGACGCGTGGTTCGTCGAGTCCGAGCTGCTGGACAGGTCGCCGGGCTGCGCCCCGTCGGACCTGCGCGCGGCGGTGGCCCTCCGCGAGGCGATCCACACCCTGGTGACGGCGAAAGCTGGCCGGCGCGCCGTCACCCCCGGGCGCGATGACCGTGCTGAACAAGGCCGCGAGGACACCACCCCCGACCCCCCGCCTCACGGCGACGGGCAAGCAGACGGAGGCGACTCCCGCCCAGGCCCTGTCCGCGGTGGCGCGCCAGGCGATCGACATCCTGGGGGGCCCGGAGGCGGCGTTGCTGAAGGAGTGCGGCAGGCCGGAGTGCACCCAGGTCTACCTGGACCGCTCGCGGGGCTTCCGGCGGGAGTGGTGCGCCATGACGACGTGCGGCAACCGCATGAAGGCGGCGGCGTACCGCTCCCGCAGGCGAGAACACGCGTCAGGCTGACGCGGCCATCTCCTGGGCGATGGCGGTCGCGAAGTCGTCGACGTCGGTCGCGGTGGTGTCGAAGGAGCACATCCAGCGGACCTCGCCGGTGCGCTCGTCCCAGACGTGGAAGCGGAACTGTTTCCGAAGCCGCTCGGTGACCTCCCGCGGCAGGACGGCGAAGACGGCGTTGGCCTGGACCGGCCGCACGATCTCGACGCCGGGCACCCGGGCGGCGGCCGTGGCCAGCCGGGTCGCCATCGCGTTGGCGTGCCGGGCGTTGCGCAGCCACAGGTCGCCCTCCAGCAACGCGACGAGTTGGGCCGACACGTACCGCATCTTGGACGCCAGCTGCAGCGCGGCCTTGCGCAGGTACCGCACGCCACGCACGGCGTCCGGGTTGAGCACGACGATCGCCTCGCCGAGCATCAGGCCGTTCTTGGTGCCGCCGAACGACAGCACGTCCACTCCCGCGTCGGTGGTGAACGCGCGGGGCGGCAGGTCGAGCGCGGCGGCCGCGTTGGCCAGCCGGGCGCCGTCCACGTGCAGCAGCATGCCGCGCTCGCGTGCCAGCGCGCCGATCGCCGTGATCTCGGCGGGGGTGTAGAGGGTGCCGAGCTCGGTGCTCTGGGTGATGGAGACGACCCGGGGCTGGGCGTGGTGCTCGTCGCCGAAGCCCTGCGCGTGCCGGTCGAGTAGTTCGGGCGTCAGCTTGCCGTCCGGGGTGTTTACCGGGATCAGCTTCAACCCGGCCACCTTCTCGGGCGCGCCACACTCGTCGAGGTTGATGTGCGCGGACTCCGGGCAGACCACCGAGCTCCACCGGTCGCACATCGCCTGCAGCCCGATCACGTTGGCGCCGCTGCCGTTGAAGACCGGGTAGACCTCGGCGTGGTCGCCGAACAGGCCCTTGATCACCTCGCCCAGCCGGGCGGTGTGGACGTCCGCGCCGTAGGCCGGCTGGTGCCCCTCGTTGGCGGCGGCCAGTGCCGCCATGACGTCCGGGTGCACGGGGGCGTTGTTGTCGCTGGCGAAGGCACGGGTCACTGGTTCTCCTCGGTGAGCAGCGGGAAGACGCCGTTCTCGTCGTTGACCAGCTCGCCCCGGCCCTCGATGACGTAGACGGCCTCGACGTGGTTGGCGTACCACATCTTGATCTCGGCGCCCGCGTCCACCACGGTGTCGTTCAGGGAAAAGCCGACCTTCTCCCTGGCAAGCACCAGCCGACGGCTGGTCCACGCCGGGCCCCGCACCTCCCGCTCCGTACCGACGACCTCTTCGACCGAACGGACGATCATGGAGTAAGCCTCCTTCTGTCTCGTACCAACGATCATGACCGCCGGCACGAGACCTGGATAGCGGCAGTAACGACCTATGTCGCAAAAATTCCGCCACCCGCTCACCCTTCCCCTTTCGCCACCCGCTCCGCTACCCCACGCCGACCCGCCGCCGTGACATCAGCCGACAGATTGTATACAGTATTCGTTTCTGCCTGTAGTCTTGGCTGAGGACCGTGTCGTAGAGGAACGAAAGGCCCCCGCCCTTATGTACACAGTCACCAACCCGGCGAGCGGCGAGCTGGTCGAGGAGATCGAGAACGCCACCGACGAGGAGGTCCGGGCCGCGATCGAGCGGGTCCACCGCGGTTACTCGTCGTGGCGGCGGCGGCCCGTCGCCGAGCGGGCGAAGATCGTCTCGCGGGCCGCGGAGTTGTTCGCCGAGCGGTCGGATGAGCTTGCCGCGATCATGACGCTGGAGATGGGCAAGCGGATCAACGAGGGCCGCGGCGAGGTCGGCATCGTCGTCGACATCTTCAACTACTACGCGGACAACGGGCCCGGACTACTCGCCGACGAGCCGCTGCGGCTCAGGAGTGGCGCGGCGGTGATCGTCAAGCAGCCGATCGGGGCGCTGCTCGGGGTCATGCCGTGGAACTTCCCGTGCTACCAGGTCGCCCGGTTCGTCGCGCCGAACCTGGTGCTGGGCAACACGATCCTGCTCAAGCACGCCTCGATCTGCCCGCGCTCGGCCACCGCCATCGCCGAGATCCTGTACGAGGCCGGCGTGCCGGAGGACGTCTACGTCAACACCTTCGCGTCGAGCCGTCAGGTGCCGTCGATCCTCGCCGACCCGCGCATCGTCGGCGTCTCGCTCACCGGCAGTGAGCCGGCCGGCATCTCCGTCGCGACCGAGGCCGGGCGCAACCTCAAGAAGACCGTGCTGGAGCTCGGCGGTTCGGACCCGCTGATCGTCCTGGACACCGCGGACCTCGACGAGACCGTGAAGCAGACCGCCACCGCGCGGATGCGCAACTGCGGCCAGTCCTGCAACGCGCCGAAGCGGATGATCGTCCTGGCCGACCTGTACGACGACTTCGTCGACCGGATGTCCAAGCACGTCACCGACTTCTTCCAGCCGGGCGATCCGGCCGACCCCGCGACCAGGCTGCCGCCGCTCGCGTCCGTCGCGGCCGCCGACGAGGTGGCCGAGCAGGTGCGGCGCGCGGTCGAGCAGGGCGCGACACTGCGTGCCGGCGGCAACCGGATCGAGCCCGGCGCGTACCTCGAGGCCACGGTGCTGACCGACGTCACCCCGGAAATGGACGCCTATCACGAGGAAATCTTCGGCCCGGTCGTGCTGGTGTTCCGCGCGTCGACGGAAGACGAGGCCATCGCCATCGCCAACGACTCGCCGTTCGGGCTGGGCGCCAGCGTCTGGGGCACGGACCCCGAGCGGCTGCGTCGGGTGGCCGAGCAGATCGAGGCGGGCATGGTCTACCTGAACCGGGCGGGTGGCTCGGTGGCGGACCTGCCGTTCGGCGGTATCAAGCGGTCCGGCATCGGCCGCGAGCTGGGCGCCGCCGGCATCGAGGAGTTCATGAACAAGAAGTCGATCCGCCTCTAGTTTCGACGAATCGGCGGGCCGGGCGAAAAACCCCCGCCCCGCCCCCGCCCATTTC
>Ga0081539_10004240_pt1 | contig 16119 bp, 15 predicted proteins | sample TabmetS4T2R2_FD_71023 | JGI IMG/M metagenome (GOLD analysis project Ga0081539, IMG submission 71023) | Tabebuia heterophylla rhizosphere microbial communities from the University of Puerto Rico - S4T2R2 | ecosystem: Host-associated > Plants > Roots > Rhizosphere ...
GTCGACACGGCGCTAGCAGCTCACCGAGCGCGACTGCGGTAGAGTCGGCGCGATGCTCGCGCTGCTCGCCTGGCTCGTCGCCGCCGAAGACGCCGCGACTGAAGGCAAGAAGGTCATCACCGGGATGCTGATCGTCGGGCTGATCTTCCTCGGCACGATCCTGCTCGGCGAGCTTACGCGCTACGCCGGTCACCGGCGGCAGGCGCGCCGCCGCGCTCGCGCGACGCGGTACTAGTCCGGGATGCGCGAACGCCGCCTCGTGGGCGGCGTTCGCGCTCCGTGTCCCCCGTGCGGCCTGGGGAGTTATCTCGCCCGGCGAACCTTGATCTTCTTCGCGAGGCCGGCCTGCGCGCCGCCGTCGCACTGGCAGCGCAGCGCCGGCTTGCTGCCCGCGTGCGAGCGCACCATGCGCTTGGCGTCGGCGACCGAGGCGGTCGCGGTGGCCGCGAGAACGGCGATGCTGAGAGTGGCTGCGAGGCGCTTCATCCTGTGGCTCCTTTGCTCCCGAGGTAGCCACCAGACGGCGCTGGGGCGCAGAATCTTCCCTGATGGGGTCTTTGCCGCAGGGCACCGTCACGTTTTTGTTCACGGACGTCGAGGGGTCGACGCGGCTGTTGGCGGAGCTCGGCGACGGCTATGCGGCTGCGCTTGCGGAGCATCGGCGCGTGTTGCGGGATGCGTTCGCGCGCCACGGCGGGGTGGAGGTGGACACGCAGGGCGATGCGTTCTTCGTCGCGTTCGCGCGCGCCTCGGATGCGGTCGCGGCGGCGGCGGAGGCGCAGGCGGCGTTGGAGCTGCCGGTGCGGATGGGGCTGCACACCGGCACGCCGCGGCGGAGCGAAGAGGGCTACGTCGGGAGCGACGTCCACCGGGCCGCGCGAATCGCCGCCGCAGGGCACGGCGGCCAGGTGCTGGTCTCGGCGTCGACCGCTGCACTGGTCGACCAGGGCAACGGCTCGCTGATCGATCTCGGGGAGCACCGCCTCAAGGATCTTGCGGCGCCGGAGCGCATCTACCAGCTGGGTGGCGCCGAGTTTCCCGCGTTGAAGACGCTCTACCGGACGAACCTGCCTATCGTGTCGTCGCCGTTCGTCGGCCGCGAGCGCGAGCTCGAGGAGGCGGGCGCGCTCGTGCGTTCGCACAGGATGCTCACGCTGACCGGGCCGGGCGGGTCCGGGAAGACACGCCTCGCGCTGCACCTCGCCGCACACGCGGCGGAGGACTTCGCGGACGGTGTGTTCTGGGTCCCGTTGCAGGCGATCAGAGATCCGGCGATCGTCGAGTCGACGGTCGCCGCCGCGGTCGGCGCCGACGACGGGCTGATCCCGTACGTCGGCGGCAAGCAGCTGCTGATCCTCCTGGACAACTTCGAGCAGGTCATCGACGCGGCGACGGTGGTCTCCGCGCTGATCGAGAGCACGCCGAACGCCAAGGTGCTCGTGACGAGCCGCGAGCCGCTGCACATCGGCTGCGAGCAGCGATACCCCGTCGAACCGCTCAATTCGCACGAAGCGGAGCTCCTCTTCACCGAACGTGCGCGCGCGGTGGCCGCGCATTTCGAACCCGCACCCGAGGTCGCAGCGATCTGCCAGCGGCTCGACGGGTTGCCGCTCGCGATCGAGCTCGCAGCGGCGCGCGTCGCGCTCCTCGATCTGCCGGCGCTCCTCGCCCGGCTCGACCAGCGCCTGCCCCTGTTGGCGTCACGGGCGCGTGACGCGCCCGCGCGGCAGCGGACGCTGCGAGCGACGATCGAATGGAGCCACGAGCTCCTCGAGCCCGACGAGCAGCAGCTGTTCGGAAGGCTCGGCGTGTTCAGAGGGAGCTTCTCACTCGACGCGGCGGAGGCGATCTGCGGCGCCGACCTCGACGCGCTCGAGGCGCTCGTCGTCAAGAACCTCGTGCGGCGGCGCTGGGAGACCAACCGCCTGTTGATGCTCGACACGATCCGTGAATACGCGTCCGAGCAGCTCGAGCAGTCCTCCGAAGCACACGACATCCACCGTCGCCACGCCGAGTTCTTCCTCGCGCTCGCGCGCGGCGCAAATCTGAACGCCGGCGACCTCGCGCCGGGCGGACAGCGGCTGGACGTGGCGTTCGAAGAGCAGGACAACTTCCGCACCGCGTTGGGGTGGGCCTTGCGTACCGGCGAGATCGAGCTCGGCCTCGAGCTGGCGACAGCGCTCGAGCAGTTCTGGGTCGCCGCCGACGCGTCCGAGGGGGTCCGCTGGTTTCGTGCATTGCTCGAGGACGACGCGGCCGGAACGGTGTCCGCCGCCGTTCGCGGACACGCGATCCGGGCGCTCGGGAGCTCGACGCACATCGCCGGCGATCCGTTCGCAGCCGGACACATGTGGGAGCAAAGCCTTCAGATCTTCGAGAGTCTCGGCGACGACCACGGACGCGCGGTGCTCCTGCATCGGATGTCGATCACCGCCTTGCTCGGCGGCGACCTCGAACGCGCGCGGGAGCTCGTCGACTCGAGCCACGAGCTCCATGCGCGGAGCGAGGACTGGTGGCGCAGAACGTGGGGCCACGCGCAGACGACGGGGACGCGCGGCGCGATCGCGCGCGACAGCGGCGACGAGGCGCTGGCGCGCGAGCTGATCGGGGAGAGTGCCGGGCTCGCGGAGGCCGCAGGCGTCGCGTGGTGGCAGGCCGGAATGCTCGCGGAGCTCGCGGCGCTGTCGCTGCGGACGGGCTGCGTCGACGAGGCCGACGGCCACGCGCGCGAATCGCTCGCCCTCACGGAGCGTCTGCGCGATCGCCCCGGCCAGATCTTCGGCCTCGGCCTGCTCGCGTGCGTCGCGGCGGCGCGGGGCGAGCGCGAGCGTGCCGGTCGCCTCTGGGGCGTGGTCGAGAGCCGCACCGCCTTCGCACCGCTCGGCGGCTGGCACCGCCACCGCGACGAGTGCGCCGTCCGCATGGACGAGGCTCTAAGCGCCGAGTTCGAGGCCGGCCTCGCCGCCGGGCGCGAGCTCGAGCTGGACGATGCCGTCGAGGAGGCCCTCGCGGGCACTTCGGAGGACGCTCAACCTCACTGATCCAGTGCGCAACGCGAAGCCGCGCGCGTACTAGACCTTCACGTTGCGGAGTCTCATGATCGTGTCATGCGGCCCGACCTGCCGCGCGGCACCGTGACGTTCCTGTTCACGGACATCGAGGGCTCGACGCGCCTGCTGGACGAGCTCGGAGACGAATACGCGGATGCGCTCGCCGGGCACAGGAAGCTCCTGCGTGCTGCTTTCGCCGGGCACGACGGCGTCGAGGTTGACACGCAGGGCGACGCCTTCTTCGTTGCGTTTGCGCGTGCCTCCGACGCGCTCGCGGCTGCGCGCGACGCTCAGGGGGCGCTGGCCGATGGGCCGATCCGCGTGCGAATGGGCGTCCACACGGGCGAGCCTCTTGTGACGGAGGAGGGATATGTCGGCCTGGACGTCCACCGTGCCGCGCGAATCGCCGCGGCGGGCCACGGCGGGCAGGTGCTGGTTTCGCAGGCAACGCGCGATCTCGTCGGCGGCGGATTCCGCGACCTCGGCGAACACCGCTTGAAGGACCTCTCGGCGTCGGAGCGGCTCTTCCAGCTCGGCGCCGACGACTTCCCGCCGCTGAAGACGCTGTACGCGACGAACCTGCCCGTGCCGGTCACGCCGTTTCTCGGGCGCGAGCAGGAACTTTCGGAAGTCGTGGTCCGGCTCCAACGCGATGACGTCCGCCTGCTCAACCTCACAGGGGCCGGCGGCACGGGAAAGACTCGCCTAGCGCTGCAGGCGGCAGCCGCGGCCGCCGACGACTACCCGCACGGCGTCTGGTGGGTGCCGCTCGCGGCGGTGACCGACGCGTCGGATGTCCTTCCGGCGGCGGCACGCGCCTTCGGCGGCGCTGCGCCGCTGGCGGAGGCGATCGGCGACCGCCGGCTGTTGTTGCTGCTGGACAACTTCGAGCACGTGGTCTCCGCAGCGGACGAGCTGCCGGCGCTGCTCGGTGCGTGCCCGCGCCTCGACGTGCTCGTGACGAGCCGAGAGCGTCTACGTGTCCAGGGCGAGCACGTCTATCCGGTTCCGGTGCTCGAGCGTGGCGATGCGCGGTCGTTGTTCGTGACGCGTGCACGCGAGGTCGATCCCGCGTTCCGCGCGAACGACGCGGTCGACGACCTTTGTGCTCGGCTCGACGACCTCCCGCTCGCCCTGGAGCTCGCGGCTGCGCGGACGTCGCTGTTGACGCCCGAGCAGCTGCTCGAGCGGCTGTCGACCAGACTCGACCTGCTCCGCGGCGGCCGCGACGCCGAGACGCGACAGCGGACGCTGCGCGCGACGATCGAATGGTCCCACGAGCTGCTCGATCCCGCCGAGCAGCGCCTGCTCGCGTCGCTCTCCGTGTTCCGCGGCGGCTGGACGCTCGACGCCGCCGAGGCGGTGGCCGAGGCAGACCTCGACCTGCTCGAGTCCCTCGCCGACAAGAGCCTTGTCCGTCGCTGGGCCGCCGGACGCTTCGGGATGCTGGAGACGATTCGAGAGTTCGCCGCCGAGCGGCTCGCCGCGACCCGGCGCGAGGAGCTGATGCGGCGACTGCTCGAGCACCTCCTCGAGCTGGCGGATGCAGCCAGTCTCTACGAGGAGGCGAAGACGCCGCACCGGCCCGAGCTCGTCGAGCAGGAACGGGCCAATATCGAGAGCGCCCTGGCCTGGGCGCTCGAGGCTGGCGAGCCCGCGCCTGCCCTCCGCTTGATGTGGCGCCTCGAGCTGTACTTCGTCACCCACGACCCGCTCGGTGCGCGCCGTTGGGTGGACGCATTCCTCGCGATCGCCGGCGACCTCGAGCCAAGCGTGCGCGCGCGTGCACTGCGACTGCGCGGCGCGACGTTCGACATGTCGGGCAGAAGCGACCTCGCCGAGACCGAATACCGGAGAGCCGAAGCGCTCCTTCGCGAGGCCGGCGAAGACGACTCTGCTGCACACCTTCTCAACCGAATCGCGATGGCGGCGCTCCAGCAAGGCGACGTCGAGCGGGCCGAGCAGCTCGGCGCGGCGGCGCTGGAACAGGATCGCCGGCGCGGACACAGGCGCGACGAGGCGATCGCCCTGGCCGTCCTCGCACGGGTAGCGCTCGCGCGGGGGGATCGAGAGCAAGGCGTCCGCTTGACATACGAGAGCGCTGCGATCGCCGAAGAGGTCGGGTTCATGTGGTGGCGCGGCGTCACTCTCGGCAACCTCGCGGAGTGGCTGCTCGAGGCCGGCGACGCGGACGCGGCGGAGCGGGCCCTCGTGCCCGCGGCCGACGCAATTGCCGCGGTCGGCGATCGCGTCAACACGCCGTTCCCCCTCGCGACGGCCGCTCGCATAGCGGCCGCGCGCGGCGACGCCTACCGTGCCGGAACCTTCTGGGGCGCCTTCGAGGCGGCCGAGGAACGCGACTTCAACGCGCTCTGGGAGCAAGTCCGCGAGCAGCACGAAGCACCACTCGCGGCGGTCGCGGGGCTCGAGTTCGACCGCGGGCGCGAGCACGGTCGCAGCCTCTCGGTTTCCGAGGCACTGGACGCCGTCCGTGCGCCCGTAGACTGACCGTCGGTGGCTCCGGCGGGCAACTTGCGCGAGTGGATCGCGCTCCTCGAGGAGCGCGACGAGCTGGTTCGCGTCAGCGCCGAGGTCGATCCCGACCTCGAGATCACAGAGATCAACGACCGGGTCGTCAAGGCCGGCGGGCCGGCGCTCCTCTTCGAGAACGTCAAGGGCTCGCAGCACCCGCTGCTGATCAACCAGTTCGGGACCGAGCGCCGGATGTGCCTGGCGTTCGGCGTCGAGCGGCTCGACGACGTCGCCGCGAAGCTCGAAGGCGTGCTCGAGATGCAGCCGCCGCAAGGGCTCGTCGAGAAGGTGCGCGGCCTCCAGAAGCTGAAGTCGATCGCCGACTCGCTCCCGCGTCGCGTTCGCACCGGCCTGTCCCAGGAGATCGTGCTCACGGGCGACGACGTCGACCTCGACGCGTTGCCGATCCAGCGTTGCTGGCCCGAAGACCCGGCGCCGTTCGTCACGTTGCCGGCGGTGATCACGCACGACCCACGCAGCGGCGTGCGCAACGTCGGCATGTACCGGATGCAGAAGGTCGACAAGCGGACGACGTACATGCACTGGCAGATCCACAAGGACGGCCGCGCCGACTACCTGCTCGCCGACGGGAGGCTCGAGGTCGCCGTCGCGCTCGGGCTCGACCCGGTCACCACGTACTCCGCCTCGGCCCCGCTGCCGAAGCACATCGACGAGCTCATGCTCGCCGGCTTCCTGCGCGGCGAACCCGTCGAGCTCGTCCGCGCCAAGACGGTCGGCATCGACGTCCCGGCGAACGCAGAGATCGTGCTCGAGGGCTACATCGAGAAGGACGATCTGGGCATGGAAGGTCCGTTCGGCGACCACACGGGCTACTACACCCCTGCCGAGCCCTTCCCCGTCTTCCACGTCACGGCGGTGACGATGCGTCGCGACGCCATCTATCCGTCGATCGTCGTCGGCAAGCCGCCGCAGGAGGACGCCTGGCTCGGCAAGGCGACCGAGCGGATCTTCCTGCCGGCGGTGCGCATGACGGTCCCGGAGATCGTCGACTTCGACCTTCCGATCGCGGGCGCGTTCCACAACTGCTGCATCGTCTCGATCCGCAAGGCGTTCCCCGGTCACGCGCAGAAGGTGATGCACGCCATCTGGGGGCTCGGGATGCTCTCGCTGACGAAGGCGATCGTCGTCGTCGACGAGCACGTCGACGTGCACGACTACAACGAGGTGATGTTCTACGTCGGCGCGAACGTCGATCCGAAGCGCGACGTGCTGCTTACGGAAGGGCCGCTCGACCATCTCGACCACGCGCCGACGCGTCAGTTCTACGGCGGCAAGCTCGGGATCGACGCGACGCGCAAGGGCCCGCTCGAGGGGACGCGCGAATGGCCGCCCGAGATCGACATGTCGCCCGAGGTGAAGGCGCTCGTCGATTCCCGCTGGCACGAGTACGGCATCGCGCTCGCTGGCGCGGCAGAGAACGGCCGAATGCGTCAGAGTTCCCGCCCGTTGCGCCATCTGTTACGTCGTTGACGAGGGTCGGCGGCAGTCGATTGAATCTGCGGGGGTAGGCGTTTGGAACCGAATCGCCACGACGAGCCGCACCTGCCAGGCCCGAGCCTGTGGCCGATCGGATTCGCGATCGGCGTCGCGTGCGTCCTCGTCGGGCTGATCGTCTCCTGGCCCGCGGTCGCAGTCGGCGCCGCGATTGCGGTGGTCTCGGGCTTCCTGTGGATTCGCGACGCAACCCGCGGCATGCAGACGGAGGTCGTGCACGAGCCCGAGCGGCGGGGCGCGGTCACCGGGCCGGCGCCGCCGGCTGCGGCGGGCGACGCCGCGCTGCCCGTGATGGAAGAGGAGGAGGTCGAGCGCTACGGTCGCAACGTCTTTCTCTCGGCGACGACGCTCGGTGTCGGCGGACTGATCACCGGCATCGTGACGGTGCCCGCGGTCGGCTTCATGGTCGCTCCGGCGTTCGTCGACCAGCACGACGAGCATTCGAAGAACGTCGACCTCGGCGCCCTCGACAACTTCCCCGAGGGGAAGTTCGTGATCGCGACCTTCCTGCGCGACCCCGCGCAGGGCGAGGTGACGCGCCGAACGGCGTACGTTCGCAACAACGGCGTCGTCAACGGCGCGCCGAGCTTCACGATCATCTCCAACCGCTGCGCGCACCTCGGCTGCCCCGTGCAGCCGAACGGCCCGATCGACGACAAGGCGGAGAAGAAGTTCACGACGACGAAGGGCGAGGAGGTCCGGGTCGTCCCCGTCTCACCGGCCGGCTTCGGCTGCCCGTGCCACGGCGGGCAATACGACACCGAGGGCAACCGCACCGCGGGCCCGCCGGTGCGCGGGCTCGACCGCTACGAGTTCTCGATCGTGCGCGGCCACCTGATCCTGCTCAACACCTACAGCGTGACCAAGGTCGAGGGCACCGGCTCGAGCGCGAAGATCCACGCGTACGGGCTGAAGGGCCCCGGCGAGCACGCCGACGGCATCGAACGTCTCCTCTACCCCGTGGACCCGCCGCACTGATGGCACGCCCCGCGACGCGCAGGCAGCAACTGATCCAGGTTGCGAACTACCCGCTCGACTGGCTCGAGGAGCGGTCCGGCCTCGTCGGCGGCGTCAAGTACTTCCTCTTTCGGAAGGTGCCGCGCGACATCGGCTGGTGGCACACGCTCGGGTCGGCGACGCTGACGGCATTCCTCGTCCAGGCGACGACGGGCGTGATCCTCGCGATGTACTACAAGCCGGATCCGAACTCGGCGTACGAGTCGATCCAGCGGATCACCAACGACATCACGCTCGGCTGGCTCGTCCGCGGCATGCACCGCTGGGGCGCGAGCGTGTTCATCATCCTGATGTTCTTCCACATGGGCCGCGTGTTCCTGTTCGGGGCGTACAAGTACCCACGCGAGCTGAACTGGATCGTCGGCGTGCTCATCCTCGCCACCGGGATGTTCGAGGGCTTCACGGGCTACCTGCTGCCCTGGGACCAGACGGCGTACTGGGCATCGGTCGTCGGGATCAACATCAACGGGACGGCGCCGTTCCTCGGGCCGTTCCTCGCGCAGTTCCTCCGCGGCGGCGCCGAGATCGGCCCGGACACGCTGCCGCGGTTCTACGCGCTGCACATGCTCGCGATTCCGGGCGCGCTGTTCGCGCTGATCGGCCTGCACCTCTACCTCGTCGTTCGTCTCGGCGTCGGCACGAACCCGTGGACGCCGGACCCCGAGGACGACGGACGCGTCGACGGCGCGCGCCCGGGCCTGACACGTCCGGCGCCGCGCGGAGTGCGGAAGTAATGCCCGCGATCGACGAACGCCGCGCCGGGTTCGCGCGCTACAAGGACGACGTCAAGCGTCGCGGCAAGCCGTTCTTCCCGTACGCGATGTTCCACGACACGGTCATGAGCTTCGTCGTCGTGACCGTGATCGTCGTGCTCGCGGTGATCTGGAAGTTCACCGCGGACGACAACCTGAATCCGGACGGCAGCGGCGACTACACGGGCTGGCTCGGTTCCGTCCTCACGCAGAAGGCCGACCCGGGGACGACGAACTTCGTGCCGCGCCCGGACTGGTACTTCTACTTCCTCTTCTATCTCCTCCGGATCTTCAAATGGCCCGAGTCGGTGATCCTCGGGACCGTCGGCATCCCGACGATCTGCCTCATGCTCCTGATCGCGCTGCCGTTCGTGGACGTGCGGCGCGAGCGGCGGCTGCTGCGGCGGCCCGTGGCGATCGTCGCGGCGATCCTCGTCGTCCTCTCGATGGGCGTGCTGACGTACAAGGGCGCCACGGCGAAGGAGTCACTCGCCTTGGAGCTGCGGAGCCTCGCGCCGGTGTGGGCGAAGAAGCAGGGGTTCGCCGGCAACCAGAAGGCCGTCGCGGGAGCGACGCTGTTCACGCAGGCGGGGTGCATGACGTGCCACACGTACGAGAGCGCCGGCTCGTCGAACCTGGGCGCGCCGGATCTCACCGCCGAGGGCTCGAAGGACAAGGGCGCCGACTTCCAGGTGCGCCACCTCGAGTGTCCGTCATGCGTCAACGCGGGGTCGCCGATGCCGTCCTTCAAGGACCTCGGGCAGACGAACCTGCAGAACCTCGCGGCCTTCCTCGAGGCCTCGAAGGGGACCGGCGGTGGCGGCGGCGGCACGCCGTGGGGCCAGATCATCGCGCTGGTCGCGCTCGGGCTCGCCGTGCTGCTCGTGCTCTCCGTCGCGGCGGCGCGACGCGGGCCGCCCGGCTACGCGTAGCGTCTGCGCTGTGCGCATCTTCCTGGGCATCACCGGCGCCTCCGGCGCGCCGTATGCCGTCCGGCTCCTGCAGGCGCTCGTCGCGGCCGACTGCGAGGTCGGCGTGAGCGCGTCGAGCGCCGGCATCGAGGTGATCGGCACCGAGGTCTACGGCGACCCGCGGCTTCCGCGGGACGAGGTGCTCGCTCGGATGACGGAGGGGGCCGGCGATGCGGTCACGGTCTACGACCCGAACGACTGGCGCGCTCCGTACGCGTCGGGCTCCGCGCGCGTCGACGGCTACGTGATCTGTCCGTGCTCGATGGCGACATTGGCGACGATCGCCTCGGGCGCGATGCAGAACCTGATCCATCGCGCCGCCTCGGTCGCGCTCAAGGAAGGGCGCAAGCTCGTGCTGATGCCACGGGAGACGCCCCTGTCGACGATCCATCTCGAGACGATGCTGACGGCGCGGCGCGCGGGCGCGACGATCCTGTTCCTGGCGCCGGGCTTCTACCACGGAGCCGAGTCCGTCGACGACCTGGTCGATTTCGTCGTCGGCCGCGCTTTGGATCAACTCGGTGTCGAGAATGCGCTGATTCGGCGCTGGGGGGATTGAGACGCCCATGGGTACCCATGTGCATGGGCCGCGCGAACCCATGAACGCCGGCACGTTGCCGCCGGATCGCGTCCGGGACATGTTCGACCGGATCGCGCCCGTCTACGACGTGATGAATCGAGTCATGACCGCCGGGCTCGACCAGCGCTGGCGGCGGGCAACCGCTCGGGCCGTGGTTCAACCGGGCAACGCCGTTCTCGACGCGGCCTGTGGCACCGGTGATCTCGCCGTCGCGTGCACGCGCGAGGGCGGGCGCGTCACCGGCCTCGACTTCGCCGAGCGAATGCTCGAGCGTGCACGCCGCAAGGCGCACGACATCGAATGGGTGCAAGGAGACATGCTCGACCTGCCGTTCGCCGACGAGTCGTTCGACGCGGCGACGGTCGGCTTCGGCGTGCGCAACGTCGCCGACCTCGAGCTCGGCATCCGCGAGCTGCACCGTGTGCTGCGGCCCGGCGGACGGCTCGGCATCCTCGAGATCACTCGGCCGCGCGGGATCCTGCGACCGTTCTACTCGCTCTGGTTCGACCGCGTCGTGCCGCTGCTCGGCAAGCTGCTGCCCGGCGGAGCTGCGTACACCTACCTCCCCGCGAGCGTGAAACGATTCCCCGACGTCGAGTCGCTCGCGGAACTGCTGCGCGCGGTCGGCTTCGACGACGTTCGCCATCGCACGTTCGCCGGCGGGATCGTCGCCCTGCACACCGGAGCGCGCCGGTGACCGTGCTCGAGCAGCTGCGTGCCGCGCCCGGTCTCGACGCATACCTCGATGCGCTCGAGTCGCGGCTCGAGCGCGCCGTCGAGGCGCACCCGGGCGTCGTCGCCGCCGTGGGGAAGGAGTCCCTCGCCGCGGGCGGCAAGCGCTTGCGGCCGCTGCTCGTGTTCCTCTCCGCCGACGAGCCGCCGACGCTCGAGGCAGGCGTTGCCGTCGAGCTCCTCCACCTCGCGACGCTCGTCCACGACGACCTGATCGACGGCGCCGAGCTGCGTCGCGGGCGGGCCTCAGCCTGGTCGGCGCACGGGCCGGACGTTGCGCGTGCCACCGGGGACTACCTCTTCGCGCGCGCGTTCGCGGAGCTGACGAGGACGCGCGACGTGCGCGCGGTGCAGGTGCTTGCGGACACGGCACTCTCGCTCGTGCGCGGCGAGGCGATGCAATGGCGGCAACGCCACGATCCAGCGACGACGGTCGAGGACTACCTCGCGCGGTGCGCCCTCAAGACCGCAAAGTTGTTCGAGGCGGCCTGCGTGCTCGGCGGCGGCGAGCGGTTGCGCGAGTTCGGCAAGAACCTCGGCATCGCCTTCCAGATCGTCGACGACATCCTCGATTGCACGGGCGAGACGATCGAGACCGGCAAGGTCGCCGGCGTCGACCTGCGCGAGGGGACGCCGACGCTGCCGCTGATCCTGGCGTCGGCCGAGGACGAGCTGGTCCGCCGAGCCCTCGCGGGCGGGCCGCGCGAGGACGCACTCGTCCGGGTCGCGGCCACCGGCGCGCTCCAGCGCTCGCGACGCGTCGCGGACGAGTACGCCGCAAGGGCGCGCGCCGCGCTTCCAGGGGACGTACGGCACCGCGGCGAGCTCGACGCATTGATCAACGCGGTCGTGGAGCGCCGGAGCTGATGCTCACGCAGACGATTCCGGCCTTGCCGGTGCGGGACGCCGCACGGGCTGTCGAGTTCTACCGCGACCGGCTGCACTTCGACGTGCTGCACCACGACGGCGGGTTCGCGGTACTCGGGCGCGACGAGGCCGTCCTGCACCTGTGGGAGGCCTCGGACGAGACTTGGCGGAGCCGCGATACGCTCGAGCGGCCCGTGCGCTCGGGCGCCGAGTCGTTCATCGCCGGAACCGCGAGCTGTCGCATCGCGGTGGACGACGTTGACGCCCTGTACGACGAGCTTCGGGCGAGCGACGTGCTCCATCCCGTCTCGAAGAACGGCGTCGACGACACCGACTTCGGCACCCGCGAGTTCGCGACGCTCGATCTCGACTGCAACCTGCTGACCTTCTTCCGCCGGCGGGACGCGTGATCAGGCTCGGCCGCATCAGCTACGTGAACATGGCGCCGGTCTTCTTCCGGCTCGACGCGGAGGTGAACGAGGTGCAGGGCGTCCCGACGGAGCTCAACGGGCGCCTCGTCCAGGGGGAGCTCGACTTGGCGCCGATCTCGTCGATCGAGTACGCGCGGCACGCCGAGCGGTTGCGGATCCTGCCGCGGCTCTGCGTCTCGTCGGAAGGCGCGGTCGACTCGATCCAGCTCGTCTCGCGGCTCCCGCTCGAGCACGTGCGGACCGTCGCGGTCACGCCCGAGTCCGCCACGTCAGTCGTCCTCGTGCGGGTGCTGCTTCCGGAGGCGACACACGTGCCGCTCGGCGAGGAGGCCGACGCGAAGCTGCTGATCGGCGACGCGGCGCTCCAGTCCGCATTCCACGATCCGACCCCGCACTACGACCTCGGCCGGCTCTGGCTCGAGCGGACGGGCCTGCCGATGGTGTTCGCCGTCTGGGCGGCGCCGGAGCCGACGGCCGACGGTCTCCTCGACCTGCAGGAGGCGCTCGTCAACTCGGTGCGCGCGGCTCGGGCGGAGCCGGAGACGCTCGCGTACGAAGCGTCCGACCGCTACGGCTACCCGCCGGGATTCCTCGCCCGCTACTTCGAGAAGCTGCGCTATTCGTTCGGGCCGCGGGAGCGCGCCGGCCTGCTCACGTTCCTGGAGCTGGCGCGCGACGCCGGCGAGCTCGACGAGGTGCCCGAGCTCCGCTTCGTCACGCCGACAGGCGCAGCGGTCTAGGCGCTCGCCTCAAGGGGCGGCGTACGCACGGGTCGGGCGGCATGCCCGCATTTGCCTAGCGAGGAAGCCACGCTTGTGGATCGTTCGTCACGGCTTTGCGACGGTGTCTGACACCGGTCACTGTGCGTTTACGACGAGTGCGCGCTCTCTGGGTCATGTCCGGGCGTCGCATTCGTGCCTTGGCGTGCCGGTCACAGTTCTGTGACGGTGTCTGACACCGCGGGTGCGCCGGGCCCGGCGGTTAGCCCGTCGCGCTGAGCGCCGCCGGCCGCTCGGCGCGGCGGTACTCGACTCGATAGCCGAGTGAGCGCGGGATCGCGAGCAGCCCGTCCAAGTCGAGGTCGATCCGCGCGCCTGCCTTCTGCGTGACCTCGTCCTCGATCGGGAGATCGAAGTCGTCCGCGCCGTAGTCGAGTGCGCGGAACGCATCTTCGTTCTGCGTCAACACGGATGTCCGGACGTGCTTCACGTTGTCGAGGAAGATTCGCGACAGCGCGATGTGGCGCCAGTACTCGCGCGGCGGGATCTCGCGCCCGCCGAACGCCGTGCCGTACGGCTTGTAGGTCCAGCACAGGAACGAGAACAGCCCATTCGTCTCGTCCTGGAAGTCGCGCGTCCGCTGGAGGTGCTCGAGTCGTTCGTCGAGCGTCTCGTCGAAGCCGATCACCATGGTCGCTGTGGTGCGCAGGCCCGCGTCGACGATCGCGCGCTGGGCGTCGAGGTAGTCGCGGACGGTGTACTTCCACTTCGCATGGCGCTTGCGGAAGTCCTCGGTGAGGATCTCGCTGCCGCCGCCCGTGACCCAGTGCACGCCCGCGTCGCGCAGTCGCAGCGCGGCCTCCGGGAACGACAACCGGGCGCGGTCGGCGAGGAAGACGAACTCCGCGACGGTGAGCGCGTAGAACTCGACCCGGTCGCCGTAGCGCTCGCGCACCGACGCGAAGAGGTCGCAGTAGTAGTCGAACGGCAACCGCGGGTTGAAGCCGCCGTTGAACGCGACGAGGTCGCCCCCGAGCTCGACGAGCTCGTCGATCTTCGCGAAGACGTCCTCGCGCGAGAGCACGTAGCCGCCGTCCTGGTTCGGCAGGACGTAGAACGCGCAGTAGTCGCACTGCGCGACGCAGACGTTGGTGTAGTTGATGATCCGCATCACCATGTAGGTCGCCCGGTCGGGCTCGTGCCAGCGCGCGCGGACGCCCTGGGCCAGTGCCTTCAGCTCGTCGTCGGACGCCTCGCGCCAGAGCGTCGCGGCTTCCTCGACGGTGATCCGGCTCACGACGGAACCGCCGGCAGCGCATCCATGAAGGAGCTGACGGAGAAGACGGCGTTGCCGGCGCCCGGGTCGCCGTAGCCCGGAGGCGGCTGCAGGCCGTGCTCCTCGAGTGTCGTGCGGTAGGCGCCCAACAGCCGGACGTGGTACTCGAGCGGCGCGCCGTCGGGGTTCGCGCGCCCGAGCGGCGTCGTCGGCTCGGGGCACCAGGTCGTGAAGCGCGGCGTGATGCCGCGGCTCATGAAGTGACGCAGCCCTCCGGTCGTGCTCGCGATCGCCTCGTCGACTGTCGCGAAGCCGAACGGCTTTGCCAGCTCGATGCCCGCGACGAAGTTCGGGATCACGTAGCGCGGTCCGAAGACGTCCGCCGCGTCGAAGATCCGGCGGTGCCACTCCTCGCGCCCGACGTAGCGCTCCTTGCCGGGACAGATGATCGAGAAGAGTCGCGCGTCCCAGACCTCGTAGTTCGGGTGGTAGATCGTGATCCCGTAGTCCTTGTAGCGCTGGACCTCCGCCTTCGGCAGCGCCTGCGCGACGACCTTGCCGATCCAGCGGCCCGGGAAGCGCTCCTCGATCGCCTGCGCGTACCGCCCGTAGAAGTCCGCTTCGGCGAGCCCGTCCACCGCGCTCGTCACGGAGCCGCCGGTGAGCGTGTACGCCTTGCTCGCCTTCCCGGTGTCGTAGCGGTCGATCAGGGCGAGCGCCTCCAGGACGTCCTCGACGGGCTTGATGCCCGTGTAGGGGCGGCCGGCGCGACGATGCTGGCGCCAGTTGTGGTTGATGTCGCAGAAGCCGCACTCCTCCTTCGCGCCGAAGTACTGGCAGAGGCGCAGCACGGTCAGGTAGACGAGATAGCCCCACTGGATCGTCGGCGCGGTCTCCATCACGGTCTTCCCGTTCGCGAGCGTGTGGCGGTAGTACTCGGGCATCGGCGGGAGCGTCGCGTCCGCGACGTGGCGCCCGTCGAGCGCGAGTGCGAGCGTGTTGTCGTCCGTTCTGGCAACACGGTACGGCGAGTCGGGGTTCACGCGGACGGAGACGATCGTGCGCCGCAGCCCGTACGGCCCGCCCGTCAGCGCGAGCTCCTCCGGCGGCCGTCGCTTCGCGGCCTCGCCGAGCTCCGCGAGCGGCTTCTGGTCGAAGGAGAAGATGAAGTACGACTTCGGCTTCACCTCGCCGGATTCGTTGTCGCTCAGCGCGGACGGGTCGAAGGCGACACCGCCGCGGAGCAGGTCCTCCTTGAAGACGGCCTCCCGCGGCACATGCGGAAAGCGCTCCATCAGATCCTCGACCAGCGCGGTACGGCTGCCCATCCCGAATCTCCTCCCGGCTCAGGCGTTCGACTCCTCACGGTATGCCCCCGCCTGCGCGTCATCCGTGCCGGGTCCCCTCGTGGCGCGCGATGTGCTCCGGAACGGGCATCTCCGGCGGCAGCAGGGGATCGGGCACCGGTGCGCCCCAGGTCGTGGTCAGCGGCAGCGTTCCGGCCCACAGGCCCAGCTCGGCGTCGGGGCCGTCGCCGTCGTCCGGGGCGCCGGTGCGGATCTTGACCGAGGCGTGTTCGAGGGAGACCGCGAGGAGGGCGGTGGCGGCGAGCTCCTTGCGGTTCGGGCGGCGGGCGTACGACCACTGCCCCGGCGCCGCGTGTTCGGTGAGCCGGCG
>Ga0081539_10004241_pt1 | contig 16103 bp, 13 predicted proteins | sample TabmetS4T2R2_FD_71023 | JGI IMG/M metagenome (GOLD analysis project Ga0081539, IMG submission 71023) | Tabebuia heterophylla rhizosphere microbial communities from the University of Puerto Rico - S4T2R2 | ecosystem: Host-associated > Plants > Roots > Rhizosphere ...
CGATTGGAGATACCAAAGGCCCCCAAACCGCAGCAAAAATGACCCTTCACAGTATGTTATTAGTCAGGTATTAACCAAAAACGACTTTTTCAGGGACGACTATTCTAGCCATTTGTGCTAGCCCGTCATTCCCGCGTAGGCGGGAATCCAGCATTTTGTTATGCACTCATTTTGGGTTTTGAAGTTGCGTGTCATTGGGCTTCCGCAGTAGTATCTTCTTGTGCTGTTTCTGTTCCGGTAAAAAGCGGGGGAATAATGGGGCTCAATGAACCCGATACGCGGGCAAAGCTGATTGACCCTACCTTGGTCTCCGGTACGAACACAGCAACCATGTCTTCAGGTAAGCCGCAAAAGAATGCGCGTATCCTCATCGCCACCTACTAAACACTTGACGTGATACTGAAGATGCTGAAGCGTCTTTTCTCGTCAAGCATTGTCCGAGAACTACTTCAGTCATATCATCATTGATGAGTGCCACCGGTCACTAGTGAACTAACTCTTGCTGAATGTTTGGTAAAGCCACTGGAACTGGGACGTGAAGAGGTCGTACAGCAATATCGTGTCTTTCCGGTGACGCTGTTTGACATTCCCGATTGAGGCGCAGTCCCAACTCGAGGGCTTATGCCGAATACTTGAGGCTGAGGGCATTTGCCCCCTCCTTCACTAGTGTGTGTCCCTCCTGTTATGAGCTTCGCAGTCTTGGACCGGAAGCCATCTGCTGGGATATGGCGAACGGAATCGGAGGAGGAAAGGGTGCGATGAAACGTCCTGAAGAAGTGACCCTCAGCCGCGAGGACGGCGAAGCGTTGATCGAGCGTCTCGCAAAGGATGCCTTAACCGCCGAGGCTCGGCGGGTGCGCGTGAAGGTGCTGACGTTTTATTCTGGTTGCTCTTTGCGTTACGCGAGGTGAAGCTAAGGTCGAAACGACTGAGGACGTTGGTGCTTGCGAGAAGCCCAAGAAACGCGAGCCGCCGACGTCAGGCGGGACTGCGGCCGGTGGGGGCGGGCAGCAACAGAGCCAGGACGGCCGCAGCACCAGGAGTGCACCCGACCTCGGCACCAGAGCCGCTAGAATTGACTTTCTTTACTGTCGGTTGTATGCGTCAGTTCAGGTTCATAGCACGTTAACGTCTAGTATAGCATATGCGCGAGTACGGTGCCGCTGGACCTCGATACGGCCCCGGGCGGCGCAAATCAGCCAGAAAGGAGAAGGATCAATATGTCTAACCATGGCAGCGAAAGCGAGAACCCAGTAATCCCCTCCCCGACTCCCAAGCGGACTCGGCCCAGGACGAACAAGGATTGGTGGCCGAATCAGCTCGACCTCTCGATTCTCCACACGCGGTCTTCCCTGTCAGATCCGATGGGCAAGGATTTCAACTACGCGGAGGAGTTCAAGAAACTTGACGTCGAAGCGCTAAAGCAAGACCTCATCAAGGTAATGACGACGTCGCAGGACTGGTGGCCGGCCGACTACGGCCACTACGGGCCGCTCTTCATCCGGATGACGTGGCACGCCGCGGGCACGTACCGCATCGCCGACGGCCGGGGCGGTGGCGGCGAGGGCGCTCAGCGCTTTGCCCCCCTCAACAGTTGGCCCGACAACGCGAACCTCGACAAGGCGCGTCGGTTGCTCTGGCCGATCAAGCAGAAGTACGGCAACAAGATCTCCTGGGCCGATCTGATCATCTTCGCCGGCAACGTGGCATATGAGTCGATGGGGTTCAAGACGTTCGGCTTCGGGTTCGGGCGACCCGACGTCTGGGAGCCCGAGGAGATCTTCTGGGGTCCTGAGGACACATGGCTCGGGGACGAGCGCCACGCCACCAGCGGGGACATCCAGGGGCCTTTCGGCGCCGACCACATGGGCCTGATCTATGTGAACCCGCAGGGGCCGGGCTTCAACCCCGATCCGGCCCTTGCAGCAAAGTACATTCGCGAGACGTTCCGCCGCATGGCGATGAATGATGAGGAGACGCTTGCGCTCATCGTTGGCGGCCACTCGGTTGGCAAGGCTCATGGTGCTGCCCCAGCAGATAGCAACGTCGGTCCCGAGCCGGAGGGTGCCAGCCTGGAGGAGCAAGGCTTCGGCTGGAAGAACCGCTTTGGCAGCGGCAAAGGCGCCCACACGATCACCAGCGGCATCGAGGGCGCATGGACCAATAACCCGACGAAGTGGGACAATGGATTCCTGGAGAACCTGCACAAGTACGACTGGCAGCTGACGACGAGCCCCGCCGGTGCGAAGCAGTGGGCTCCCAAGAATCCCGAGGCCCAGGGTACCGTGCCCGATGCACACGATCCGTCGAAGCGGCACGCGCCTATGATGCTGACGACGGACCTCGCGCTGAAGGTGGATCCGATCTACGCGCCGATCGCGAAGCGTTTCCACGAGCACCCGGACCAGCTCGCGGACGCATTCGCCAAGGCGTGGTACAAGCTGTTGCACCGCGACATGGGTCCCGTCTCGCGCTACCTCGGCCCGTGGGTGCCGGAGCCGCAGCTGTGGCAGGACCCCGTCCCTGCGGTCGATCATGAACTGATCGGCGAGGCAGACATCGCTGCCCTCAAGGGCAAGATCCTCGCGTCGGGACTGTCTGTGTCCCAGCTGGTCTCTGCTGCCTGGGCATCCGCGGCGAGCTTCCGCGGCACCGACAAGCGTGGAGGGGCCAACGGGGCACGGATTCGCCTCGCGCCGCAGAAGGACTGGGAAGTGAATAACCCGGCCGAACTGTCGAAGGTGCTGCAGACCCTCGAGCGGATCCAGCAGGACTTCAACCGCTCACAGTCCGGCGGCAAGAAGGTCTCGCTCGCCGACCTGATTGTCCTGGGTGGATGCGCGGCCGTCGAGCAGGCGGCGAAGACCGCCGGGTACGACGTGAAGGTTCCATTCACGCCGGGGCGCACAGACGCGACCCAGCAGCAGACCGACGTGGAGTCGTTCGCCGTGCTCGAACCGCGCTTCGACGGGTTCCGCAACTACCTCCACCCCGGAGTGGAGCTGCCGCCGGAGGAGCTGCTGGTGGAGCGGGCGTTCATGCTGAATTTGACTGCTCCCGAGATGACGGTTCTCCTCGGCGGCATGCGGGCCTTGAACGCCAACTCCGGGCAAGCCAAGCACGGTGTCTTCACCAAGCGGCCTGGGACGTTGACCAATGATTTCTTCGTGAACCTGTTCGACATGAGCACGGAGTGGAAGCCATCCGGCCCGGCTGCGAACGTGTATGAGGGTCGCGATCGCGCGACGGGCGAGGTCAAGTGGACCGGCACCCGTGTCGACCTCGTCTTCGGTTACAACTCCCAGCTCCGAGCCTTCGCAGAGGTCTACGCACAGGACGACTCGAAGGAGAAGTTCGTGCGTGACTTCGTGACCGCGTGGGACAAGGTGATGAGTCTAGATCGCTTCGACCTTAAGCGATAGGGCGTGGGCGTGGGGGCGCGAAGGGCCGCGGCCGGCGCCTAGGTTCGTTACCAATACTGTTGCAGCAAAGCGCGGGCGACCCGCAGAGGGTCGCCCGCGCTTTGCTGTTGACGGGGTTGTGTGCCGAGTCACCAGGCTACGGGCATATTGTGATGGAGAGACACCGGCCTGGCCCACAGACGTCGCGGTCGTCCGGAGTACATGGTGATACGCGTCAAACTGAGAAAACGCTCGCCACCGTAGGCCTTCTGTGAGGATAGAAGGTTCAAACGCTATCTGAGCACCGCCCCTTCCGGAGCACAACCCCCGAAAACACCCTGGAGGCATGCCAACATCGCCCGCCAGCAGTATCTGTTTGCCGCCACGCCTTGCAGCAAGGCGTGGCTTGGACAGGTAGCGTAAGATGGGCGAGGGAAGAGCGTCAGGGGTTTCCGGGCGCCAGGGCCTTGGGATGGTCCGTTGGGGAAAGCCCGTTGGGGTATCTTTAAAGAGACAGACCCGAATTTTTCCACTACGCTCGCGTCTCAAAAAATCTACGTAAGTCGTTGTTCTCTATGCCGGAGGCGGGACTTGAACCCGCACGACCCTTTCGAGTCACAGGATTTTAAGTCCTGTGTGTCTGCCAGTTCCACCACTCCGGCTCAGGATCATCAATCGCAGATATTTCTTATACAGCGATGCTGAGAAAAAATCCAGGTTTGACTCGTTCCAGCTTTCGCATTAAGGTAGCTGCCAATTCAGTAAGAGGCTTTCAACACATTCGTGCCGCTTTTCTGTGGCAATACAACACGCATGAAGCGGATTGCCGTTTTTCTCTTCTCCCTCTCCAGTTTGTTGTTTGTTCTTCCAGGCTGTTCCTTGTGGTCACGGTCTTCGCCTACCGCTAAGCGACCGCCGCTCGCCTCAAGCTCCGCTAAGGATGACGCGCCGCTGGTAACCTCGATCATCCCTGGTCTCGGTGCAAAGGACGGAGCCGAGAGTAATCCCCAGTACGTTACCGAAGCGGACTTGCTGAAGATCGTTAGCGAGTTGCAACGTACTGCTGCCAAAGACACATATCGCTTCCCTATTCCGAAGGATGTAACCGGCGCCAACATCTACAAAGCAACTTTAACGCGGCTCCAAGATTATGAAGCAAAGCATCCTGGCGCGTATGGTGAAATCCTAGCCTTCACCCGCGGACGTGCCTACGAAGGGTTGCGTGAATACGAGAAGGCCATCGCCCAGTATCAAGTTGTGAGTCAAAGTAAACATGCGCTCAAAGAAGAGGCAGCGAAAGCGATAGAAGTGTTAACTCATTTTCGCGACCTTAAACGTGCGCCGTTGGCTGCAACGACTCCACTCGACTACCTCAAGTCACTTGATCAGCAAATCAGTGCATGGCAAGAGTTACAAAAGCAGTATCCGAAGACCCTGTACGAAACGTTAGCGCAGGAGGAAGAAGAGCACCTCGATCAGGCGAAGGTCGCCTTTCTGGTGATCAATCGTCACCGCATCGAGGATGGCAACGAAAGTGTCGTGCTCGCCTATAACCAATTGCTCACCAAACACAGAGAGAGTAAGTACCAATACCGCTATCAGGTTGAATTTGGCGACTTTTATTTCACTCTTGCTCAAGAGTATGTGGCGCAGAACGATCCCCAGAGTTTGCAGTTTGACACCTCAACGTTCGAGGCGGTCGGACGTTCAGCCGTACGTCTTTACGCCCAGGTCGCACAAGAGGATGGCATCATCGAAAAGCTCGAAGCCAAAGGAAAACTCGAAGCGCTTGAGGCCTACATGGCCAAGATTGGCAAACTGAGCCGGTAAGAAAAGGATCGAGGAATGGGGAGTTGGGATTGTATGAAAACGAATAGAAATCGAGTGTTGTTGTCCGTGTTTCTTTTCGTCATGTTGACACCACCAGTCGGCGCACAGGATTTCTCTGATCCGCTGATGCAAAAACTCAACGACTTTCTTCCTACCTACACGCCCTTCACCCCGTTAGAATCCCCGGATCGGTATTTCCCGGACGAAGTGGGTAAGAAGATTGCCGACGCCATTGTCCATGCTTACTTGCAGAATCCGACCGTCGTCGAACAGCGCACGCGTGAGCTTGCCGAGCATGACACAAAACTTATCACCGCCGGTGAACAACCGACAGGGTTAACTTCCTACCTCGTTACGCTCGTCGATCAGCGCGCAACAGAGGCCGACAGAGATCCCGACCTTGCCACTGCTAGTTCTTCTCCAGATGCATTATTACAATACGCTGATCGACTGCTCACTGACGAGAAACGTGAACGAAGGGGACGTCGATTTAATTGGCTCCTATCAACGTTCGATGTTGCCCGTCTCTTTCTCGGGGCACCACAAGTCCCGAGCGGTTACGGTGCACAAGGGGTGATCTCCGAGTGGAGCGACGGCAACGACCCCGCTCCCCGCGAACGCAAGGCGCTCGTTTTCTACCGTGAGTTTCTACGTCGCTTTCCCGACGACGAGCGCGCTACCGAAGTTGCACAAAAGGCCCGCGACCTCGAAGCACGGCGCAAACAGGCGATGCTCAACGCAGAGCTCGGTCGCGCTGAGGCGGCCTTCAAAAAACAGGACTACTGGGGCGCGAATTTTCACTATCAGCTTGCTTTATTGATTGACGAGTCCTCAACCCCTGCGAGGTCCGGCTTGGCCCAAGTTGAAGCGCGGCTGCAGCAAAAAGACGATCTCGCCACCAGCGTACCGCGCGATCCGCTGGCCGAAGTCAAACAAGCGGAATGGGAGCACGACAAACAAACCTTTCAGTATTTGCTTCCTGGTAGTGGATTCGTCAAGGATAATTTTGTTGTTGCCGGAACTCAGATCGCGACAGAAGGGCTAGCCGGGGCAGCCACTTTTGGCACGCTCACTATGGTCCAAACGATTGCGAAATTGTTTCGCCTGGCAACCGGCAACCCGGTGCCACGGCAACAGATCATCACGGCGGGAGAACAATATATACATGACACACCTCCTGACGCGCGTGATCCCGAGATCTATGACACCTTAGCCAAGAGCTACGAGAAAGAAGGGCGGCTGGATAAAGCGCTCTCGTATTACCAACTTGCTGGGAAAGAAGACGCGCAGGCCCGTCTGCAGGAGCAAGCCGGAGAAACGATTCTCCAGATGGCAAAAAAGAGTGAACACCAAGAACAGAAAGAAAGCTATTTGCGCGCCGTGGTTGACCGCTACCCGACAACCAAAGCGGCTCACGAAGCTGCACCGTTACTGCGAGAACTGAGCTTACCGGCAAATCGTGGCTTACGGCTGACGAAAGCCTTTCTCCGTGAACATGAAGAACTCACCGGGACCGGGGGCCTCGGCCTCAAGCCAGAGTTGTTTGATGGTGACGTCGATAACGTCGAGTTAGCTGACGAAGGAATTACCCTCATCGGTAGTGGGGAGGTCGCGTTGCAATTCCAAAGCGATCACGGACCACGAACAAAAATCTACGCGATTTCGAACCAACGCTGGGAACAGTTTTGGCGCCAGTTTCGTGAGAAAGGCTACGACCAAGCGGCAAAACGTGGAGATCTCGAGTTGGCGCGACTGGCACAAGGTGCAGAAGCCGCAGATCAAACTCTCAAGAGCAAACGGGAGAAGAATGACGACGACGGCTGGCGTATGCTCCCGTATCTGTCCGGGAGTGTCGGAGGTTCTGGCGTCGATTTACATGGCAGCCTGCCAAAGGAGTTTATCGGAACGCGCCTCGCCTTTGGCTCTGATCAGCGCAGCGCCTATGTTGGCATGGAAGTGCCGTTGCCATTTATTCCGGTCGATTTCCTTTTGCTCGGACGCAATGGCCTGCCTTCACTCTATCCACGCATTCGTCTCCCCGAACAGTCCATCAAGGATGAATCTCTCTATCGTTAGCGACACATGTCGCCACTGCGAAGCTATGTTCGTCCGGCGTCAAACCGTGTAGTAACCGAATGTGATTCCCACGAATCGCATACAGCCGATGGCCACGAGTCAGCGCTATGCGAACGGAAGCGGTTCCCAACGTGTTACCGAAGTAGCGCGAGAGGAAATTTACTTCCGTGTGTATCAGTCGTTTGGGCATCGCAGAGATTGTGGAACCGTGTTGCGAGAGCAGCGTCCAGACCTACCCCTTGCCCTTGCTCTCGTTTCCTGGCTTTCTATTGCGCGCAACACTTGCATTACCATGAAAAAACCTCTCCTGGTACTTCTTATTCCTGGACTTATCCTCGTCGTACTTCTCCAAGTCGGATTTTGGCTGACTCGTCCTGCGCTCCACGAGATTGGTGCACCACCAACGGATTTGCCAATTCGTCCGGTCGCGCTCCCTAGTCAGTCTGGGTCAACTCTGCGCGGTTGGTTCGTGCCAGGACGACGTGGGAAAGGAGCAATTCTGCTCATGCATGGCATCCATGCGAATCGGCTGGCGATGCTTGCCCGCGCTCGCTTCCTCCACTGTGCAGGATACTCCGTGTTCCTCTTTGATTTTCAGGCTCATGGTGAAAGTCCTGGACATTGTGTGACATTTGGCGCTGTCGAAAGTCTCGACGCCTATGCTGCGGCCAAGTATCTGCGCCGTCAAGTACAAGGAGAAAAGGTGGGAGCTATCGGCACCTCTCTCGGCGGCGCGGCGGCATTGCTCGGGCGCGAACCGCTGCCGGTCGATGCATTGGTCCTTGAATCGGTCTACCCAACGATCGAAGAGGCCACCGCCAACCGACTCCGGCTGCATTTCGGACGCTTCGGGCCTCTGCTCACGCCGTGGTTGATGCTGCAAATGTGGTTGCAGTTCGGTATATCAGCGAGTGAGCTACAACCAATCGAACGTGTGCAAACGATGGCGATCCCGGTCTTCGTCATTGCCGGGACCGAGGACCAGCACACCACAGTTGCTGAATCGCTGCGGATATTCGGCGCAGCCAATGTCGCAAAAGAGTGGTGGGGGATCGAGGGCGCAGCTCATGTTGATTTGTACCAGTTCGCACCGCCGGCATACGAGGAACGGATTCTCTCATTCTTTGCTCGCACGCTTCACTAGTAGCCATCCACGGACGTGCGACACAACACTACCTCTGATCGCGGGAAATGTATCTCACTGTGACACGTCAACGCGAGAAACGCGAACTTCACTCTCTGTGATATTCGGAGAGTCTTCCGGTTTATCTGTGCCGTCCGACGACAGGATTGTTTCCTCATCGTCTTCACTTTGCGCCGGGACATCCAGGTTTCCTGTATTTACTGGCGGCGTACCGGCGTCGGTCGAGGACATCACGGCAGCAGGCTTCTCGGCTTGGGTGTTAGTGCGTTCCTTGCGATGCGTACCATCCATACGCTGATCGGAAGCTGGAGACTCTCGATTCGCATCCGTTGCCACGCTTGTTGCTGTTTGTTGGTCTTGCATCAGACTCACGGCAGCCACTCCTGTCAGGTGTGGCTCGATACTCGTCTGTCCTTTGGCCGGACTCTTCCGGCCAGTCTTTGCCGGTGCGGTCCGTCCGTGAGCAGCTTTCTTTCCTTGCTTTTTTGCCTCGACTACCGACACGACTTCTTCATTAGCCCCAGCCTGACGATAGTAGGCGCGGTAGCGGCGACAGTATTCCGCGTATTCCCGGCTCTGCCCGTCTATTTTGTTCAACACCACTCCCAGAATTTTTGCCCGGGCGCGCTCCAGGCGAGCGACAGCGCCCTGTACAACTTTATAATGAGTCGTCTGGCTATTCACCACCAACACCACACCATCGACCCGAGAAGACAGAAGCAAGCTATCACTAACAAGGCCTAGAGGAGGAGAGTCGATCACAATGTACTCGTAGAGATGATTGAGGAAAGCTAGAGCGGCCTGCATCTTCTTCGAGCCCAGCAGTTCCGCAGGGTTCGGGGGAATCGCACCGCCGCTCACCAAGAACAGTTGCTCAACACGAGTCGTCTGAATGACTCCCGCAAGATCACGTTGTCCGGTCAAAAACTCTGTGAGTCCCGGTCCTTTGGACATTTTGAAAACAGCGTGACAGCGTGGATGGCGCAGGTCAGCATCAATGATTAAGACACGAGGGCCCATCTGTGCGAGCGCAATCGCCGTATTCAACGCCGTCAGCGTTTTTCCTTCTCCACTCATCGCGCTCGTCACCAGGAGACTTCGTGGCGGTGCGGCTGGACGAGACAATAATAATTCCGCTCGCAGGTTGCGGTACGCCTCTGGTACTAACGACAACGGGTGATAGGCAAGCAACAGTTCTTTGGCAAACACGCCAGGAAAGGGCTCAAACTGCGGCGGCAATGGCCTCGACCCCTCAGCCCGTAACTCCTCACGAGAAAAATCCGGCACAGCCCCGAGACTTGCGAGTTTCAGATAGCGTGTGACATCGGCAGGCGTCCGTACAGTAAACTCAAAGCGTCTTGAGCCATAGAGTAGCCCCCCCCAAGCAATAATCCCAGCAACCCACCGACTATGAACAGAGAACGTCTTCGCGTGCTCGTAGGCTTCAGAGGAGGAATGGCAGTATCTACCCAGGTGACGTTGGCGGCCTGTCCTTGGTTGGATTGTCCCAACTCTTTGTTCTGGCGGATGTAAGCCTCGACGTGAGCGTTCGCAATACGTGCCGCAAGCTGAGGATCAGCAGCACGGTAAGCGACTTTCACAAGGCGTGTCTCAGGAATCGGAACGATATCGAGGTTCGTTAGATAGGCTTCAATCGCATGAACTGTAACTTCAGCCGCATTGCTAGCTGGGTCAGTAGTCACAGGTTGCTGTCCGCGGGTTTGCTCTTCGCTCAAAATAGAAGTCGAATCGAGATCCTGTTCGCGGATGACACGACTGACTAGGCTGTGGTTCTTCAGTAACTCGTATTGGGTCTTATCGTCATGAGCCACAGGGCTGCTCACATTTCTGTCAATCGGTCGATAGCCAGCGAGTGAGTGATCGGCAGAGGGCTCAATGAGTAACGTTGCCTCAGCTCTGTAGACCGGAGCTTCTGTATACGCCAGGTAAAGTGAGGCCAGAGCCGAGACCAGGAAGACAAAGCTCGACCAGGGGTACTTCTTGCGGAGTCGCCAGCGTCGCCACCCGTGAACTTTCTGTGCTTTCTCTTTGCGCGTTTCCTGTGGAATTGTCTCTGAGGAAAGAGGCTTTCGCCTCTCTGGAGGAAGATATCGAGGTCGGAGATGTGGAGAAAGTGGACCTTTCACGTCGCGCACTCCCTTTCACCAAGTGACAGCGAACAAGCCTGTCGTTAGCGACAGGCCTCACGCCAAGAACCGGACACTGGTCAGGTGTTTCAGCCTACTCACCATTTGTTATTGCTGTACGACCTCCGCACGTTCTCTCCCAATCAGTCTTGCGGTTGCGATTTTGGCCGAGCGTGAGCGTTCAACAGCGGCAACAGCAACACAAGACTATTAATGCTAATGCAGGGAGAGAATTTTTGACACTCCCACAAAAGGTAGAGGTGAAGGGGGGATAAAAAGGCTGATCACAATGACAGGCTCAGACACCGAATGGTGACGTAGTACGGTCGTTAGGACTACAGACAAAATAATTTCCTAATTTGCTTTTCTCTTCACCAGCCACTTACTCTACTGTTCAGACAAAGGGCGTTAAGTTCCTGGTTCTTAGTGGCCGACTTCTTTGGGTGGGTGGACTGCATCCTCGTCCTCAGCTTGATCAAGGAGGAAACCCAGTTCATGCAGTGCTTCGTTCACGTGATGGGCCACGGCAAGGAGGGACCCATAGGCTTCTTCTTCAGGTTCATGCAACTTCAGATGGTCATTCACAACTGTGAGGAGTTCACGCAGTTGCTCTTCTACGTTGCATAGATGGTCACATGAAGCCATGACGTCCTCCATACTCTCCCCCTCGCGATGCTCAACATGAGGCAATATTAGCCGACAACCGTACGAGCGCCTAGAGGGCTGGTGCCATGCGCCGGAGATTGCAATATGCGCGTGGAGCTACTCTGGAAGTCGCAGGGTAGCAAGAGTCACGACAAGCGCGGGTGGATAATGTTGGTAGTTATTGTACAGTAACACGATACGTCATCAACCGTGGCGATCGCCAATGGAGGTTTGTGTGAAGAAGGCGCTACTCGTCATCCTCTCCTGCAGTTTAGTTTTCCGTGCTGCCCTCTGCGAAGCCGTTGATATCGCCGCATTGCTTGCACAAGGGCAACAGTACGAGAACGAACAGCGGTGGAGTGAAGCTTTTTCTACGTATACCGAGGTCATAAAGTTTGAGCCGAATAACGCCGTCGGCCATTATCGTCTGGGCCAGGTCAGCGAACGGATAGGAGCAATCGATTCGGCCCTGAAGTCGTATCAAGCGGCGCTACGTCTCAACCCTGGTATGGCCGAAGCGAAGCATGCGCTGGCGGGATATTACATGAACCAAGGTATTGGTTTCCGGCGCAACAACCAATCTGCCGCAGCAGTGCAGGCACTGCAGCAAGCCGTAAGCTACGATCCTGCCTCAGTAGGCGCTCACTTTGAGCTAGGGCAAGAATTCGAACAACAAAAACAACTTGACACTGCTGTCGCTGAATACCAAGAAGCGATTAAACTTGACCCGAGCTATAGTGCTGCGCACACTCGCCTCGCCAACGTGTACGCGAGCCAAGGAAAACAGGAAGAGGCGGTACGCGAATTCCAAGAAGTGTTGCGACTGAATCCGGAAGATGCTGCGGGGTTCCATGGCCTGGGAGTTGCGTACAGTCAGCTAGGGCAACGTGAACAGGCGATTACGGCATTGAAACAGGCAGTGCGTTTCTATTTGCGGAGTGGCTATCGCGATAAAGCCCAACCTGCGTACGCCTTACAGAAGAAACTTGAAGCCGAGCAGTCTACGACGCCTACGGCAGGGAAGAAGAAATAGCAGCCGTTGAAGAATGAGAACTGAGGAGTGAGGAGGTAGAGGCGCGGCGATCAGGGGGAGAGCAGGTCAGGGGGAGAGCAGGTCAGGAGGAAGAACAGGTATAAGCAGCGCTATTTCACTCTCCGTTGCGCTGTCCCTCGCCGCGCTTGATACACATATCGGAGCGGGTGCCGAAACCTTGAGAGCTGCAACTCGTGAGTTTTGTTAGTCACACAATGCCACATCTCACTACGAGCGATATTGTCGTCCAGCAGCACTACAGCGGCTGGGATACTCACGATATGCCATCCCGTTAGTGGCTAAGGATTATTAAAAGTGCGTATATAACATCGAGTGACAAATACGACGGAGTGTGTCCCCTGCGACCGTCTGCGCTCGCTTCAGCGCAAGTAACGGCGACAAGTGATGAGGATGGGTAGCGACGTGAAGCGCGGCTTTGAGCGCACGAACCTCACCTTCTGGAGTCATGAGCCCCTTGATCACCGGAAGTCGCATATCAACACCGTCAAGAATCACGCGCAGCGTCAAAAATGGCAACCCACGCGCCGCCGCGAAGGCCGCATGCACGCCACTCTCCATTTCCACCGCAATCGCGCCAGTCTCCTGCCCGCGTTGCGCTTTCTCTTCTGGAGTATAAAGAACTCTAGGGCTCGTGAGCAGAGAGCCTTCAGCGATCGGTACGTGTGCGCTCTGAGCCGCCGTACGTGCGTGCGCCAGAAGCAGCGGATCGACTGCATAGCGATGCCCTTGGGCGCCTTCTGTCACGTCCGGCATAAAGACATGCGGAGCTAATATGAGTTGGCCACTCGACAACCCAGAAATCAGTGCGCCCGCGCACCCGACCGAGAGCACAGCCGAGAACGGCACCGTCGCAAATTGTTTGACGGTCTGCTGCGTACGTCGCGGCCCAATGCCTCCGGTCACCACCAGGACTTCGGTCTGTCCGGCAAACCCACGCCAGACACGTTCTTCTGCGTGCTGCACCTGTTGCAGGGTGGCTCGCACAGCCGCACTTTCCCAGGCGAGTGCGGTGAAGATCACTACTGGGGCCTTATTTGCCGCCATGTGGATAGCCATGCCTTCTGCTCAACGATTCAACGATCACGCCAACCAATTCGCCGTCCAGTCGCGTACCGCCAGGCCGAATCAATGGTCATCGCTCCATATAACAAACCAGCCACAGGTAACGTCCACATGCGCGCACTCGAAAGTCCAAAAAACCGGACCGCTGGTCGATACACCAGCGCGGCGAGCGTCCACGCGCTGCTCCCGCTCAGCATGAGGAAGAGCGGAGACACGCAGGCAGTCGTCGCAGGACCACCTGCCCCCATGAGCCACCCCATTATTCCCCATACAGTCAGAAAAGGCGGTATAAAAAACAGCAATCCCATGCCGACGACTGTGCCAGTTAAGCGTAACCATGAGTGACGCAGTTCAGTAAACGCGGTACGCCGCACCATCACCCAAACCTTGACCAGTGCATCATAGACCCGCAGACTCTCTACTTCTGTACGGCTCAACGCCAGTTGGATCGGGGTATCGTTTCCTTTTACGGCCTTGGCCAAACTCACATCATCAATAATGCGATCCTTGATGCAGGCAAATCCACCAGCGCGCCGGAGTGCCGCCGTTGCCAGCAACACACACCCTCCTGCTGCCGCGGCCACGCCACTACGTGGGTTATTCACCTGGCGCATAGGATACAGCAGATTGAAAAAGAACACGAACGGGGGAATCAGCAGCCGTTCGGCAGCCGAGAGACAGCGCAGACGGGCCATACGGCTATTAAGCACAAGACGGGCATGTTCACTTTCAGCAACAAGACGGCGGAGCGAGCCCGGGGCATGGCGAATGTCGGCATCAGTCAGGAGTAGATATTGCGGATTGCCCCCCGACGGAGGGGGCAGGCAGATTGCAGATTGCAGATTGTCCGACAGTCGCTGATTGTCACTATTAGTTATTGCACTCAGCTCAGGGCTTGGAAGACCACAGTATGCAGCGCCCTGTTCTAATGCCCACACCTTGCCTACCCAGCCTTGGGGTAATGGCGCTCCGTCAATCACAGTGAGTCGTGTAGTGATCTGCGCCTGGGCAGCGATCTGCTTGGCAACCGCAGCAGTATCATCGTCTGAGCGATCGTCGATAACCACGACAGCGAACGGCCCAGGATAGTCTTGCGCCAAGAGTGCAGGGAGCGTATGCGGGAGCGATGCACTCTCATTGCGCGCAGGGATGAAAATCGTCACAGGTGGCCACTGCGGCGGTGGCGGCGGAATTTCTCCGTCATCTCCCACCGGCAGGAAATCCCACGGGCGCGCCGGATGAACAACAATGCCAAGCCAGAGCAAGACGGAAACCACCCCAAGAACAGCCAAGACGCTCACCCCTCGCCCCCGTCCTCTGTTAGTTACCCTTTCACATAGTCATTTTCGATGAACCAGACCACTGCTTTACGGAGGGCTTCGCGCACAGGAGTCTGCGGCAAGCCCAGCTCTCGCACGGCCTTGGTCGGATCGAAGAACATTTTCTTTTTGCTTAGCTTGACCCCAACCGGCGCTACTTGCGGTTCGCGCCGAGGGATCAAGCGGGCTAACGTCGCGTCAGCATAGGCCACCCCAAGGGCCAACGCATACGGTACGCGGAACTGTGGCGCAGGCACGCGCGTTAGATCAGCCAGCATTGCCAGAATCTGCTGCAACGTGAGGTTCTCGTGTCCGAGAATGTACTTCTCCCCGACTTGGCCTTTTTCCGCCGCTAACAGATGGCCGGTAGCGACATCCTCGACGTCAATCAGGTTGAGTCCAGTATCGATATAGCCGGGCATGCGACCATTAAGAAAATCGACAATCACTTGCCCAGTCGGAGTCGGCTTCACGTCGGCAATACCGACCGGTGTGCTGGGATTCACGATGACCACAGGCAAACCTTCTTGCGCGTAACGCAGCGCAACTTGTTCAGCCAGAAACTTGCTGCGTTTATAATGACCAATCATATCAGCGAGTGACACTGGTGTCTCTTCGGTCCCTGGCGTCCCATCTCTCGGTATTCCTAACGTCGCTACTGAGCTTGTATAGATCACTTTTTCCACACCACAGTCTCGTGCAGCCTGCATGACATTCTCTGTCCCCGTCACGTTACTCGCATACATATCTGCCTTGTGACGGACCCACAGCTTGTACAGCGCCGCCACATGATACACCTGCGCGCAACCCGTCGTGGCGCGCTGCAACGAGTCGAGGTCGCAGACATCACCGTGGTAGATTTCGATTGGGAGGTCACGCACATTACGTCGGTCGCTGTGTTGTCGCACAAGCACGCGGACTTCATGTCCAGCTTTTACCAACGCGCGAGCAACCGCGCCACCCACGAATCCTGTTGCACCAGTTACGAGAATACGCATTAAGCCCTTCCCCCTAAAGGCGGAACCTCAGAGTGTCAAGGGGGCGAAGTGTGACGACTGATCTTAACCACATACTCTGGCCCGTTCCCTAACCTCACAGCCGCAGGACAAAGCGCGCAATTAAAGTTCGCTATCATCGAGTTCGGCAATGGGCTCTGCTCACTGATTCTCGTGTAACCAGCCTTGCCGTAGCATGGTGATACCTCCGACGACATTGCTGCACTATATTTGAATCTTGCTTTATCCCCAGAAAACTGGAGCAGCCGCAACTTGCATTGTCGCCGCTTTTTTGTCGCCCCCTAAAATAGTCGTCCCTGAAAAAGTCAGGTCGCGGGCACTGGCAGCGGATGGTCGGCATAATGGCGCCAGAGTTTCTTGAGGTTCCAGGCACTGGCGCTGAGCATGGCATTGATGCGATCGCCGATTG
>Ga0081539_10004242_pt1 | contig 16101 bp, 16 predicted proteins | sample TabmetS4T2R2_FD_71023 | JGI IMG/M metagenome (GOLD analysis project Ga0081539, IMG submission 71023) | Tabebuia heterophylla rhizosphere microbial communities from the University of Puerto Rico - S4T2R2 | ecosystem: Host-associated > Plants > Roots > Rhizosphere ...
CGGACGCCAGCTGCTTGCCGCGGCGATGACGGTCGCCCTCGCGGCGGTGCTCCTCGTCGTCGTCACCACGCCGCTCGGGACGACGGGCCCGATCGGGCCGAACGATCCGCAGGCGACGCAATTCGTCCTCGATCCGAACGCGCAGATCGGCGTCCGGCCGGGGCAGATCCCGCCCGAGCTCGAGATCGTCCGGGGCGACGGCACCACGGCGTCGCTGACGGACCTGGCCGGACGGCCGATCCGCCTCGCCGACCTGCGCGGCAAGGCCGTCTGGCTGAACTTCTGGGCATCGTGGTGCCCGCCGTGTCAGGCCGAGACGCCGGTCATCCGCGATGTCGCGGATGCGTATCGCGTTCGCGGCCTCGTCGTGATCGGGATCAGCGTCCAGGAGTCGAGCCCGGAGAACGTCGCGGCCTACGCGGCGCGCTATCTCCTCGACTACACGATCGCCGCGGATTCCACAGGCCAGGTCTTCCGGCGCTACGGCCCGCGCGGGCTGCCCACGTCGATCTTCATCGGGCCGGAAGGCGCCGTCCGCGCCTTCGTCCTCGCGCCGCTGCGCGAGGCGGCGGCCGTCGCCCAGGTCGAGGCGATCCTGCCGGTGGCCCCGACTCCGTCGCCGGCCCGCTCGCCCTCGGCTAGCCCGGCCCCCGGATCGCCGATCCCATCGGCCGCCTCGGCGGCTCCCTGAGCGGCCTCGGAGAGACAGAACAGCCGGCGGGTGTCTGCCGCCGGCTGGAGATGAGAGCTTCAACGGACCGCCGAGGCGGGAGCAATGCCGGCTCCGCAGTCGTTCGGCATCCCGCCGTCTGATCTGCGCGTTACCGGACTCAGTTCTGATGTCCGGCGGTCCGTCGTTGATCCCGACGATAGGGACCGGCCGCTGCGTGGAAATCTGCCAGAGGTCCCGAACCATGTAGGACGCGTGTCATGAGCGTCCTACGTCATTCGGCCGCCTCGTACCGGTAGCGGTCGCGATCTCGGACGAGCCGACCAATCGGCTGCTCCGTCTCGTGGGACAGGACGATCGTCCAGCCCTCGTCCGCGGCCTGCCCGAAGAGATCGCCTTTGACGAGCACCGAGTCGAGCGGGAAGTCGTCGAACGCGGTCACCCAGCGCGGATTGGCGCTCCACGGGCGCATCGCGAGGTCGCCGAAGAACGCGAGCGGCGGGGCGCCGGGTGCGCGGACGATGATGGCCTGGTGGCCGGCCGAGTGGCCGCCCGTGGGAACGACGCTGACGCCGGGCACGAGCTCGCGCTCGCCCTCGACCCAGCCCTCGGCGCCCCAATCGGCGACGAGCTGGAGCTCCGGCTGGACGTAGCTCGCGACGAGGCGCGGGTTGTCCCCGAGCGCGATCTCCCACTCGGCGCGTTGGGCGACGATCCTCGCCCGTGGGAACGCGCGCGACCCGTCCGCGGCGAGGAGCCCTCCGGCGTGGTCGAAATGGAGATGGCTCATCGCGACGACGTCGACGCTCGCCGGGTCGAACCCCGCGGTGCGGAGCGCCTCGACGATCCACGGCCCCTCGTAGCCGCGCATCTGGCGGTTCTTCTCGTCGAGCCGCTCGCCGATCCCGGTCTCCACGAGGACGCGCCCGGACGGCGTCTCGATGAGCAGGCAGTTCAGCGCCTGGAGGAGCCGGTTCTCGCCGTCGATCTCGGTCTCGACCCAGCGATTCCAGAGGAGTCGCGGGACAGGCCCGAACAGCGCGCCGGCGTCGGATCGGAAGGAGCCGGCCTGGACGAGGGCGACGGTCGTGCCGCCGCCGAGATCGCGCCGCCAGTCCGGCGCATCGGTGATCGTCACCGCGCGACCGTATCAGACCGGGTCAGGCCGAGGCGCCGGTGTAGTGCCGCAATCCGAACCGCCAGAACCACCGGGCGGCGACGAGGAACGCCGCCGCCAGCCCGATCGTGACGGCGATCGTCGCGATCTCGAGCCGCCCGGTCAGCGCTTCGATCGGCACGGTGATCGCGAAGGCAACCGGCACTACAAGCGTGAGCGCCACGCGAAGCCACGGCGGGTAGATCCCGATGGGCCACTTCCCGGCTTCGTACATGCTCCCGAAGATCACGAGGATGTTCTCCAGGCGCACGAGCCAGAACGCCATCGTCGCGAGGATCAGCAGGAAGCTGTAGATGATCGCGACGCCCGCCGCGAGCACGAAGCCGAAGGCGAGCGCCCGGTCGGGACCCACCCGGTCGCCGAGCCGGAGGACGGCAAACACGAGCACGACGACGCCGACCGCGACGTCGACGGCCTTCCAGACCTCGACCTGCTTGACGCTGACGAGCAGCTGGGCGTCGGCCGGTTTCGTCAGGGTGAAGTCGAGCGTGCCGAGCCGGACGCCCTCCATGAGCCGCTCCATGCTCGGCCGGATCACGAGGCCCAGCAGGCCGGCCACGATCATGTAGACCCCGATCAGCCCGACGAGCTCCTCCTGGCGCCAGCCGGCCAGCCGGCTCGTCTGGCTGTACACGAGGGCGACGCCGGCGAGCGCCACGCCCACGCTCATGAGCGACTGGAGGAGCTGGATCGCGAGGTTCGCGCGGTACTGCAGGGCGGTCAGGACGCCAAGACGGAACGACAGCCAGGCGAGGCGGACCGACCTCACGCCCCGACCGCCGAGTAGCGCCGCGTGCCGGCGGCCCAGACGACCCGCATGACGAGGACGAGGCCGGCTATCCAGGCGAGCTGCGCCGCGAACCCGGCGAGGACCTGGTCCGGCGCGAGCCGGCCGAGGGCGACCTCGACCGGGAAGGCGACCATCCAGCGGAACGGAAGGACGGCAGCAACGGCCTGGATGGCCGGCGGGAACAGGGCCAGCGGTGCGAGGAACCCGGACAGGAACAGCATGACGACCGAGTAGGCCTGGTTGATCGCCCCGGTCCGGGTGATCCAGAACGCGGCCGCACCGAGCGTCCACTCGGCGAGGAAGCGGAGCGGCATCGCGAGCCCGAGCGCGACGACGAACGCGGCGATCTGCCATGGCTGGGTCTGGAACGTCGCCCCGAACGCCACGACGAGGAAGATCGCGACCGGCACGACGATCGTCCCGGTCAGGAGCTTGAAGGTGAGGTTCTCGGCGACGTCGTTGTGGATGGGGTGCACCGGCCGCAGCAGGAGCGGTGAGAAGAAGCCCTCCCGGATCCGCCACTCGAAGAACCAGAAGTGCCAGGTGAAGGTCAGCTGGTTGACGATCAGGAGCGACGTGAAGTAGGCAGCGAACTCGCCGGCCGTGAAGCCGCCGACGGCCCCACCCTGGCCGTTCGCCACGGTCGTCCAGACGACCAGCGACACGATCGGCTCGAGGACGATCCCGATGAGCCAGATCGCGAGCGCGCCGCGGTATGCGAGCTGGATCGCCAGCTCCGTCCGGAACTTCGCCCGATAGACGGCGAGCAGCCGGCTCACGGCCGGCCACCGTCGGAGGTTGGTTCAACGCCCACGACGCCGCTGGCGAACACGAGATCGATCACCTCGTCGATCGGCGGCTCCTCGACGACGAGGTCGAGCACGGGCAAATCGGCCAGGGCGCGGGTGGTCACCGCGGCGGTATCCGATCGGGGCACGCGCAACGTCACCCGGCCGTCCGCCGAGCCGACGATACGATCCGGGCCGCCGGCGATGGCGGTGAGCGCGTCCGGCGTGGGCGGGTCGGCGCCCCGTTCCAGGTCGAGGACGATCGTCTTGCGCGGGGCGAATCGAGCCACGAGCCCCGTCAGGTCGCCGTCGTACAGGAGCGCGCCGTGGTGGATGACGAGGACGCGCCGGCAGAGCGCCTCGACGTCGGCCATGTAGTGGCTCGTCAGGAGCGTCGTCGAGCCGGTCCGCTCGTTGTAGTCGGCGATGAACTGGCGGATCCGGCGTTGCATCGTCACGTCCAGCCCGATCGTCGGCTCATCCAGGAAGAGCACGTCCGGCCGATGGAGCAGGGATACGGCGATCTCGACCTTCATCCGCTCGCCGAGAGACAGGTTCCGAACCGGCTTGCGGACGAGATCACCCAGCTCGAGAAGCTCGACGAGCTCATCGATCCGCGCGCGGTAGTCCTCGCGCGACACGCCGTAGATCGCCCGGTTCAACTCGAACGAGTCGATGACCGGGATGTCCCAGGCGAGCTGGTTGCGCTGGCCCATGATCAGCGTCATCCGGCCGAGGTAGGCGTGATCGCGCCGCCACGGGACGTGACCGAGGACGGTGGCCTCGCCGGCCGTCGGGTAGAGCAGCCCGGACAGCATCTTCAGGGTCGTCGTCTTGCCGGCCCCGTTCGGGCCTAGGAAGCCGACGATCTCGCCCGGCTCGACGTCGAAGTCGATCCCGCCGACAGCCACGACGGATCTCGTCTTCCGCCGGAAGAGGCTGCCGGTTGCGGCGCGGATCCCCGCCTCACGCTCGGGAACCTCGAACGTCTTGCGGAGGCCGCGGACGCGGATCGACGGTTGGGCAGTCATCGGCGGCCGTCCATCCTAGCCGGACGGCCAGCGCGTCGCGTCAGCCCGGCTTGCGCTCCGCGAAGTCGCGGTGGAAGGCCGACGCCGTGGGTTCGGACTGGCCCTGGTACTTCGAGCCGAGCTCCGGGCTGCCGTACGGCCGCTCGACCGCGCTCGACATCTTGAAGAAGGAGATCTGGCCGATCTTCATCCCGAAATACAGCGCGATCGGCAGGTTCGCGACGTTCGACAGCTCGAGGGTCAGGTTGCCCTTCCAGCCAGGATCGACGTACCCGGCAGTGGAGTGGATCAGGAGGCCGAGACGCCCCAAGCTCGACTTCCCTTCGAGCCTCGCGACCAGATCGGCGGGGAGCTCAACCCACTCGAGGGTCTGCCCTAAAACGAACTCGCCCGGGTGGAGGATGAACGGCTCGTCGTTCTCGACGCGGAGCATCTCGGTGAGATCGGGCTGCGGCGCCCGCACGTCGATGTACGGATAGCGATTGTTCCGGAAGACACGAAACGACCGATCGAGGTGGAGGTCGACCGAGGACGGCTGGAGATCCTTTGGGTCGTACGGCCGGATCGCCACGTCGCCGGATTCGATCGCCGCCCGGATGTCGCGATCGGAGAGGACGCTCACTCGGCGCGCTTCCCGGGCGTGCCCACCCGCTGATTGCCGGTTCCGAGGTCACCGATCGGGTCGTCGCCGCGCTCGGCGAAGAGCGTGTCGACCTCACGCTTGAGCGCCTCGAGGTCGTCGAAGCTCTGGTAGACGCTCGCGAATCGGATGTAGCCGATCTGATCGAGCTCGCGCAGCTTCTCCATCGCGAGCTGGCCCACGCGGGACGAGGCGACCTCGGTGGCGCCCTGTGAGCGGAGCTCCGACTCGATCTCGTCGGCGGCTTTCTCCGCGGCGTCGTCGGCGACGGGCCGGCGGGTCAGCGCCTTGCGCAGGCCCGAGGCGAGCTTCTCCCGGTCGAATTCCTGGCGGTTGCCGTCGCGCTTCACGACCACGAGGCGCGCCGCTTCGACGCGTTCGTACGTCGTGAAGCGCGTCGCGCAGGCCTGGCACTCGCGGCGGCGACGAATCGTGGCCGACTCGTCGAGGTCGCGTGAGTCGACCACCCGCGTGTCGCGTTCGCCGCAATGTGGACAGCGCATCCGGACTCCCGCTCCGTCGCACCACTACTGCTTGTGGTGTACGGCGATGATACCACTAGATACGGTAGCTGGGGCGGTCTCCGCCTGCCGTACCAAGCGGGGTGGCGTTCGGTTTCGTCAGCCATAGGCGACGACAACCTGATCCTCGCCCTCTCTCCGTTTCCGAAGTTCGAAACCGAAGCCGCCGCCGAATCGCGACAGTGACTTCCGAAACCGGACGAAACCGAAACGGACGCCGATCCCTCGGTACGGATGAGGGCGAAAGTAGCCCCGGCGCGGTCAGACGCGGCGCTGCTGGAACCGGCTCGCCTCGTCGGTCGCCGACAGGTCGCGCGCCAGCTTCGCCTGGTGGACGATCGCCTCGCGCGCGTGGAGCACGTTCAGGTAGCCGCGCTTGATCGCCGTCTGCGCCTCGATCTCACGAGCGCCCGCGCGCGCGGACGCCTGGATCGCGCGGCCGTGCTCGATCATCTCGAGTGCTCGACCGGCCCGCTCGAGCTCGGCCACGATCTCGTCGCGCATCCCGCGCCCATCGAGCGGGGGATGGAAGCCGCGGGCTTCGTCCGCGTACTTCCGGACCGCCTCGAGCGCGGCCGTCAGGTCGTCGGCGATCTGGTCTGCGCCGAGCTGCCCGCGGCGGACCGCATCGACGCGAGCGCACACGTCGCCGAGCGACCCTTCGACCCGGCCCGACAGGTCGCCGACCTGGCGCCGGAACCGCTCGACATCCCGGGTGGCGGCGAGGAACCGGCCGGCCCGCCGGAGGACGAGCGCGAACAGCGCGGCAAGGAGGAAGAACGCCAGCAGCGGCAGGACGAGGAGCGGCTGCATCGGCTGCCCGGAACCCGCGTCGACCCCGGCCCGCCGCGCCTAGCCGGCCTTCCGGGCCCGGAGGGCGGCGGTGATCGCGGGCGCGACCTCGAACAGGTCGCCGATGACGACGACGTCGGCGAAGTCCGCGATCGGTGCGTCGGGGTCGCGGTTGACCGCGACGATCGTCTCCGCGGTCTGCATCCCGACCTTGTGCTGGATCGCCCCGGAGATCCCGAGCGCGAGGTAGAGCGCCGGCTTCACGATCTTCCCGGTCTGGCCGATCTGCTGCGCGTACGGGATCCAGCCCGAATCGACCGCCGCGCGGGTCGCGCCGACCGCGCCGCCGAGCTCGGCCGCGAGCTCCTCGACCACCTTGAACCCGTCCGGTCCGCCGACCCCGCGCCCGCCGGCGACGATGACCCGTGCCTCCTCGATCGGGGCGGCGACGCCGGCGGCCTCGAGGCGATCCACGATCGGGACCTGGGGCAGCGTCATCTCGCCGGGAGCCTCGATCGCCTCGACCGCGCCAGGCGCAGCGGCCGGCTCGGCCGTCACGACGTTCGGGCGGACGGTCACGATCCCGTGGTCGCCGGTCAGCCGGCTCGTCGTCGTGAGCTTGCCGCCGAACACGCTCATCGTGACGACCGGCCCGTCGTCCCACGTCACCGCCACCGCGTTCACGAGGACGCCCCAGCCGGTCAGCGCCGACACGACGCCCGCGAGGTCGCGGCCCTCCGGTCCGGCACCGGTCAGGAGGACGGCCGGTCCGTCGCGCTCGACGAGTGCCGCGATCCGCTGCCCAACGATCGTGCCCGCGGCATGGTCGGCCGTCGCCGGCTCGGTGATCGCGAGGACGCGCGGGACGTACCGGGCAAGCTCGCCCGCAGCCCCCTCGGGATCGGCGCCGACGACGATCCCCACCACGTCGCGACCGGCCGCCTCGCCGAGGGTTCGCGCGAGCGTCGCGACCTCCGCGCTGATGTTCGCGAGGTCGCCGTCGCCCGTCAGCTCGCCGTGGACCCAGATCGCGCCCGCGCCGGCCATCAGATGATCCGCCGCTCGGCGAGGAACGCCACGACCTGGCGAGCGGCCTCGTCGGCTGGCTCGCGGATGACGCGCGTCGCTCCGCGAGGTGGCGGCGCCTCCGCACCGAGCACGGCGGTCGTCGACGCGGCACCGCCGACCGGGCCGTCCCCGCCGGCCACCGACACGTCCGCGAGGGCTTTCGTCTCGAGAGCCTTCGAGCGCGCCGCCATGATCCCCTTCAACGACGGGTAGCGCGGCTCGCCGAGCGCCTGGGTCGCGACGACGAGCGCCGGCATCGGGGCCTCGAGGACGTCGTAGCCGGTCGGGGTGATCCGGTTCACGCGAACGGTCCGCGCCTCGGGGTCCGGCTCGATCTTCGCGGCGTAGGACAGGTACGGGAGCCCGAGGAGCGCGGCGACGCCGGCCGGAACGATCCCGCCGCCGCTGTCGGAGGTATCGGCGCCGGCGAATGCCAGGTCGTACTCCATCGCCCCGAGGGCACCCGCCAGGACCCGCGTCGTCGAGACCATGTCCGAGCCACCAAGCGCATCGTCACTGACGAGCACGCCACTCGTCGCGCCCATTGCCAGCGCCTTGCGCATCGTCTCGGGCGCCGCAGCTCCGGCCATCGTCAGCAGGACGACCTCGCCGCCGTGCGCCTCGGTGAGCTTCAGGGCCGCTTCCAGCGCGTACTCGTCGTTCGCGTTGACGACCGCCGTCGTCGCCGCCCGGTCGAGGCGCCAGTCGTCGGGTCGGAGACGCTCCCCGCCCGACGCGGTATCGGGAACCGGCTTGACGAGAACGACGATACGCACGGGCGGGCAATCTCCGTTCGGATGGGCGGGTCGGCGCCGGCAGCGGCAGGCCGTCAGCGGGGCGCGGCGAGCGCCCTGGCAATGACCAGCCGCTGGATCTGCTGCGTTCCCTCGTAGAGCTGGGTGATCTTGGCGTCGCGCATCATCCGCTCGACCGGGAACTCGTCGATGTAGCCGTAGCCGCCGAGCACCTGGACGGCATCGGTCGTCACGCGCATCGCCGTGTCGCCGGCCACGAGTTTACACATCGCCGACCAGCGCCCAGCGTCGGCCGCCCCGGCCTCGATCTCGGTGCAGGCCTTGTACAGCAGCTGTCGGGCGGCCTCGGTCTGGGCATCCATGTCGGCGAGCATCGCGCCGATCATCTGGAACTCCGCGATCGGCTTGCCGAACTGGGTCCGATCGCGGGCGTAGGCGCTCGCGACCTCGAGCGCGCCCTGGGCGATGCCCACGGCCTGGGCGGCGATGCCCGGCCGGCTCCGATCGAGCGTTCGCATCGCGATCTCGAAGCCCTGGCCGATCTCGCCGACCCGGTGCGCGTCCGGGACGCGGACCCCGCTGAAGCTCAGCTCGGCGGTGGGCGAGCCGCGGATGCCCATCTTGTGCTCGATCCGCTCGACCCCGAAGCCGGGCGTGTCCTTCTCGACGACGAAGCAGCTCAGGCGCTGGTGGCGTGGCGTGTCATCACTCTCGGCGGTCGCTGCGAAGACGACGACGAGGTCCGCGACGCTGCCCTGGCTGATGAACCGCTTCGAGCCGTCGATGATCCAGTCACCCGTCGCATCGTCGCGGCGGGCTCGGGTCCGAGCGGCCGCGACATCACTGCCGGCCTCGGCCTCGGTGAGGGCGAACGCGATGAGGTGCCGGCCTGCGGCGAGGTCCGGAAACCAGCGTTGCTTCTGCTCCTCGGTGCCGAACAGGAGGAGCGGCAGGCTCGCGAGCTCCTGGACGGCGAGGATCAGGCCGCTCGTCGCGCAGACGCGACTGATCTGCTCGACGGCAAGGCAGACCGTCAGGAGATCGCCGCCGAGGCCGCCGTACTGCTCGGGGAACGGCAGGCTCAGGACGTCGTGGCTCGCCAGGAGGTCCTTGACGTCCCACGGGAACTCGGCGGTCCGGTCGATCTCCGCGGCGCGCGGCGCGATCTGCTCGTCGGCGAGGATCCGAACGGCATCGCGGAGCGCGGCCTGGTCCTCGGTGAGGCGGTAGGGCATCGCCCGAATCGTAGCAGCGGCGGCGTGTGGCCCCTCGGGGTCGCGGGTTCCCGGCCGGACCTCGCGAGAGTAGGCTACGGCCCAAGCGGCGAGTCGCCCGGGGGCGCGCTCCAGCCGCGTGAGGGCCCGTCATGAGCGAGACGTCCCAGCTCCTCCTGCTGATCGCCGCGGCTGCGGTCGGCATCGTGGCGACGCTGTTCATGCTCCGTCGCCAACGGCGCGAGCGGAACGAGGCGACGACCGAGAGCCGCTACGCCGTCTCGACCGAGGGCTCGAAGCGCTGCCCGAGCTGCGGCATGTACAACCAATGGACCGACAGCAGATGCATCAGCTGCGGGAAGAAGCTCGCCGGGTAGGCCGGAGCCTTCGTCTTGCGCGGGGGGCCGCGAGCCACTCCCGTTCGGCGATGCGATCACGTGCATCGAGGAGGTCAGGCGCCGGCACGCCGCCATGCACGCGATCGCATGGCGGGGACCTATCGTCTCGGCGCGGCGCTCGCTTCAGGCGTTACTGGAGAACCGGCAATCGGCGGCCCGCCGGGATCGGATCCGGCTCGATCACGTCCGCGAGGATCTCGGCGATGTCGCGGGCGCTCACGAGGCCCGCCCCGTCGGCCGCGGGCGCCTCCGACTGCGCGTCGGACAACCCGTCTTTCAGCATCGTCATGCAGAACGGGCAGGCCGTGGCCACCGTGGAGGCGCCGGTCTCGAGCGCCTGACGGGTCCGCTCGGCGTTGATCCGGGTCCCGCGGGTCTCCTCCATCCACATCCGGCCGCCGCCGGCGCCGCAGCAGAACGTGTTCCGGCCGCTCTTGTCCATCTCGCGGAGCTCGAGCCCGGGGACCGCACCCAGCACGTCCCGCGGCGCTCCGATCACCGCGTTGTAGCGGGCGAGGTAGCACGAGTCGTGGTAGGTGACGGCGCCGACCGCCGTCGCCCCGTCGCCGTCCGCGGCAACCCGCAGCCGGCCGTCGGCGAGCAGCCCCTGGAGGTACACCGTGTGGTGGACCACCCGGTACGACCCCCCGAGCTGGCCGTACTCGTTCGAGATCGTGTTGAAGCAGTGCGGGCACGCCGTCACGATCGTCCGCTCGCCCATCCCGTATCGGTTCAACGTCTCGACGTTGCCCGAGGCGAGGATCTGGAACACGTAGTCGTTGCCCATCCGCCGAGCCGGATCACCGGTGCACGACTCCTCCTGGCCGAGAATCGCGAACGTCACCCCGGCCGCGTGGAGACATCGAGCCACCGCCCGCGCCACGCGCTTGTTCCGCTCGTCGAACGCCGCCGCGCAGCCGACCCAGTACAGGACGTCGAGGGATTCGAGGCCGCCGGGCATCGCGGCCAATGAGGCGACGGTCGGGACCTCGAACGGCAGGCCCTTCGTCCAGTCGGTGCGCGTCGAGGCGGGCTGGCCCCAGGGGTTCCCCTGCCCTTCCATCCCGCGGAAGGCACCGGTCAGCTCGGCCGGGAAGCGCGACTCCTCGAGGACGAGGTTCCGGCGCAGCCCCACGATCTTGTCGACGTGCTCGATCAGCACGGGACACGCCTCGACGCACGCGCCGCAGGTCACGCAGTCCCAGACCGCGTCGTACGGGATCGCGTCGTCGACGATCGGGGCCGCCATCCGGGCCGGCTCGGGCGCCGCCCCGCCCAGCTCGTACGCGTCGCGGACGATCGGGTTGTTCGGGATGAGGTCGAGCCCATGCTCCGCCTCCACGGACATGTCCCGGAGACCCATGATGAAGGCCTTGGGATTGAGCGGCTTCCCGGTGGTGTGCGCCGGGCATGCCTGCTGGCATCGCCCGCACTCGGTGCAGGTGAAGCCGTCGAGGAGGTCCTTCCAGCCGAGGTCCTGGAGCGACTTCAGTCCGAACGTCGCGTCCTCCCGTTCCAGGTCGAGCGGCGGCAGCTCGCCGCGCGGCGCGAGCTTGCGATACCAGATGTTCGGGAACGCGGTCGCGATGTGAAGGTGCTTGCTGAAGGGCAAGTACACGAGGAACGCCGCGACGAGCGCGATGTGCGCCCACCACAGGATCGTGAAGACGTCGCCGAGGATCGCCTCGGGAACGGACGACCGGAGCGGGACGGCCAGGGCGTTCGCGACGAACGCGCCCGGGACATCGCCATAGCGGGCGACCTCGAAGACCTGGGCGAACAGCTCGGTCGCGACGACGCCGCCGATCATCGACAGGATGACGAGCGCGTCCCGGTTGAACGTCAGGCGGCGCGGCTTCGAGATCAGCCGGCGCTCGAACGCCCAGAGGATCGCGACGAGGACGATCACCGCGACGAGGTTCTGCATGGCGCTGACCGCGGCCCAGATGGCGCCATCGAACGGGATCGACAGGATCCCCTGGATGACGCCGCCGGTGACGATGTTCGCGGTGCCGATCGTCAGGAGGACGAAGCCCCAGAAGATCCCGGCGTGCATCAGCCCAGCCCGCCAGTCCTTGAACATCTTCGTCTGGACGAGCGCGTACTCCACGAGACCCATGAACCGCCGGCCGATCGAGCCGAGCGGGCGCGGCTGCGGCTGGACCGGTCGAGCCGCCGCGAACACGCGCAGGTGTCGGGCCATCGCGAGCGCGAAGATCGCCGCCGCACCCCAGAACAGGACGAAGACCGCGGGATAGGCGGGGACGTGCTCGAAGGCCGGGAAGGTCATCGGTTGCCCTCGTGGTCGTGGGGTCCGGCGAGCGTCTCGAGCGCATGGTCGAGGACCGGTACGATCGCCTCGAGGGATTCCGCCGCGCCCGTCGGCGAGCCGGGCGTGTTGACGATCAGCGTCCGGCCTCGGACACCGACGACCGCCCGGCTGAGCGAGGCGAACGGCGTCTTCGTCCGGCCTTCGGCCCGGATCGCCTCAGCCAGCCCGGGCACCTCGTAGTCCACCACCGCGAGCGTGGCCTGCGGCGTGACGTCCCGCGGCGTCAGGCCCGTCCCGCCGGTGGTGACGATCAGGGGATGCGTCGCGGCGCCGGCCCGGAGCGCGGCCGCGATCGCGTCCCGGTCGTCGGCGACGATCTGGCGGTCGACGGCGAATCCGAGTCCCGTGAGGCGCTCCGCGAGCACGGCTCCGCTCGCATCATCGCGGGTGCCCGCGGCGCTTCGATCGCTCGCGGTCAGCACGAGCGCGGTTCGCGATCCGGCGGTCACGCCTTCCGGCTCCGCCGCGCACCGCCGATCCGCCCGGCCGCGCGATCGCCGGGGCGCCGTCGGTCCGCTGCCGGCTCGTCCCCCCCGGGCCGATGCCATTCGCCGCTCTTGCCGCCCGTCTTCGAGAGGAGCCGGACCGAGCGGATCTCGACCCCGCGCTCCACGCCCTTGACCATGTCGTAGATCGTGAGCGCGCCGACGGTCGCCGCGGTGAGGGCCTCCATCTCGACGCCCGTCGGGCCCGTGGTCGCGGCCTCCGCCTTGACCCGCAGCACGCCGGCGGCCCGGTCCGGTGTCACCGCGACGACGAGATCGGTGAGCGGGAGCGGGTGACAGAGCGGGATCAGCTCGCTCGTCCGCTTCGCCGCCATGACGCCCGCGATCTCGGCGACCCCGAGCACGTCGCCCTTCGGCCCGCCGCCATCGATCACGAGGCTCATCGTCTCTGGCGACACGGCGACCAGGGCTTCCGCGACGGCTCGTCGCGCGGTGGCGGGCTTCTCGGACACGTCGACCATCCGCGGCCGGCCGGTCCGGTCGAGGTGGGTCAGGCGGCGGCGTTCGGCGCGGGGCGCGTCGTCACGAGCCATGGCCTGCCCAGTATCGACGGATCGCGCGTCGCGCGTGGCGACGTCCCGGCACGCTCAGTCCCGGTCCAGCCACCACAAGTCGACGCCGGCGCCGGCCTCGAGGGCGTCGGTCGTCTCGGGCACAATCGCGAGCGCATCCGCGATCGCCAGCGCCGAGAGCACGTGGCTCCTCTGGCCTCGTCCGCCACCCGCGAGGCGGACGCGGACCCTCCCCTCCCCGTCCCGTGCCGGCGCGCCGGCCGCATCCCGCTCGGCGACGACCCGCAGGAACGCGCGGCGGCCGGGACTCTTGGAAACCGGTTCGAGCAGGATCGCCCGGTCCAGTGATCGCGTCAGCCGATCCGACGGATAGCCCGCGAGCCGGCGGATCGCCGGGCGGACGAACAGCTCGAACGTGACGAAGCTCGAGACCGGGTTGCCGGGCAGCCCGAACAGCAGGCACCGGCCGCCGCCGGGCCGATCCACGACGCCGAACGCGAACGGCTTCCCGGGCTGGACGGCAACCCGCCACAGCTCGATCCGCCCGATCTCCGCGAACGCGGTCCGCACGACGTCGTACGGGCCTACCGACACGCCGCCCGAGACGATCACCGCGTCGACGTCGCCGAATCGGGCGATCGCCAGCCTGGCTCGGACGTCCTCGAGGCGGTCGGCGGCGATCCCGAGCGTCTGGGCCGCGCCGCCGGCCTCCTCCGCAAGTGCGGCCAGGCCCGGACCGTTGGCATCGGGGATTCCGGCCGGCCCGAGCGTCCGGCCCGCCGCGCGGACCTCGTCGCCCGTCGCTAGGATCGCGATCCGCGGACGCCGGTGGCACACCACCGTCGCGGTGCCGCTCCCGGCGGCAAGGGCAATCGCGGCGGGCGAGAGCGGAGTGCCCGCCCGGAGGATGACCTCGGCCTCGGGCAGGTCGTCGCCGGCGCGTCGGATCGCGGTGCCGGCTGCCACGGCCGCGTGGACGAGCACCGCCGGCGGGAGCGGCCCCGCGGCGTCGCGGCCGCGCTCGCCGATCGCGGTTCCGGACCGATCCGCGGGTGTCGTGAGCTCGACTTGGACGACCGCGTCGGCGCGCGGCGGGATCGGCGCCCCCGTCGCGATCCGGATCGCCGTCCCGCGCTCGACGGCGGCGTCCGGAGCCACTCCTGCCCGGACCTCGCCGATCACCTCCAGGCGGACCGGTCCGTCGTCCGTGGCCGCGGCGACGTCCGCCGCTCGCACGGCGTACCCGTCCATCGCGGAGTTGTCCCAGGGCGGGAGCGCGGTGAGGCTGATCACGTCCTCCGCGAGAACGCGCCCGCGCGCTTCGGACAGGTAGACGGTCTCAGGCTCGGTCGGCCCGGGAACCGTCTCCAGGACGGCCGCCCGAGCCTCCTCGACCGACAGCAGGCGGTCGGCGGCGAGCGTCACGCCCGGCGCCCCCGCTCGTCCGCGCCCCGTCCCGCGACGGCCCGGTTGCCCGTCCGCCTCACAGCGCCTCGCCGCGCGACTCCGCGCGGGCATGGAGGAGCGCCGCGATCGAGCGCCGCGTGAGGACGCCCCGGAGCGTCGACCCATCCAGGACCGGGAGCCCGTCGAGATGCGTTCGGCGGAGCGCCTCGAGCGCATCGGTCAGGCGGTCGTCCGGCTGCGCAGTCGGCATCTCGGGCGGGGCGACCATCACCTCGGCCGTCCGCGTCGACGCCCAGTTGCGCCGAGCGACCGCCCGGACCTGCGTCGCGCCGACGATCCCGACGACCTCGTCCGCATCGAGGACCGGCAGAGACGGATTCACCGACCCGTCCAGGATGCCGGAAGCGAACGTATCGAGCGTGAGCTGGGGCGAGACCGTGGCGAGCTCGCCTTCCATCGCCTCGCCAACGCTCATCCCCTGGATCAGCTCGTCGAGCACGAGCCAGCGGTCGACCGATCGAGCCGACGCGATGAGGAACCACCCAGCGAGCCCGATCATCACGCCGTCGAGCGTCAGGGCCTGGTTGACGATGACGAGGACGAGCCCCGTCACGATGATCACCCGGCCCACGTACTTCCCGACGACGCCCGCGATCCGGGTTCCCGTCCGCTTGTCTCCGGTCCGGGCCCACGCCGCCGCTCGGACGATCCGCGCCCCATCGAGCGGGAATGCCGGGACGAGGCTGACGCCGGCCAGGAGCATGTCGAGCGCGCCGACGATCAAGAAGGCGTCGGCGATCGCTTCGGCCCCGGGCCCGAGCACGAGCAGCCCGAGGGCGATCCCGATCGAGCCGACCCCGAGCAACGCGCTCGCGAGCGGCCCCGCGAGCGCGATCACGGCCTCGGCCCGTGGCGAGGTCGCGATGACGTCGATGGCGGCCGGCGAGCCGATGAAGTGGACGACCAGGGTCGTCGTCTCGGCTCCATCGCGACGGGCCGCGACGGCATGGCCGAGCTCGTGCGCCACGACCGTGGCGAGGAACGCCAGGGAGGCAGCGAGCCCCACGAGCCAGCTGACGAGCGGATCCGCCGTCGGAAGGAACGGCGTGAGGCGGCCGGCCACGGTGACCGTGATGATCGCGACGATGAAGATCCACGAGATGGGCAGCCGGATCTCGAAGCCGAGGACCCGCGCGATCGGGATGCCGTTCACCGGCGGGCCTCGCTGGGGAGGACCGCCGCCGGCTCGTAACTCGCGTCAGCAGGGCGTCCCGCCCGCCGGGCGAGGCGTCCGGTGCCCCACGCGACGAGGAGCGCCAGGACGATGATCACCGCCCCCAGAGCGATCGTCGTCTCGGACCAGAAGTCGAACGGGAAGAGCTGGACGAGCCGGTCGGTCCCTGGGTCGAACGTGTACGAGCCGGTCGGGAAGAACAGCTGGTGGAACACCTCGAACGCGGCGTCGAACGCGACCGCGGCGACGACCCCGGCGACCGCGAT
>Ga0081539_10004243_pt1 | contig 16099 bp, 12 predicted proteins | sample TabmetS4T2R2_FD_71023 | JGI IMG/M metagenome (GOLD analysis project Ga0081539, IMG submission 71023) | Tabebuia heterophylla rhizosphere microbial communities from the University of Puerto Rico - S4T2R2 | ecosystem: Host-associated > Plants > Roots > Rhizosphere ...
GAGCTGGACGAGGCGCCGGTGGTCATCGAGCAGCCCGAGCTGGCCGTCGCCGAGGGCAGCGTCCTCGCCGACGCCGCCCTGCTGGCGTCGAGCCCGGCGGCGCCGGGCCCGACCGCCGAGCTGCGGCTGGTCTCGACCGGCCGGGCCGAGACCGCGACCGTACGGGTGGTCGCCGTGCCCGCGCCGATTCCGGGCACGACGGGCCTGCAGCCGCCGGTCGACCCGTGGCCGGATGCCGACCCCGGCTCCTGGGCGCCCGACCCGGACGCCACCGTCGCGACCACGCCGCCGGTGAGAGGCGCCGGCGGCTTCGCCGCGCCCCGAGGGAAGGCGTACGAGCGTCCACGTGGCGCACCCGGATCGGCGCCGGGACAGACCCGGCCGTTGCCGCGAGTGGGCGCGGACCGCCCGGTGTCGTCGCCGCCCCGCTCCGTCTCCCGGCCCCAGGCGGCGCGCCCGCCCGCCACGAGCCGCCCGCCGCGCAGGCGGCCACCCGCCGCACCCCGGCGCCGGCGGCGCGGCCGCTTCCGGCGCGCCCTGCAGCTTCTGCTGAGCGTGCTCGTGATGGTCGTCGTGCCGCTGTTCGCGCTGGTCGTGGCGTACGGCTACGGCAACGGCGACCCGCTTCCGGTGGACGCGGAGAACCTGGTGCGGGACATCCGGGAGCTGCTCGGCAGGTGAGCCCGAGCGGATACGGCACAAGGAGGCACCGCGATGACCGACTGCACCGAGCCGCACCCAGCCGCACCGAACGACGGCCCCGCACGCGAGGGCCAGGAGGGCATCGCAAAGGAGGCACCGCGATGACCGACTGCACCGAGCCGCACCCAGCCGCACCGAACGACGGCCCCGCACGCGAGGGCCAGGAGGGCATCGCAAAGGAGGCACCGCGATGATCGAGGGGCACGGCGGCGAACTGGCTCTGGCGGCGCTGCGGGCGTTCGGCGTGGCCGAGATGTTCACGCTCTCCGGCGGCCATGTGTTTCCGCTGTACGACGCGGCGCACCGGGCCGGCGTCCCGATCTACGACGTCCGGCACGAGCAGTCCGCGGTGTTCGCGGCGGAGGCCGTCGCCAAGCTGCAGCGACGGCCCGGCCTCGCCGTGCTCACCGCCGGCCCCGGCGTGACCAACGGGATTTCCGGGCTGACCAGCGCGTTCTTCAACGCCTCTCCGGTGCTCGTGCTCGCCGGGCGGGCGCCGGGGTTCCGCTGGGGATCCGGCAGCCTGCAGGAGTTCGACCACGTACCGGTCGTCACGCCGATCACCCGGTACGCGGCCACGGTCGGTGCCACCGACGCCATCCCGGGGGAGATCGCCGCCGCGCTGACCGCCGCGCTCACCGCGCACCGCGGTCCCGCGTTCCTCGACCTGCCCCTCGAGGTGATCTTCTCCACCGGGGAGGCGGCCGCACCGGGCGAGCCCGCGATCCCCGTGCTCGAGGCCGACCCGGCCGAGGTCGCGCGTGCCGCCGCACTGCTCGCCGGCGCCGAGCGGCCGGTGCTCTTCGCGGGCTCGGACGTCTGGGCCGGCGACGCGACCACCGAGCTACGCGCCGCCGCCGAGGCGCTGCAGATCCCGGTGTTCACCAACGGCATGGGCCGTGGGGCGCTGCCGCCGTCGCACCCGCTCGCCTTCGCCAGGGCCCGCCGGCCCGCGCTCAACGAGGCCGACGTGGTCTGCGTCGTCGGCACCCCGCTCGACTTCCGGCTCGGCTTCGGCGAGTTCGGCGAGGCGCGGGTGATCCACGTCGTGGACGCGCCCGAGCAGCGGGCCGCGCACGTCGAGACGGCCGTCTCGCCCGCCGGTGACCTGCGGAACATCCTGGCCGCGCTGGCCGGCCACACCGGCGACCGGACGGACCACGCCGAGTGGATCGCCGGTCTGCGCTCCGCGGAGGACGCCGGCAGGGCCGGGGACGCGGAGGCGATGGCCGCCGAGACCGACCCGATCAAGCCCGCCCGGATCTACGGTGAGCTGCGCAAGATCCTCGCGGCGGACGCGGTCACGATCGGCGACGGCGGCGACTTCGTCTCGTACGCCGGTCGTTACCTGGAGCCCGCCCGGCCGGGCACCTGGCTCGACCCCGGGCCGTACGGGTGTCTGGGTACCGGCATGGGTTACGCGATGGGTGCCCGGGTGACGTACCCGGACCGGCAGGTCTGCGTCCTGCTCGGCGACGGCGCGGCCGGCTTCTCGCTGATGGACGCGGAGTCGCTGGTCCGGCAGAACCTGCCGGTCGTGATGGTGGTCGGCAACAACGGCATCTGGGGGCTGGAGAAACACCCGATGCGGGCGATGTACGGCTACGACGTGGCCGCCGATCTGCAGCCGGGCTTGCGCTACGACGAAGTGGTCAAGGCGCTCGGCGGCGCCGGCGAGACGGTGGCGAAGGCGTCCGAGATCGGTGCGGCGCTGGAGAGGGCGTTCGCGGCCGGCGTGCCCTACCTGGTGAACGTGCTCACCGATCCGGCCGACGCGTATCCGCGCTCGTCCAACCTCGCCTGAGGGCCGGCTATTCGTCCTCGTGGTTGTTGTTGAGTTCCTTCTCCCACTGGGCGAGGAGTTCGCGGTCACGGCGGGACTGTTCGGAATCCACCGAGCGCAGAAAGTCCGGGTCGTCGTCCGGCGAGGACGGCCGCGGCGTGCCGCGGCGCGGCGGGCTGCCCTCGCGCGGCGGCGGCAGCGGGCGGCCCCAGACGAAATAGGCCACCGGCCCCAGCAGCGGGATCAGGAAGATGACCAGCACCCAGAGCAGGCGTGGCATGGCGCGGACGCGGTCGGCCGACAGGCAGCTGATCAGCGCCAGGATGAACAGGACCAGCTGCGCGGCAGCCAGGAAGATGAACAACCGGACCATGAGGCAATGATGACGCGGCCCGGCCCCAACGGCGACGATCAGAGCATGACAACCAGCCCGCCGAGCGCGGTCCGCCCGTCGGCCGCCCGGAACTCGTAGTCCGCAGGGGTGCGGACTATCGACCGGCTCGGTCCAGAAGGCCGGTCCAGAGGGTGCGTACCTCGGCACTGACGCAGACCTCGCGCGGACGGCCGCACAGGCACCACGGAGAGTCGGGGCCGGCCCGACCATGGGTGCCTGCCGCGAGCGTCGCAGCGCTTGGGGAAGGATGAGGCGCGGGTGGGCGGGGCCCGCGGAGCATTGGAGCGATTTGGCCGGACATGTCAATACACCTCCCTATCTTGACTGTAGCGATCGTCAGACCGCTACGGGTGAGGTGCGTCACTCTCAGTGGGCGCCTCGGATAAGCTACTGATGAGTAACCTTCGAGGCGGCGGTCGGACCGCGTTCGATACAGGAGGGTCGTAGGAGTGCGATGAATATCGTCGTTTTGGTGAAGCAGGTGCCGGATTCGGGTGCCGAGCGGGCGTTGAGCCCGGGTGATTTCACGGTGGAGCGGGCTGCGGCGGGCAACGTGATCAATGAGATGGATGAGTACGCGATCGAGGAGGCGTTGCGGGTTCGCGAGGCGCACGGTGGTGAGGTCACCGTGGTGACGATGGGTCCGGCGGCTGCGGCGGAGTCGATCCGTAAGGCGTTGTCGATGGGTCCGGACCAGGCGGTGCACGTCAGTGACGAGGCGTTGCACGGCTCGTGTGCGGTGGCCACCTCGAAGGTGCTGGCCGCGGCGTTGGGCACGCTGAATCCGGATCTGGTGTTGTGTGGTGCGGAGTCGACCGATGGCCGGGTGCAGGTGATGGCGCACATGCTGGCGGAGCGGTTGGGGGTGGCGGCGTTGACCGGGGCCCGCAAGTTGACCGTGGACGGGTCGCGGTTGACCGTGGAGCGGCAGACCGACGAGGGGTACGAGGTGGTCACCGCGGTCATGCCGGCGGTGGTGAGTGTGTGGGACACGATCAACGAGCCGCGGTATCCGTCGTTCAAGGGGATCATGGCGGCGAAGAAGAAGCCGGTGCGGGCGTTGGCGTTGGCCGATCTGGGGATTCCGGCCGATCAGGTCGGGTTCGTGGGGGCGTCCAGCGAGGTGGTGGAGTTCGCGAAGCGGCCACCGCGGTCGGCCGGCACGAAGATCGTTGATGAGGGTGACGGGGGTGCGCGGCTGGTCGCGTTCCTGGCCGCCGAGAAGTTCGTCTGAGCCGGGAGGGGACCGTTATGGCTGAGGTACTGGTCGTGGTGGAGGCGTCGCCGGCTGCCGGGGTGAAGAAGGTCACGCTGGAGATGTTGACGCTGGCCCGGGGGTTGGGTTCGCCGTGTGCGGTGGTGTTCGGTGACGCGGCGGCCCTGACCGATCGGTTGGGCGAGTACGGCGCGGAGAAGGTCTACGCCGCGTCCGGCGAGGACGTGCAGGACTATCTGGTGGCGCCGAAGGCGACGGTGGTGGCCGGACTGGTCCGGTCGGTGCGGCCCGCGGCGGTGTTGCTGGCCTCGACGCAGGAGGGTAAGGAGATCGCCGGCCGGTTGGCGGTGAAGTTGGACAACGGCCTGTTGACCGATGTGGTGGGGGTGGAGGCGGACGGGACGGCGACTCAGGTGATTTTCGCGGGGTCGGGGGTGGTGAAGTCGAGGGTCACCCGGGGGTTGCCGATCGTGACGGTGCGCCCGAACTCGGTTCCCGCGCAGCCCGCCCCGGTCACACCGGTCGTCGAGCAGGTCACGGTCAGCGTGGCGGAGGCGGACAAGCTCGCCCGGGTGGTGGAGCGGGTGGCCGAGGCCCGGGGTGCCCGGCCGGAGTTGACCGAGGCGTCGATCGTGGTGTCCGGGGGTCGGGGGGTGGGTAACGCGGACAATTTCGCGGTGGTGGAGGAGTTGGCGGATCTGCTCGGTGGTGCGGTGGGTGCGTCGCGGGCGGCGGTGGACGCGGGGTTCTATCCGCATCAGTTCCAGGTGGGGCAGACCGGGAAGACGGTGTCGCCGCAGTTGTATGTGGCGCTCGGGATCAGTGGGGCGATCCAGCACCGGGCGGGTATGCAGACCTCGAAGACGATCGTGGCGGTGAACAAGGACGCCGAGGCGCCGATCTTCGAACTCGCCGACTTCGGCGTGGTCGGTGACCTGTTCAAGGTCGTACCCCAGGCCACCGACGAAATCCGCAAGCGCAAGTAACGCCGGAGCACGGACGAGCGGCCCGGCGAGATCTCGCCGGGCCGCTCGTCGGATGACAGCTCCCGCGGGACGCGCCGGCGCCGGCCAGACGCACCGGCCGGAGGCTGCGGCACCGGGCTTGCCACGCGCCCGGCTCGCTCTCCGAACGCGGGTTCGGTGCGCGGATGCGTACTCATGGTCACCAGGCGGCAGGTCGCGGCGCGAGCGAATCTCCGGGTTCGGCATAAGCTTGGGTATTGATGACCTATCTGGATCACGCGGCGACCACGCCGATGCTCGGGGAAGCGCTGAACGCCTACGTCGCCGCCGCCCGTGACGTCGGCAATCCGTCGTCCCTGCATGCCGCCGGACGGTGCGCCCGCCGTCTGGTGGAGGAATCCCGCGAGCGGATCGCCGCGGCGCTCGGAGCGCGTCCCTCTGAGGTGATCTTCACGAGTGGTGGTACGGAAAGCGACAACCTCGCCGTCAAGGGGGTCTTCTGGGCGCAGCGCTCGGCGTCGTTGAACCGGCACCGCGTCGTGGCCTCGGCCGTCGAGCACCATGCGGTCCTCGACGCCGCCGACTGGCTCGGCCGGCACGAGGGCGCGGCGGTCAGCTGGCTCCCGGTCGACCAGACCGGCCGAGTCGATCCCGCCGCGCTGGACGAACTGGTCGAGCGGTACGCCGACGAGATCGCCGTGGTCAGCGTGCAGTGGGCCAACAACGAGGTGGGCACCGTGCAGCCGGTGCCGGAGCTGGCGGGCATCGCGGCGTCCGCGGGCGTCCCCTTCCACACCGACGCGGTGCAGGCGGTCGGCCAGATTCCGGTGGACTTCGCCGCGACCGGCGCGGCCGCCATGACGATCACCGGGCACAAGCTGGGCGGACCGGTGGGAGTGGGTGCCTTGCTGCTCGGCCGGGACGTCGCCTGCACGCCGTTGCTGCACGGCGGCGGTCAGGAGCGGGACTTGCGCTCCGGGACCCTGGACGCCCCCGGGGTGGCGGCCTTCGCGGTGGCGGTCGAGCTCGCGGTCGCGAACCAGCAGGAGTACGCCAAGCGGATCGGTGCCCTGCGCGACGACCTGGTGGCGCGGGTGCGGGCCGCGGTGCCCGACGCCGTCGTCAACGGGAACCGGGAACAGCGGTTGCCGGGCAACGCACACTTCAGCTTCCCCGGCTGCGAGGGGGACGCCCTGCTGTTGTTGCTGGACGCGCAGGGAATCGCCTGCTCGACCGGGTCGGCCTGCTCGGCCGGGGTGGCCCAGCCCAGTCACGTGCTGCTCGCGATGGGCGCGGACGACGACCGGGCGCGGTCCTCGCTGCGGTTCACGCTCGGCCACACGTCGACGGCCGCGGACGTGGACGCCCTGATCGCGGCGTTGCCGGCGGCCGTGGAGCGGGCCCGCCGGGCCACCGCATGGAAGAGGCGGCGCTGAGTCGGGTCCGGATAGGCTTGGCGCATGCGAGTTCTAGCAGCCATGTCGGGCGGTGTCGATTCCGCGGTCGCCGCCGCGCGCGCCCGGGACGCCGGCCACGACGTCACCGGGGTGCATCTGGCGCTGGCGCGCAACCCACAGACGTACCGCACCGGCGCGCGCGGCTGCTGCACCTTGGAAGACTCCCGCGACGCCCGCCGGGCCGCGGACGTCATCGGCATCCCGTTCTACGTCTGGGACATGGCGGAGCAGTTCCACGAGAGCGTGGTGGACGACTTCGTCGCGGAGTACGCGGCGGGCCGTACGCCGAATCCCTGCCTGCGCTGCAACGAGAAGATCAAGTTCGCCGCGGTGCTGGACCGGGCGGTGGCCCTCGGCTTCGACGCGGTGGTGACCGGCCACCATGCCCGGCTCGGCCCCGACGGGTTGCTGCGGCGCAGCGTCGACGACGCCAAGGACCAGTCGTACGTGTTGGCCGTGCTGACCCGCGCCCAGCTCGGCCGCGCGGTCTTCCCGCTCGGTGACTCGACCAAGGCGCGGGTCCGCGCGGAAGCCGCGGCGCGCGGGCTGGCCGTGGCCGACAAGCCGGACTCGCACGACATCTGCTTCATCGCCGACGGCGACACCCGCGGGTTCCTGGAGCGGCGGCTCGGTGCGGCGCCCGGTGACATCGTCGACGGGCGGACGGGCGCGAAGCTCGGCACCCACTCCGGGGCGTACGCGTACACCGTCGGTCAGCGCAAGGGTCTCGACCTGCGCGTGCCGGCGCCCGACGGCCGGCCGAGGTACGTGTTGTCGATCACTCCGAAGACCAACACGGTCACCGTCGGGCCGCGCGAGGACCTGCTGGTCGACGTCGTGACCGCGACACGGGTGATCTGGCACGGCGAGCCGACGCCGGTGGAGTGCGACGTGCAGCTGCGCGCCCACGGCGAGGTGGTGCCGGCCGAGGTGACCGTCGACGGGGAGACACTGACCGCGCGGCTGCGCACGCCGGCCCGCGGGGTGGCGGCCGGGCAGGCGGTGGTCGCCTACCGGCGCGACCCGGGCGGCGACGTCGTGCTCGGGTCGGCCACCATCACCGGGTCCGCGTCCGTCCCCGGCGCCGTGCGGGAGAGCCGTCCGGCCGCCGGCCTGGCGCCCGCGTCCGGGGTGTCCGGTGCCTGATCTTCCCTGGCCGGCGGGTGCGGCGACCGGCATCGGTTCGCTGCCCGGCACCGACATCGCGGAGGCGCAGCGCATCGTCTTCGGCGAGCTGCCCGATCTGCCGCACCTGGCCGAGCTGCCGGCTCGCGGGCCGGGTGCCGACCTGGTCGGGCGCGGTCTCGGTTTCCTGGTCGAGCTGCCCGTGCAGCTCTATGCCGGGCGCTGGCAGACCGCACCGCGGCCCGGCAAGGACCTGCGCCGCACCGCCGACCTGCTGGAGCGCGATCTCGATCAGCTGACCCAGCAGGGAGACGGCTACGCCGGGCCGATCAAGGTGCAGGCGGCCGGGCCGTGGACCCTGGCGGCCGGCACCGAGCTGCCGATCGGCGGCCGGTTGCTGCGCGACCCGGGCGCCGTCCGCGACCTGACCGACTCGCTCGCCGAAGGGCTGCGGCGGCACGTCGACGACGTGCGCAAGCGCCTGCCGCGGGCCGACGTGCTGCTCCAGCTCGACGAGCCGGCGCTGCCGGCGGTGCTGGCCGGGCGGGTGCCGACCGAGAGCGGGCTGAGCGCGTACCGGGCGGTCGACGACCCGGACGCGGCCGCCGCGCTGCGGACCGTCGTCGAGGCGGCCGGAGTTCCGGTCGTGGTGCACTGCTGTGCCGGCGAAGTACCCCTGGGATTGCTGCGCGATGCCGGTGCCGCCGCCGTGTCGCTCGACCTCTCGCTCCTGACCGATCTGGACCCGCTCGGTGCGGCCCTGGAGGCCGGGATCGGGCTGTTCGCCGGCGCTGCTCCCACCCGGACGGGTCGGGATTCTCCGCGCCGCGGGCCGGACGCCAAGCACATCGCCGACCGCGTTCGCACCCTCTGGACCCGACTCGGCTTTCCGGCGGAGCGGCTGTCCCGCCAGGTGGTGGTGACCCCGGCGTGCGGGCTGGCGGGGGCGAGCGAGGCGTACGCGCGTGCGGTCCTCGCCGCGTGCCGGGAGGCGGGCCGGCGGCTGGCCGAGGCCTGATCACGACCCGCCGGGCAGCGGGCCGAAAATGTCGGAGGCGCCGACTACCGTTCCTCTTAGCTGAGCGAACACGGAGGTCCCGGTGCCCAACAAGGCGGAGTCGAAGCAGCCCACGACGCGCGACGCGGAGTCGCCGGCCGACGTCGACGTCGCCGAGGAGATCGCTCGGCGGCGGCCGACCCCCGAGCAGGAGGCCGCCGCCGGTAAGGACCCGACGCCCGAGGCGAGTGCCCGGCATGCCGAGCTCGCCGACGAGGTGCGCGGCCATCAGTACCGGTACTACGTGCTCGACTCCCCGACCGTCTCGGATGCCGAGTTCGACCGGCTGCTGAGGGAGCTGGAGGCGCTGGAGGCCGAGTTTCCGGCGCTACGGACCCCGGATTCGCCGACGCAGAACGTCGGCGGCACCTTCTCCACCCAGTTCACCCCGGTCGAGCACGCGGAGCGGATGCTCTCGCTGGACAACGTGTTCGACGACGCCGAGCTCGCCGCGTGGGCCGAGCGGACGGTCCGCGACGCGGGCGGACCGGTCGGGTTCATCTGCGAGCTCAAGGTCGACGGCCTGGCCATCAACCTGACCTACGAGAAGGGTCGCCTGGTCCGCGGCGCCACCCGCGGTGACGGGCGCACCGGCGAGGACGTGACCTCCAACGTGCGCACCATCCGCGAGATCCCGGAGCGGCTCGCCGGTGACAACCCGCCCGACCTGCTGGAGGTGCGCGGCGAGATCTACTTCCCGGTGTCCGCCTTCGCCGACCTCAACGCCTCGCTGGTCGAGCAGGGCAAGGCGCCGTTCGCCAACCCGCGTAACGCCGCCGCCGGCAGCCTCCGCCAGAAGGATCCACGGATCACGGCGTCCCGCGGGCTGCGGATGGTGGTGCACGGCATCGGCGCGCGCGTCGGGTTCACGCCGACCTCCCAGTCCCACGCGTACGAGGCGCTCAGGGCGTGGGGGCTGCCCACCAGCGACCGGTGGAAGCTGGTCGACGACATGGCGGGTGTCCGGGAGTACATCGCCTATTACGGGGAGCACCGGCACGACGTGGAGCACGAGATCGACGGCGTGGTGGTCAAGGTGGACGCGGTGTCCATCCAGGGCCGGCTCGGCTCGACCAGCCGCGCGCCGCGCTGGGCGATCGCGTTCAAGTACCCGCCGGAGGAGGTCACCACCAAGCTGCTCGACATCGACGTGAACGTGGGTCGCACCGGCCGCGTGACCCCGTTCGCGATGCTGGAACCGGTCAAGGTGGCGGGGTCGACGGTCGCGCTGGCCACCCTGCACAACGCGCGCGAGGTGGAGCGCAAGGGTGTGTGGATCGGCGACACGATCGTCCTGCGCAAGGCGGGTGACGTGATTCCCGAGGTGCTCGGCCCGGTGATCGACCTCCGGCCGGAGGACGCCCGGCCGTTCGTCATGCCGACGCACTGCCCGGCCTGCGGCACGCGGCTCGCGCCGGCCAAGGAGAGCGACGTCGACATCCGCTGCCCGAATTCCCGGTCCTGCCCGGCGCAGTTGCGCGAGCGCGTGTTCCACCTGGCCGGGCGGGGTGCGTTCGACATCGAGGTGCTTGGTTACAAGGCGGGGCAGGCGCTCCTCGACTCGGGCGTGATCAGCGACGAAGGCGACCTCTTCTCGCTCACGGCCGAGCAACTGCGCCAGTCGCCGTTCTTCGTCAACCAGGACGACAGCCTCGGCAGCAACGCCGTGAAGCTGCTGGAGAACCTGGAGCGCGCCAAGGACCGGCCGCTGTGGCGGGTCCTCGTCGGCCTCTCGATCCGCCATGTCGGCCCCACCGCCGCGCAGGCGCTGGCGCGTGAGTTCGGTTCGATGGACGCCGTCGAGGCGGCCGTGGCCGCGCGACCGGCGGTGCCGGCCGAGGAGCCCGACGAGGCGGAGGGCGAGGTGAAGGCCAAGCCGCAGCCGGATGTGCTCTCGTCGGTGGACGGCGTCGGGCCGACGATCGCCGAGAGCATGCGGGAGTGGTTCGCGGTCGACTGGCACCGCGACATCGTCCGCAAATGGCGTGAGGCCGGGGTGCGGATGGCCGACGAGCGCGTCGACGCGGGTCCCCGCCCCCTGGAGGGATTGACCGTCGTGGTGACCGGCACGCTGAATCGCTACTCCCGCGACCAGGCTACCGAGGCGGTGACGTCCCGGGGCGGCAAAGTGAGCGGCTCGGTGTCGAAGAAGACCTCGTTCGTGGTGGTCGGTGACAACCCGGGCAGCAAGTACGACAAGGCGATCGCGTTGAAGGTGCCGGTTCTCGACGAGGACGGCTTCGCCGTGCTGCTCGCCCGCGGCCCGGACGCGGCCCGCGAGGGTGCCGAGATCGGCGACGGGTCGGGCTAGCGGTTCGGGTCGTCACCCGTAAGGCGGAATTTGCGAGCAATGAGCGCCGTGATGCTTATGCCGATTTGGTAACGCCGTGGCCGTTTCACGGCAAAGCGACAATGCGGATCTATGGTGAAGACGATCGGTTGATCAACGCCATGGTGGAGGTCGCATGGATGCCGCACACCCTCGCAACGCCATGGCGAGCGGCCACCCCTCGGACCATCCGCCGGACGGGTCCGGCCAACGGCTCAGTGGGCCGCCACGGCGCCGGGCAGTTCTCGTCGCCGCGGCACTCGTCGTGCTGGCCGACGGCATCCTCTGGGTATTCGATCGGGATGCCTTCGCCACGCTTCCGGCGGCCTGCTGGCTCATGGCCGTGCTCGCCGTCGCCGTCGACGCCCGGCCCTATCTGATCCCCAGCCGGCGTGCCAGCTCGGTCATCCTGCCGTCCGTCTGCTTCGTCTTCGCCATCACCCTGGCCTGGGGCTTTCCGGTAGCGCTGGCGGTCCAGCTGCTCGCCGTCGCGGTGGCCGGGAGCAGGATGCGGCAACCGGTCCGGCGCACCGTCCATCTGGCGCTGCAACACGCCGTGGCGCTCGGTGCGGCGTCGGGGGTCGCCGCCCTCGTGTCGCTGCGGATCGGTTCCCGGCCGGACTGGGACGACGCGCTGCTCACCGTGGTCGCCGCCGGCGCGTGGATCCTCGCCCGGTACGGGGTGGCAGCCCTCGTGGCACGCTGGGCCTCGCAGCGGCGCGGACTCCGGCGCCGGGGACGCGGCATCGAGGTGCTCGCCGCCGCGGCGCTGCTCCTGCTCGGGCCGGTCGTGCTGGCCACCGCCCAGGTCGGGCTGGCTTTCGTGCCGCTCGTCCTGCTGGCCCTGCACGCCGTGCACCGCACGGTGCGCTCCGCGGGCGAGTACGAGCGCGCGGCCCGCGTCGACGCCCTCACCGGCCTGCCGAACCGCCGCGTGCTGCACGCCACGGTGAACGACCGCGGCGGTGGCCGCGCAGAGCGAAGGCTGGCCCTGCTCCTGCTCGACCTCGACCGGTTCCGCGCCGTCAACGACGCGCTCGGGCACGGCGTCGGTGACCGGCTGCTCGTCGAGGTGGCGCACCGGCTCGCCGACGTGGTGCCCGAGCACGATCTCGTGGTCCGGCTGGGCGGCGACGAGTTCGCCGTCCTCGCCACGCGGGTCGACGGCCCGTCCGCGGCGCGCCGGATAGCGCACCACCTCGCCGAGGCGCTGAGCCGGCCGTTCGCCCTCGACGGCATGCCAGTCGACGTGACCGCCTCGATCGGCATCGCGCTCCAGCGCGAACCCGGCGGCGACGGCGCCGCGCTGCTGCGCGAGGCCGAGGCCGCGATGTACGACGCCAAGCAGCGCGGCGACCAGATCGCGGTGTACGGCCCGGACGCTTCGCACCACTCGCCGGACCGCCTCGCGCTCCTCGCTGAGCTGCGCCGGGCACTGCGGGCGGACACCCCCGAGGACGGGATCACGCTCTTCTACCAGCCGCAGATCGCCATCGCGACCGGCGAGGTGGTCGGGGTGGAGGCGTTGTTGCGCTGGCGGCACCCGGAACGCGGGATGGTCGGCCCGGAGGAGCTGATCCGGGTCGCCGAGCCGACTCCGGTGATGCGCCTGTTGACGGGGCGGGTGCTGCACGACGTGGTGGCGCAGCTCGGGGCGTGGCGCGCCGCCGGGCGGCCACTGCGGGCCGCCGTCAACGTCAGCGCGCGTGACCTGCATGCCGGCGACATCGCGGAGCGGATCCGGGGCCTGCTCATCGAGTACGCCGTGCCGGCCGACCTGCTCCAGCTGGAGATCACCGAGAGTGCTCTCATGGCGGATCCGCACCGGGTCCTCGACACGATCACCCGGCTGGACCGGATGGGTGTGGCCATCTCGCTGGACGACTTCGGCACCGGGTACTCGTCGCTGCAGCACCTGCGCCGGCTACCGTTGGCCGAAGTCAAGATCGACCGTTCGTTCGTGCTCGGCATGGCCACGGACCGCGGGGACGCGGCGATCGTCCGCTCGGTGATCGATCTGGCGGAGGCGCTGGGGCTGCGCGCGGTGGCCGAGGGCGTCGAGGACGAGCGGACGTGGCGGTCGCTCGCCGCGGCCGGCTGCCACGCCGCTCAGGGCTGGTTCCACGCCCGGCCCATGCCGGCCGAGGACCTGGCGGTGTGGCTGACCCGCTACCGCCCGCTGCGCCCGGGATCCGTCGCCCTGCCCTCGGCGCCGTGAGCCGGCCCTCGGGGTAAGGCCGGCCATCGGGTGAAGGAGCGTCCCGGCGGCGGCCGGCCGCAGACGGCGAAATAGACTCGCCGGGTCAGCATCGGACTGGAGAAAGCAGGGGCATGATGGCCGCCATCTCCCGCGAAGAGGTCGCGCATCTCGCGCGCCTGTCGCGGCTCGCCGTGACCGAGCAGGAGTTGGATCAGTTCGCGGGGCAGCTCGACGTGATCCTGCAGTCGGTCGCCCGGGTCGGCGAGGTAGCCGCGGACGACATCCCGCCCACGTCGCACTCCGTGCCGCTGACCAACGTGTACCGCGACGACGTCCCGCAGCCGTGCCTCACCCAGCAGCAGGCGCTGTCCGGCGCGCCGGACGCCTACGACGGCCGGTTCCGGGTGCCGCGGATCCTGGACGAGGAGGTCTGAGCCCGTGTCTGACCTGACCAGGATGTCGGCGGCGCGGCTGGCCAAACTGATCGCGGACCGGAAGGCCTCCGCGGTCGAGGTGGCCACCGCCCATCTCGACCGGATCGACGCGGTGGACCAGCGGGTGCACGCCTTCCTGCACGTCGACCGGGAGGGCGCTCTCGCGGCCGCGGAGCGGGTGGACCGCGGCGAGATCACCGGGCCGCTGGCCGGCGTGCCGGTCGCGGTCAAGGACGTGATCGCCACCGAGGGCATCCCGACCACGGCCGCGTCGAAGATCCTCGAGGGGTGGCGGCCGCCGTACGACGCCACTATCGTGCAGCGGCTGCATGCGGCCGGCACGGTCATGCTCGGCAAGACCAACATGGACGAGTTCGCGATGGGCTCCTCCACGGAGTACTCCGCGTACGGGCCGACGAACAACCCGTGGGACCTCGGGCGCATCCCGGGCGGCTCCGGCGGCGGCAGTGCCGCGTCGCTCGCCGCGTACGAGGCCCCGCTCGCCATCGGCACCGACACCGGCGGTTCGATCCGCCAGCCGGGCGCGGTGACCGGCACGGTCGGCGCCAAGCCGACGTACGGCGGCACGTCGCGGTACGGGCTGATCGCGTTCTCGTCGTCCCTGGACACGCCGGGCCCGTGCGCCCGCACCGTGGAGGACGCCGCGCTGCTGCACGCGGTGATCGCGGGCCACGACCCGCGCGACTCCACCTCGATCCCGCAGCCGGTGCCGGACGTGGTCGGCGCGGCCCGCCGCGGCGCCTCCGGCGATCTCTCGGGCGTTCGGCTGGGCCTGGTGAAGGAGTTCGCCGGGGACGGCTCCGAGCCGGGTGTGCTGGGCGCCTTCCAGGAGTCGCTGGAGGCGCTGGTGAAGCTGGGCGCCGAGGTGGTCGAGGTCTCCTGCCCGCACTTCCAGTACGCGCTGCCCGCCTACTACCTGATCGCGCCGAGCGAGTGCTCGTCCAACCTCGCCCGCTTCGACGGTGTGCGGTACGGCCTGCGGGTCGGCGACGACGGCAGCCGCTCACTCGAGGAAGTCATGTCCCTGACCCGGGACGCCGGCTTCGGCCCGGAGGTCAAGCGCCGGATCATCCTCGGCACGTACGCGCTGTCCAGCGGCTACTACGACGCCTACTACGGCCAGGCGCAGAAGGTCCGTACGCTGATCACCCGCGACTTCCAGGCCGCGTTCGAGCGGGTCGACGTGCTCGTCTCGCCGACGACTCCGTTCGTCGCCTTCCCGTTCGGGTCGCGCACCTCGGACCCGTACCAGATGTATCTGGCCGACCTGTTCACCATTCCGGCGAACCTGTACGGCGGCCCGGCCGTCTCGGTGCCGTGCGGCCTGGCCGACGGCCTGCCGGTCGGCTTCCAGGTGATGGCGCCGACGATGGCCGACGACCGGATGTACCGGGTGGCCGCGGCGCTCGAGTCCGCGGTCGGCACCCTTACCCCACCGGAGCTGTGACGGGCTGCTGCCTTCGTGAGGAGCCGAAGTGCTTACTCGAATCGAGATCGACGGGTTCAAGACGTTCCGTGATTTCGCCCTCGATCTGCCACCGTTCTTGGTGGTGCTGGGGCGCAACGGTGCCGGCAAATCCAACCTGTTCGATGCGCTGCGCTTCCTCTCCCGGCTGGCGTCCGAACCGGTGGAGAAGGCGTCCCACGACGTCCGTGGGGATCTGCGGGAGTTACTTCACCGGGATTCCACGGGTCGCTCGGACGGTGAGATGCGCTTTGCGGTCGAGGTCCTCTTGGACCGCGAGGTCACGGACGCCTTCGGCGAGACTCGTGAGGTCGAGGCGACGCGGCTTCGGTACGAACTGACGCTCGAGTTGCGGGACGTTGCGATCGGAGTTCGGCTCTTTGTCAAGTCTGAGTCCGCACGTGCCGTAGCCCCGGACAAGGACCGCTGGAGGAGACGATTCTCCGATGTCGCCGATCGGCTGCTCGGAGCTAGGGGTGGTCCGGTCGCCACTTTCCTGGACACTGGGTCAGGACCCGGGTCGCCGACCTTTCGCATTTGGGAGCGTGGTGGCCGTCATCCCGTCGTGGCGTTTCCCGCAGGCAACGCCACGGCGACGGTTCTTTCCGTCATCGGCACCGCGATCGAGTCTGGAACGCTCTTTGCCCTGAAGCGTGAGCTCGAGTCGTGGCGGCAATTGCAGCTGGATCCGGTCGCTCTTCGTCGGCCTGACGATTTCGACGATCCTTCGTCGCTCGGCGCCGACGGAGCGCACCTGCCGAACACTCTTCATCGCATCGCCAATCGCACCGCCAGCGCCGACCAGCCCCGGGGTCTTCTCGGCGATATCTCCGCTGACTTGGCTGGCGTCATCTCCGACGTGAGCGGCGTACAGGTCGACGAGGACGTCAAACGGCGACGCAGGGAGGTCGAGTTCCGAGCCCGCGGCCGCGGCGAGGCGGTCTCCGCCCG
>Ga0081539_10004244_pt1 | contig 16099 bp, 15 predicted proteins | sample TabmetS4T2R2_FD_71023 | JGI IMG/M metagenome (GOLD analysis project Ga0081539, IMG submission 71023) | Tabebuia heterophylla rhizosphere microbial communities from the University of Puerto Rico - S4T2R2 | ecosystem: Host-associated > Plants > Roots > Rhizosphere ...
GGTTCACGTGCGGCCCGCGGGACCCAGCCGGTACGGCCGTTCGGGAGGACCGCGAGCCGCACGTGAACCCAGGACACGCCTGCACGCGGCTTCTCGCCGAGAACCAGCACGATGTTGTCCGTCTCGTCCGTCGTCCTCCGCGACAACTCCGTGACGATCCGCCCGTCGAGTCCCGGCTTCGCGCGCGCGACGGCCGCACGGATCACGGGGGCGTACCGTGCACGCGCCTCATTCGATGGGAGGAGCGCCGGCCTTCCGACTTTGAACGCCGGCTTCGGGGATGCGGGCAAAGCATTTGCGGCAGTGTGGAACGATGCCGTCGGGTCGCTCCGACTGCTCCAACGCTCGCCGCCTCGCGCGCGCTGCAGCGCCGCGGCCGTGAGCGCAAGAGCCGCGGCGATGCAAAGCGCCAGCACCACCAGCCGCTTGGGCATCGCGTCTCCCTCAGCCGGTATACCGCGGCGCGCGCTTCTTACGCGCGGTCCGCGTTCGAGCGGCGACGAAGTGCGTCGACGCGATCAGCCGCGCCATGCTCGCCTGGGACGCCGGCTTGTCGAAGGCGGTCGTGACGGGACTGAGACCGACCTGGTGCCGGATCCAAGCCGCATGACGCGTCTCGACCGAGTGCAGCGTCACGACCGCAGCGAGGATCGAGCGGGAATCCAAGCGCGGCGCCTGCCACTTGAGCAACGCCGACGTCAAGTCCTCGAACGCGACCGCAGTCTTGATGAACGCTCGTTCGTTCGAGCTGACGTCTCCGTAGTTGAAGGCGGGGCTCGGAACGGCCTTGCGGCCGAGCAGGTTCTTGATGGCCTTCGCGTGCGCGCGCTCGTGCGCGCCGACGACGCGCGCCCAGTCCAGCGTCTTCGCGGTGAGCGCACCGAGCCGCTCGGCCTCCGTATACAGGCCCGCTTGCAGATACTCGAGCGCGAGGTCGAAGCGGAGGATCGCGACGTCGTTCTTCGTCAGGCCGCCGCCTGCACTCGCGCGCGAGACGGCTGCGAGACCGAGGGCGCCGGCGCCCGCGCCGACAAGCGCACGGCGGAGGAACGCGCCTCGCGTTTCCGGAAACGCCGCGGCTGCGGTTTCCCGGACGCGACCGTCGACGTCGACTTCCGCGAGCTTCGCGACGATCTCGTCGATCGACGACTCGAGGGACTCGGGCTGCTGCGCCGCCGTCGTCCTCAACCCCTCAGGAATCCTGTGGCGCGGAGCGCGGCCGTCACCTGAGCTGCGCTGTCACCCGGATCGGCGGCGCGCGGAGCCGGCGGACGACCTGCGATGTCGCTGATCCACGCAGCGTGACGGCCTTCCACCGAGACGATCTGCGCCGCAGCCGCCAGCGCGGGCTTCGTAAGCTTCGCAGCCTGGCCGTTGTAGGCGGCAACTCCGATGTTCTCGAGCAGCACGGCTGCGTCGACGAACTTTCGCTCATCCCGCGTGGCAGCGCCGAAATTGAACGACGGCTGTTCGCGCGCCTTGGCGCCGAGCGCCTTGCGCAGGTACGCCACGTGCGCGCGTTCGTGGCCCGCGACCACCTCGGCGAAGTCTCGAACCTCTCCGCGCAGGGCGCCGTGCTGGACGGCCTCGCCGTAAAAGCCGGCCTGCAGGTATTCGAGCAGGAGCGCAAAGTCGAAGATCTTCGCGTCGAGCGCCTTCGACGGCGCAGGCGAAGCGCGGTCGGGGCGCAAACCGAGGAACGCGCCCACGCCGAGCGCGAGCCCACCTGCAACGACTCCACGACGGAGCAGGTCGCGTCGCGTGCCGGGCGTCGTCTCGCCATAGGTTCCGCTCACAAGACCCCCTTCGTGACCGACCGCAGTGCCGATCTGGCTTCAGACGCACTCCGACGCTAACAAAGCGCCACCGGGTGTCAAGTTGCGATTGAACGGTTGACAGAATGGGCAATTCGCGTTGTAGTTTCGAATCGCAACGATGTGACACTGCGGGGGGTCTGGCGAACGTGTACCCGCTCGGCCCGGGAAAACGATTGCGCGCTCGTGGCGGCGTCTGCCTCGTCGCATGCTGCGCGCTGAACGCCGTGCTCGTCTGTGCCGTGTCAGCGCACGCCGAGCCTGCGCCGAAACCGAGGCCTCAGCAGCTCTGGAAGGCGTTTCCGCTCGACTCGGCGCAACATCCGACCCAGCCGGCGCAGCCACCGCCCACTCGACCGCATACAACCCCGCAGCGAACTGGCGAGTCGCGCTCGTGGATCTGGGTCGCTGTGTTCGCCGCACTCGCGGCGCTTGCTGCGGCGCTTTTTGTCGCTGCATCCGTCCCGCTTCGACTACGCCGTGACTGGCGCACACGACTGCCGAGCATCCGACGACCGGCGCGTTCTCGTCACAACGCCGAGACAGGAGCGATCGACGTGTTGGACGATCTGATTCAAGCCCTGCGCAGCCCGTTCCAGGCGGCCGCGCACCGACGACCGCGCGCGAGCGGAGGCGCGCACGCGCGCCGACGCTTGAGCGATCTCGTGCACTCCGTCGGCGGGTCGCCGCAAACGGAGGGAGAGAGTGCGCTTGTCACACTGAACGCGTGGCTATCGCGAGCTGGAGGTACCTCCGCCGAGGACGACGCGGAGGTGCTCAAGGCAAAGCTCGCCGTGCACGACGAGATTCCCCCGCACGAGCCGGACGAGCGCGCGGCGCGCGAGGACGTCGACGTCCTCAAGGCGAAGCTGCAGGATCAACCGCCGGTCAAGCCCGAAAAAGCGAGATCGACGTCCGACAAGACGCTCGCGGCAAAGCTGCGGACAGAGAGCCACGCGGACAAGTACCGCGCGCGCGCGCACCGGAGACCGGCGCCGCCGATCGCCGGCGACGAACGGAAACCGGACGCGCCGTCGCTTCTTGTCATTCCGTCCGCGTCGACCGCGAACGCCGACCGCCCGAGGCCTGGAGAAGGCAACCGCTGCACGATCAGGTACTGGCGGGGCTATGTGAAATCGCGGTTCTACGCAGCCGACGGCGCGGAGAACGTCATCGCCGAATCACGACTCTTCCGCTCGCGCGACGCGCATCCGGCCGAGGCGAACGACATCGTCGCGGCGCACCGGGAGCTCATCGCCCAACTCGAGGACGCGGGATGGGTGCCAGCGGGGAACGGTGACCGTTGGTACGAGCTCCGCTTCCGTCGTACAGCAGTCCCTGCCGGTCACCCGTCCCCGACGGCCCGGCCAGACCGAGAGGAGCATCATGTCTGAGCGCGTCGTCGATGCCAGTCGCACGATCGTCCTTTGCGACGCACTCGTTTCCGCCACCTTCACCCACGACGTCGAATGGCGATCGGACGGCGACGACAGCTACCGCTGGGACAACGAGAAGGGCGCGGTCTCGATCGGCAGCCGCGATAAGGACACTCAGCCGCCGTACGAGCTCGAGATCTTCAATCCCAACGGCGTCCTCGTCGAGGAACTGAGCTCCACGCTCCTCGACGACGACGTTCCCGCCCCGTGGAACGAGGCAGTGGCGGAGCTCTACCGCGCGGCCCGGCGGAGCGCTCTCCGTGCGGACGACGTCATCGAGGCGCTCATCGGCGCCTTGCCGCGCCCGGAGAACGCACCCTTGAGCCGGGCGCTGCTCGGCGACGACACCGGGTAGGCGCCTGGAGCTCATCCCCACTGCTCTCCTTATTGTTCGCCGCCGCGGCAGCGCCGTATAGTCGCCCGGTGGCGGCCCTGCTCTCGGCTGAGAACGTCACGCGGCGGTTCGGGGGCGTCGTCGCGCTCGACGAAGTCTCGCTCCACGTCGAACCCGGGCAGATCGCCGGGCTGATCGGGCCGAACGGGGCGGGCAAGACGACCGCGTTCAACGTGATCACGCGGCTCTACAAGCCGGACAGCGGCTCGGTGACGTTCGACGGCCGCGACCTGCTCCGCCTGATGCCGCACCGGATCGCGAAGGTCGGCATCGCGCGCACCTTCCAGAACGTCGTTCTCTTCCCCAACTTGACGGTCATGGACAACGTGCTCGTCGGGACGCACGCGCGCCACACGTACTTCCGGGAGCGCGCGGCCCGCCGTCACGCGCTGGAGGCGCTGGAGTACGTGGGGCTCGAGGGCCTCGCCCCGCGGCCGGCGGCCGGCCTCCCCTTCGGCACGCTGAAGCGGATCGAGCTCGCCCGCGCGCTCGCGCTGAAGCCGAAGCTGCTGTTGCTCGACGAGCCGGCCGGCGGGCTCAACCACGAGGAGGTCGGCGAGCTCGGCGCGACGATCCGCAGGATCCGCGACGACTTCGACCTGACGATCCTGCTCGTCGAGCACCACGTGAACCTCGTGATGTCGATCGTCGACTGGGTCTACGTCCTCAACTTCGGCGAGAAGATCGCCGAGGGACCGCCCGCGGACGTCCGTACCGACCCGAAGGTCATCGAGGCCTACCTCGGAACGCGGCATGCCGCTGCTTGAGCTCGAGAACGTCGAGGCCTCGTACGGGCCGATCCGCGCGCTGCACGGCGTCAGCCTCACCGTCGACGAGGGTCAGGTCGTCGCGGTGCTCGGCGCGAACGGCGCGGGGAAGTCGACGACGCTGCGGGCGATCTCCGGCCTCGTGCGGCGGCGCGGCGGCATCTCGTTCGCCGGCAGGTCGGTCGCGCGCGCGCGGCCCGAGAGCATCGCGCGCGCGGGCGTCGCGCACGTGCCCGAAGGGCGCGGGCTGTTCGACGACCTCAGCGTGCACGAGAACCTGCGCATGGGCGCCTACGCGCGGAAGGGCGAGATCGACCGCGTCTACTCGTACTTCCCGTGGCTGCGCGATCGCGGCACGCAGCAGGCCGGGACCCTCTCCGGCGGCGAGCAGCAGATGCTCGCGCTCGCGCGCGCGCTCGTGTCGCGGCCGCGGCTGCTGATGCTCGACGAGCCCTCGCTCGGGCTGGCACCGATCATCGTCGAGGAGCTGTTCCGAATCGTCGCCGAGCTGAACAAGCAGGAGCAGCTGACCGTGCTCGTGGTCGAGCAGAACGCGGAGGTCGCGCTCTCGATCGCCGACCGCGCGTACGTGCTCGAGACGGGGCGCGTCGCCGTCGAGGGAACGGCCGACGAGCTCCGGCGGCACGAGGGCGTCCGCAAGTCGTACCTGGGCTACTGATGATCCTCTTCACCGTCAGCGAGGTCGCGCAGCAGGTCGTCTCCGGCCTCGCGACCGGCGCGATCTTCGGCTCGCTCGCGCTTGCACTCGTCCTCATCTACCGCGCGACGCACATCGTCAACTTCGCGCAGGGCGAGATGGCGATGTTCACGACGTACGTCGCGTGGGAGCTGATGCACCGCGGCATGTCCTACTGGCCTGCGTTCGCCTTGACGCTGGCGATCGCGTTCGTCGGCGGCATCGCGGTCGAGCGCGTGCTGATCCGTCCGGTCGAGAACAAGCCGATCCTCGCAATCGTGATCGTCACGATCGGCCTGCTGATCGCGCTCAACGGCCTCGCCGGCTGGATCTGGGGCGCCGAGGTGAAGGCGTTCGACAGCCCGTTCCCGAACACCACGTGGGACGTCGGCGGCGTCGCCGTCTCGACGCAGGACGTCGGCGTCTTCTGCGTCTGCCTGGTGACGGTCGCGCTGCTGTGGGCGTTCTTCCGCTTCACGACGGTCGGGCTGGCGATGCGCTCGGTCGCGATCAACCCGACGGCCGCGCGGCTCGTCGGCGTGCGCGTCGGCTGGATGCTCGCGCTCGGCTGGGGGCTGGCGGCAGTGCTCGGCGCCGTCGCCGGGATGATGGCCGCGCCGAGCGCGTTCCTCGACCCGAACATCATGCTCGTGATCCTGATCTACGCGTTCGCCGCCGCGGTGCTCGGCGGCATCGACTCGCCCGTGGGCGCGGTCGTCGGCGGCTTGCTGCTCGGCGTGATCCTCAACCTGCTGGGGCGCTACGTCGACTTCATCGGCTCGACGTTGCGACTGCCGAGCGCCCTGGCCGTGCTGCTGGTCGTGCTGATCATCCGCCCGCAGGGGCTCTTCGGCCACGCGACGGTGCGGCGGGTCTGATGCGCCGCGCGCTCACGGTCTTCAACCTCGTCGTGATCGCCGTCCTCGTCCTCGCCTGCGCGCTGATTCCGCAGCACGCGGGCGAGCTCACGGTGCAGCGCCTGACGTACGTCGGCATCTACTTCATCGCCCTCGTCGGGCTGAACATCCTCGTCGGCTACAGCGGCCAGATCTCGCTCGGCGGCTACGCGTTCTTCGGGATCGGCGCGTACACGACGACGCTGCTCACGCTCGGGAAGCCGGGGATGGAGCTCTACGGGCACCACCCGCCGAGCTGGCTGCCGCTCGGGAACGGCATGCACGCGATCTTCACGATCCCGATCGCCGCGCTCGTCGCCGGGCTCTTCGGCTACGCGTTCGGGCTGCCCGCGCAGCGGCTCGCCGGCGTGTCGCTCGCGCTCGCAACGTTCGCGGTCGCGGTCTCGTTCCCGCAGATCCTGAAGAAGTTCGAGAACGTCACGGGCGGCGGCGGCGGTCTCAACCTCAACCTGCCGGAGACGCCGTTCGGGCTCGACGTCTCCGTCCCGCACTGGCTCTACTACGAGGCCTGGGGCACCGCCGCCGTCCTCGCGCTCGTGGCCTGGCTGCTCCTCCGCGGCCGGCTCGGACGCTCGCTCGGGGCGCTCCGCGACGGCGAGATCGCGGCCGTCTCGTCGGGCGTCAACCCGACCGCGTACAAGACGTTCGCCTTCGGGATCTCCGCGGCCTACGCGGGGGCCGCGGGCGCGCTGTTCGCCGAGCTCGTCGCCTACGTCAACCCGGACACGTTCCCGGCGAGCCGCTCGATCATCCTGCTGGCGAGCCTCGTCCTCGGCGGGGTCGGCTCGATGTACGGCGCGCTGCTCGGCGCCTTCGCGATGGAGTACCTCCAGATCTGGTCGGAGAACATGCCGTTCGTCTCGAAGGAGGCGTCGAACCAGGCGCCGGCGGTCACCTTCGGGGTGATCCTGATCCTCGTGATGTTCCTCGCGCCGTACGGGCTCGCGGGCTTGCTTCGGCGGGTCGGGCGGGCGATCATTCATCGTCTGGACACCAAAACTGTGGCGTTGAGCCAATCCAGGAGGGCAGAGGCATGAGGAAGGCGCTCGTCGCGGTGATCGCGACGGCGGCACTCGTGATCGGCGCGTCGGGCGCGTCGGCGATGACGCGGACGGATGCGGCCACGCCGGGCATCTCGAAGTCGCTGATCACGATCGGCGGAACGTTCCCGCTGACGGGCCCGGCGTCGTTGTACGCGCCGATCCCGAAGGGAATGCAGATCTACTTCTCGTGGATCAACTCGCGCAAGGCCAAGAGCGACGGCAAGCGCGGTGTCTACGGCCGCCAGATCCAGTGGAAGTACTACGACGACCAGTACACGCCCTCGAAGACGGTCGAGCTGACGAACCAGCTGCTGCTCCAGGACAACGTCTTCGCGATCGTCGGGTCGCTCGGCACCGAGCACAACCAGGCGATCCGGCCGCTGCTGAACCAGCGGAAGGTGCCGCAGATCTTCGTGTCCACGGGCGCAAGCTTCTGGGGCACGCAGGCGAAGCAGTTCCCGTGGACGATCGGCTGGCAGCCCGACTACATCGCCGAGGGCACGGCGTACGGCAAGTGGATCGTGAAGAACGCGCCCAACGCCAAGATCGCCGTGTTCATGCAGAACGACGACTACGGCAAGGACTACCTGAACGGACTGAAGGAAGGCCTCGGCTCGAAGGCGAGCCTGATCGTCTCCACCGAGACGTACGAGGTGACGGACACGAGCTACGCGTCGCAGCTCGCGAAGCAGAAGGCGAGCGGCGCCGACACGTGGGTGCTGCTGACGACGCCGACGCCGACGGTGCGCGCGCTGGCGACGGCGCGGGCGCTCGCCTGGAAGCCGGACACGATCGTGATCAACTCGGTCTCGGCGGTCGACTCCGTCATGAACGCCGCTCGGAACAGCGCGGGTGCGGCGTACGTGAACGGGGCGATCTCGTCCGCGTACCTGAAGAACCCGACGAACCCGAAGTACGCGAAGGACGCGTGGATGCGGACGTACTACCGGATCATGCACAAGTACGCACCCGGGATCGACGCGCGGAACGGCTTCTACTACTACGGCTTCGCGAAGGGGTACGACGTCGTGCGCGTGCTCTACATGGCGGGGAAGAACCCGACGCGTCAGTCGCTGATCGACGCGACGAAGCGCATGAACTGGGCGAACCCGTACGCGATCAAGGGCGTCAGGGACAAGACGAGCGCCACCGACCGGTTCCCGATCTCGACGATCAAGCTGATCCGCTACCAGGACGGCAGCTGGACCGAGTTCGGCGGACTGATCCAGGGACGTTGAGGCGGGGGGCCGGTTCGCCGGCCCCTCCTCCCTTCATGGACTTCGCGCTGACGCCTGAGCAGGAGCTCGTGCGCTCGTCGGCGCGCGAGTTCTGCGAGCGCGAGCTCGTGCCGTACGCGCGCGACTGGGACCGCGCGGAGGAGATGGACCGCGGCGTCGTCGCGAAGCTGGCGGCGGCGGGTTACCTCGGCGCGTGGGAGCTCGACACCGTCTCGTACTGCCTCTTGATGGAGGAGCTCGGCCGCGCCGACTCGTCGGTGCGCGGGATCGTCTCCGTGAACGTCGGGCTCGTCGGCAAGACGATCAAGCGCTGGGGCACGGGCGAGCAGCTCGAGTGGCTCGACCGGCTCGCGGGGGGGGGGCTGGGCTGCTACGCCCTCACCGAGCCGGGGTCCGGCTCCGATCCGGCCTCGCTGACCACGCGCGCCGAGCGCGACGGCGACTCGTGGGTGCTGTCCGGCTCGAAGATCTTCATCACGCAGGGGACCTGGGCGTCGCTGGCCCTCGTGTTCGCGCGCTCCGGCGGCGAGGGCCCGCGCGGGTTGACGTGCTTCCTCGTGCCGACGGACGCGAGCGGGTTCGAGGCCCGCCCGATCAAAGGGAAGCTCGGCCTCCGGGCGCAGGACACCGCCGAGCTCTTCCTCGACGGCGTGCGGGTGCCCGACTCGGCGCGGCTCGGCGGCGAGGGCGAGGGCTTCAAGGTCGCGATGTCGGCGCTCGACAACGGCCGGATCTCGCTCGCCGCCGGGTGCGTCGGGATCGCGCAGGGCTGCCTCGACGCCTGCGTCGAGTACGCGAAGGAGCGGCGCCAGTTCGGGAGGCCGATCGCGTCCTTCCAGCTCGTCCAGGAGCTGCTGGCCGAGATCGCCGTCGAGACGCGCGCCGCGCGGCTGCTGACCTGGCAGGCGGCCGCGTTGTCCGATTCGGGCGCGCCGCACACGCTCGAGTCCTCGATCGCCAAGTACTACGCGTCTGAGGTGTCCGTGCGCGCGGCGAATGCGGCCGTCCAGGTGCACGGCGGCTACGGCTACGTCGACGAGTACCCTGTGGGCAAGTACCTGCGGGACGCGCGGGTGACGACGTTGTACGAGGGGACCTCGCAGGTGCAGAAGCTGATCATCGGGAGGGCGTTGACCGGGGAGAGCGCGTTCACGTGAGCGAGGCGGTGATCGTCGCGACGGCGCGTACGCCGATCGGCCGTGCGCGCAAGGGCTCGCTCGTCGACGCGCGTCCCGACGACCTCGCTGCGTTCGCGATCGACGCGGCTCTGCAGAAGGTGCCCGAGCTGCCGCGCGAGGAGATCGTCGACGTGATGGTCGGCTGCGGCTTCCCGCAGGAGCGGCAGGGGATGAACCTCGGCCGCCGCGCCGCGTTGCTTGCGGGTTTGCCGGAGACGGTGCCCGGCACGACGGTCAACCGCTTCTGCGCGTCCTCGCTGCAGACGATCCGGATGGCGTTTCACGCGATCCGCGCCGGCGAGGGCGACGCGTTCGTCGCGGCCGGTGTGGAGTCGATCACGCAGGTCGACGGCTACCCGAAGGATTCGGAGGAGCTGCACCCGAAGCTGTTCGGCGACGACGCGCCGATCGCCAACGTGTACATCCCGATGGGGCTCACGGCGGAGAACGTCGCCGAGCGCTGGGACGTCTCGCGCGAGGACATGGACCGCTACGCGCAGCGCTCGCAGGAGCGGGCGGTCGCAGCGCAGGACTCCGGGTTCTTCGCGCGGGAGATCACGCCCTGGGACGGCGTCGCCGCGGACGACGGGCCGCGCCGGGAGTCGTCGGTGGAGAAGCTCGCGTCGCTGGAGCCGGCCTTCAAGCCGGGCGGCAGGGTCACGGCCGGCAACTCGTGCCCGTTGAACGACGGCGCGGCTGCGGTCGTCGTCATGTCGGAGCCCCGCGCGCAGGAGCTCGGCGTGAAGCCGCGCGCGCGGATCATCGCCTCGTCGGTCTCCGGCGTCGAGCCGGAGATCATGGGCGTCGGGCCGATCTCGGCCGTTCGCCGCGTCCTCCGGCAGGCGGGGATGACGATCGACGACGTGGACGTGATGGAGCTGAACGAGGCGTTCGCGGCCCAGGTGCTTCCCGTGTGCCGCGAGCTCGGCGTCGATCCGTTCGGCGAGAAGCTGAACCCGCACGGCGGCGCGATCGCGCTCGGCCATCCGTACGGGATGACCGGTGCCCGGATCATGTGCACGCTGTTGAACGGCCTCGAGACGCTGGACGGGACGATCGGCCTCGAGACGATGTGCGTCGGCGGCGGGCAGGGCATGGCGATGCTCGTCGAGCGCCTGGCGTGATCATCCCTCGCTTCGCTTCGCTCGCGCTCGGGGCTCGCGCCTTCGGCGCTGCGCATTGGTCGGCCATTTAGCGAGCTCCGAAAGTCAGTCGTTCGTGAGCGGCGCGGCACAGCCGCGCCGCCGGCGCGCGCGGCCGTAAGACACGTCTTGACCGGGCACGGCCGGCGAAGTACAAACCTCCTGGACCGGGGCGGAGGTGGGCGTCGATGCGTTGGAGAATCTGCGGCGGGGTGCTGGCGATGGCGCTTGCGTTGGGCCTTGCCGTCGGGCGCTCGCCCCAGGCGGTCAGCGTCTCGTCGGCGCGGCTCGTCCGCAGCGTCGCCCCGGTCGAGCTCACGAAAGGCGCCTCCCTGCCGGCCGCGCAGCGCGTCCGCGTGCGCGGCTCGAAGCTGCCGCATCGCGCCCTCGCCACGGGCGATCCGCTCCCGGAGCCGGACCTGGCCGAGGAGCGGGCGATCCACACCACGGGCGAGGCCTCGCACGCGACCGCGATCGCGGGACGCAAGGCGGCGACGCCCGGCCCGCGCGTCCTGAGCGCGACCGTGGGTCTCTCCGTGACCGAGGGGCGCTCGTCGCCGCCGGATGTCCAGGTCGGCGTGAGCCCGACGCACGTGGTCGAGATGGTCAACGTCGCCGTCTCGTTCTGGCGGCGCACCGGCAACCAACTCGGCTCGCAGCAGACGGAGACACTCGGGTCGTTCGTCACGACGACGAACGCCGACCGCCGGAACGATCACGTCACCGACCCACGGGTCTTCTTCGACTCGGCCACCGGACGCTGGTTCGCGGTCGTCTTCGACGTCACGCGAAGCGAGACGATCGTCACCGTCTCGCAGAGCTCCGATCCCACGGGATCGTGGTCGATCTGGTCGTTCCAGTCGACCGGCTGTCCCGACCAGCCGCGGCTCGCGGTGTCGAACGACCTCGTCGTCGTCACGGACAACCTCTTCTCGCAGTGCCCGGGCGGCTCGTTCGTCGGCGGTGAGATCATGGTGCTCTCGAAGGCGGGGCTCCTGGCCGGGTCGCTGCCTGCGGGAAGCTGGCGCCGGTACGGCCCCGACAGCCGTTACTCCGGGATCACGCCCGCCCAGCCGGTCACGCCCCTGAGCGGCGTGTACATGGTCTCGGTCGCCAACGGCGCCGCCACGGCGTTCCTCTACACGGTCAACACGCCGGCGGCGACGTCGATCCCGGTCGCCTCGATCCCGATCCGCCGGCTGACCACGCCCCCGCCGATCCAGCAGGCCGGTGCCGCGACGGCGATCGACGGCGGCGACAACCGGGTGCAGAACGCGATCTACGACAGCGGGACGATCTGGTTCGCGGCGTCGAACGCATGTCAGATCACCGGGCAGAGCGGCCTCTGGGGCTGCGCGCGGCTCGAGGCGCTCTACGTGCCCGCCGGCCGCGCGACCGAGGAGCAGGATCTCGCGCTCGCCGACCAGAAGCATGCGTTCTTCCCCGCGCTCGCCTCCGACCGCTCGGGCAACGTCCTCGCCGTCTTCAGCTACGCGTCGGGACAGGACTACGCAAGCGTCGGAACGATCACGAAGCTCAGCCAGGCGCAAGGCTTCTCGAGCTGGACGAGCGTCACGCAAGGCGCTGCGCCGTACGTTCACGTCTTCGCCGGACGCAACCGTTGGGGGGACTACCTGGGTGCCGCGCGCGATCCCGCGAATCCGGACGTGATCTGGATCGCCGGCGAGTACACGAAGGCGGCCGACAGCTGGGGCACGACGGTCGCGGCCGTCTCGGCGGCGCCGGCGACGCAGGCCGCGCCCGCGGTGGGCGCGGGCGGCGCGAGCGGCATCACGCCGACATCCGCCGTCGTCAGCGGCACCGTCAACACGATGAATGCGCCGACGCAGTACCGGTTCGAGTACGGGCTCACGTCGTCCTACACGGCGGCGACACAGTGGTACAGCACGTCGGCGAGCACGCAGGTGAAGACCGTCGCCGCGACGCTGAGCGGACTGTCGCCTGGGACGACCTACCACTTCCGGCTCGTCGCGCAGAACGCGGGCGGCGCCACCGGCGGCCCGGACGGCACGTTCACGACGGCCGCGGCCGACACGGCGGCGCCCACCGTCGCGCCGAAGTCGACCAGCGGCCGGTACGGCCACAACCTCAAACTGACCTGGAGGCTCTACGACAACTCGAACGCCTCGAGCATGCGCATCTTCGTGATGCTCGGCGGCAAGGTCACCGCGAACTGGTCCGAGCCCGACTTCGTCGAGAACGGTTCCTACTACGTGACGTGGAAGGCGCCGGCGAAGCCGCGCGGCGCGGCGCGGTTCTGCGTGATCGCGCGCGACCGCGCAGGGAACACCTCGCAGATGCGCTGCGCGGGCATCACGCTCCGCCGGTAGCGAAGCGCAGCACGAACTCCTCCTGCTCCGGCGTCTCGACCGCGCGGACGTGGTAGTTCCGGCGCACCCAGCCGACGGCGTCGGCCGCAGGGACTCCCGCAAGCACGGCCATGCACGCGAGCACGGTGCCCGTCCGCCCCAGGCCGCCGACGCAGCCGACCTCGACGCGCTCGCCGGCGCGGGCGCGCGCGAAGGCGTCGCGGATCGTCGCCGCCGCGGTCGCGGGATCGCGCGGCAGCCCGAAGTCCTGCCAGTCGACCAGCTCGGCCGGCCAGGTCGGCGCCCAGCGCGCGTCCATGTAGAGCCCGAAGTCGCACTCCTCCGCCCCCCGGTCGCGCAGCGGCGTCGCGCGCACGGACGTCCCGTCCGGAAAGCGGACCTCAGGCAAACGCGAGGTAGAGAACCTCGCCGACGAGCGCCGGCTTCTCCGCGCCCTTGATCTCGACCTGCACGCCGACCTTGTAGAGCACGCCCTCTCCGCGCGGCTCTCCCTCGAGCAGCCGCGCGTGCAGGCGCACCTCGGAGTCGACAGGCACCGGAGCCGTGAACCGCACCTTGTCGATGCCGTAGTTGATCCCCATCCGCGCGCCTTCGACGCTCAGGACCTCGGAGAGCATCATCACGACCATCGAGAGCGAGAGATAGCCGTGCGCGATCGTCGTCCCGAACGGCCCCTGCTGCGCCATCTCGGGATCGACGTGGATCCACTGGTGGTCGCCCGTCGCGTCGGCGAAGAGGTCGATCTGGCGCTGCTCGATCCTGTGCCACGAGCTCACGCCGAGGTCGCGCTCGCCGCTCTGCAGGTCGTCCGGAGTCAGCGTCGTGGCCATGCGCGCTGTTCTACAGCATCGCGCGGAGCGACTTGCGATCGACCTTCCCGACCGGCGTCAACGGGACGTCGGCGACGATCCGCACCTCGCGCGGGTACTTGTAGCCGCCGATCCGCGCCTTGGCGAAGGCGACGAGGTCGGCCGGCGTGGTCTCGCCGCCGCGGCGCAGGGACACGAACGCGACGACCTCCTCCCCGTGCCGCTCGTCCGGCCGGCCGACGACGCCGGCGAGCTCGACCGAGGGATGCTCGAGCAGCGCGTCCTCGACGTCGCGCGGATAGACGTTGAAGCCGCCGCGGATGATCAGATCCTTCTTGCGGTCGACGATCGTCAGATAGCCGTCGCCGTCGACGGAGCCGAGGTCGCCGGTGTGGAACCAGCCCTCGCGCATCGCCTCGCCGGTGAGCTCGGGATCGCGCCAGTAGCCGGACATCACGAAAGGCGAACGGCAGCAGATCTCGCCGACCTCGCCCTCCGGGAGCTCTGCGTCCGCGTCGTCGACGACGCGCAGCTCGCAGCCGGGAACGGGCAGGCCGACCGTGCCGAGCCTGACGCGGCCGGGCGGGTTCGACGAGACGAGCCCGGACGTCTCGGTGAGGCCGTAGCCTTCGCGCACCTCGACCTGCGGGAGTCGCTCGCGGAGCCGCGCGATCACATCGGGCGCGAGCGGCGCGGCGCCGCTGACGATGTAGCGCAGCTCCGAGAGGTCGTAGTCCTCGACCGGCTGCGCCAGCAATAGCTGCAGCATCGACGGGACGACGGCGGTGATCTGGATCCGGTGCTCCTGCGCCAGCTCGAGGAAGCGCTGCGGCTCGAACCACCGCATCAGCACGCTCACGCCCCGCTGCTCCGCGTGGAGGCCGACCGCGGTGACGAGGAGCCCGTACGAGTGCGAGAGTGGCAGCGCGCTGAGGCCGCGCGTGATCTCCGGGCGGTAGCCGGCATCGTGTCCAGACTTGCCGGCGTGCCAGAGGTTCGCGTGCGTCAGCATCACGCCTTTCGCGCGCCCGGTCGTGCCGCCGGTGTAGAGCAGTGCGGCGAGGTCGTCGTCGGCGCGCGGGACGATCGGCCCCGGCTCGGCCTCGGGGAGGTCGGTGATGTCCAGCGCCCCTTCCACACCGAGCTCCGGCGACGCGACCACGAGCCGCGGCTCGCAGCTCTCCACGATTCGCTCGAGCTCGGGACGGGGCGTGAGGAAGATCACGGGCGTGACCACCGCACCCGCCCGCCAGACCGCGTTGTAGAGGATCGGCACCTCTGGACTGTTCGACGCGAGCACGAGCACGCGGTCGCCCGGTAGCACCCCGAGCTCCGTCAGCCCCGCGGCGACGCGCCGCGCGCGCTCGAGCAGGTCACCCGAGCGGTGCCACGCGCCCTCGAACCAGAGCGACTCGTAGTCGCCCAGCCGCGCGAACGTCCGCTCGGCGAGCCGCGCGAGATTGTGGCTGTCAGCCACTAACCGGCGGCGAGACGAGCGGAGCGGCCGCCGGCCTTGGCCATCTGCTCGACCATCCCCTCGGGCGCGAGGCCGTCGGGAAAGCGCTCGCGGAGCTGCGCGAGGAAGTCGTCCGCGTCCCAGCGCTCGTCGCGCGCGAACAGCTCGCCCGCATCCCAGCCGCGGAGCACGTTCACCGCGCCGCCGTACACGAAGAAGCACTGGCCCGTGACGTTCTGCGCCTCGTCGGCACACAGCGCGACGACGATCGGCGACATGTTCCCTGGATCCATCGCGTCGAAGCCGTCCTCCGGAACCGGGATCTCGCCGAACGCCGCCTCGGTCATGCGCGTGCGCGCGTTCGGGGCGAGACAGTTGACCGTGACGCCGTACCGCGCGAGCTCCTGGGCAGCGATCAGCGTGAAGCCGGCGATGCCGGCCTTCGCGGCGCCGTAGTTCGCCTGGCCGACGTTCCCGAAGACGCCGGACGGACTCGACGTGTTGATCACGCGCGCGCGCACGTCCTCGCCGGCCTTCGACCGCTCACGCCAATGCGCCGCCGCGTGTCGCGTCGGCGCGAAGTGACCTTTCAGGTGCACCGCGATCACCGAGTCCCACTCCTCCTCGGTCATGTTCACGAGCATCCGGTCGCGGGTGATGCCGGCGTTGTTGACGAGGATGTCGAGGCGGCCGAACGTCTCGACGGCTTCGCGGACGAGCACTTCCGCCTCGGCGAAGTCGGCGACGTCGCCGCCGTTCGCGACCGCGCTGCCGCCGAGCTCCTCGATCTCGGCGACGACCTGCTGCGCCGGCGTCGCGTCGGCTCCTTCACCGGCGAGCGTCGCGCCGAGGTCGTT